>Ga0079066_1031552_pt1 | contig 23939 bp, 14 predicted proteins | sample ADurb_Cas_02_Slu_FD_73457 | JGI IMG/M metagenome (GOLD analysis project Ga0079066, IMG submission 73457) | Active sludge microbial communities from Illinois, USA, of municipal wastewater-treating anaerobic digesters - ADurb_Cas_02_SludgeMetaT... | ecosystem: Engineered > Bioreactor > Anaerobic >...
CTCATGATTGCGCTCATTCGCGTATGCGTTGCAGTGCATCATGCTCCTTTCATACTATAGGTGATTTGTAAATAATCACGATTAAAGAGTAACCCCTGTTTTGAATATGGCAATCTCTTTAAATCCAGTTTTTTCGTGCTTTAACTTTTCTCCACTAGCTACGCTGATTACATAGTCAATGAAGCTATTGGTAACCTCTTCGGCTGGAGCATCCTCTAGAAGGATACCGGCGTTAAAGTCTATCCAGTTTGCCTTATGCTTAGCGAGATTAGAGTTGGTTGCAACTTTCATGGTTGGTATAAACGAACCGAATGGAGTACCACGACCAGTAGTAAATAGCACCATTTGACATCCTGAAAAACCGAGAGCCGATGAGGCTACCAAATCGTTTCCTGGCGAGTATAGAAGGTTTAATCCAGCTTCCTTAAGAGGTTCGGCGTAGCTTAGCACATCTACAACTGTAGCGCTACCTCCTTTTTGTACGCAACCAAGCGACTTCTCTTCGAGAGTGGTTATTCCTCCCTTTTTATTTCCAGGCGATGGGTTTTCGTAAATTGGTTGGTTGTGCTCGCGGAAGTAATCCTTAAAGCCATTAATAAGCTTTACTGTTTTTTGGAAGGTAGTTTTATCCTTCGACCTGTCCATCAGTATGGTTTCGGCACCAAACATTTCGGGCACTTCTGTAAGCACAGTTGTTCCTCCAAGTCCAACAAGCCAGTCGGAAAAGCGACCAAGTAGCGGATTCGCTGTAATGCCCGAGAAGCCATCGCTTCCACCGCACTTTAGCCCAATTTTTAGGTGAGATACAGGTAATGTTGTGCGCACATCCGCTTTCATTACTTCGGCAAGTTTTGCTACAAAACCAAAGCCCACTTCCACTTCGTCGTCTACCTCTTGCGAAGTGAGGTAAACAACTCGTTTTTCGTCAATATCGCCTGCAACTTTTTTAAGGTTGGCTATTTGGTTGTTCTCGCACCCAAGTCCGAGTACCAGAACACCACCAGCATTGGGATGATTGATGAGTGCAGCCAACGCTTTTTGGGTGTTCTCCAAATCGTCACCCAGCTGCGAGCATCCGTAGTTATGCTTATATACAACGACATCGTCAATATGCGCCACGTCGAGTTCGCGCTTTACCCTATCAACAATAAGCTGAGCCTGACCGTTAACGCAACCAACGGTAGGAACAATCCACAGCTCGTTACGAATACCAACCGATCCATTTTTACGTAGGTAACCTTCGAAGGTGCGCTCTTTTTCAGGTTTCGCAACGTTGGTAAGGTTGGGGTTGTATTCGTACTCAAGGTTGTCGCTAAGCGTAGTTTTAATATTATGACTATGGACAAGTTGACCAGGCAGAATTTGCTGAGTAGCATAGCCTATAGGGAAGCCATACTTTAGAACAACTTCACCTTTGTCTATTGTAGCTATTGCAAACTTGTGCCCATTATCAATTGGTTCCAAAAGGGTAACATCAGCACCGTCGATACTAAGCAGTTCGCCCGCTGCTAGCGAATCGAGCGCTACACAAACATTGTCGAGATTGTTTATTTTAAGCCATCTTTTCATAATCAGCAATATTGTAGCAGCCATACCTCCAGAGTCGGCATGGTCGCCATTTTGAACTATGCGCCATACGTAAGAACTTGTTCTAATGACTTACGCATTCCGTTGGCAAGGATGTCCTGAATATATACTGCAACCGTATCGGCCAAAGGCTTAACAGCCATTAGGTCTTCCTTCCAAATAGATCTATTCGAAAGAATCTGGATTACAGTACTGCTGATGTTCCCGCTATCCCAAACTTTTTGGATAAACTCTACATGTTCGGGGGTGTCGTTTGGTGTAAATTCGATCTCCGACTTACCGCTATAGAGTGTAAGAAGGGCGGCCAGCGAAAAGGCTGTAAGCTTTGTAACCTTGCCATTTTTTTCGTAGCCATCCTTCATGGTTGGGAAGTTGCGTGTTTCCCACTTCGACAAGGAGTTTAGGGATATTGTTTCGAGGTAGTGCTTAATGAATGGGTTGTAGAACCTTTCGATGATAGACTCTGCAAAGCGGCGAAGTTCTGCAGCATCGCCATCAATAACAGGAAGGACCTCTTCTGCGACCATAGTGTTTACAAAAGATTCTACCAGCTTATCGTCGAATGCTTCTTTAACGGTTTTGTACCCCATTTGAAGTGCAACAGGAACAAGTGCGGTGTGAGAACCATTTAGGATGCGAACCTTTTTATCTCTAAAAGCTTTGATGTCGTCGAGAAAGAGCACGTGCAGTCCGGCCTCATTGATTGGGAATCGGCGTTGAATGTCGCGTCCTCCGGCAATCGCCCAAACGTGGTAGAACTCGCCCTTAACCACAAGGTTGTCGTTATAGCCAATTTCGGCCTTGATGTCGTCGATGTTCTCACGAGGGAAACCAGGTACAATTCTATCTACTAGCGTATCGCAAAAGCGGCACGAACTCTTAACCCAGCAGATAAAGTCATCGCTTAGCCCACATCTTTCGGCATGACGAAGTACGTATTCTCTAAGCGTGGTAGCATTATTCTCGATAAGCTCGCAGCAGATAAAGGTTAGTCCTTTTGTGGTATCACCCTTAAAGTGCTCGAAACGGCTGTGAAGAAGTGCTGAAATTTTCCCTGGAAACGATTTTGCAGGTTGGGCAAAGATGTCCTCATCATCGAAATAGGTAATGCCTGCTTCGGTGGTATTCGAGATAACAAACTCCAGCTCATTGCTGAGTACATACTGCTGGTACTTCTCAAATTCGGCGTAGGGATTCAGAGAATCCTGAATAGACTCTACCAAAGAAATCTCCTTCACCATTTGCTTATCCTTAATACCTTCTAAGTATACATGGTAAAGATTATCTTGAGCCTTAAGCATGTCAACCATACCAGCAGCCAAGGGTTGTACCACCACAATACCTGTATTGAGGACACCCTGCTTATTGGCCTTATCAATCATCCAATCTACAAAAGCACGAAGGAAGTTCCCTTCGCCAAATTGCATTATTTTGATAGGGCGATCGGCAGTGGTTACCGTTTTTCTATTTAGCTCATCCATCTTTTTCTAGTTTACAGTTTACAAATTATTGATAGGCTGATACTTTGGAACAAGGGTCTTCATTACAACCCAACCAATTAGGTACGCAACCGCACATATAGAAAAAATGATAAAGTAGCCGGCCTCTTCACCTTTAAATCCCAGCAGCTGCATCTCGCTTACCTTAGCATAATCGAAAAGCACACCAGAACCTTTATTAATAAGGAAGGAGCCGATACCTCCTGCCATACCACCAATGCCAGTAATGGTAGCAATAGCTTTTTTGGGGAACATATCGCCGATTGTAGAGAAAATATTGGCAGACCAAGCCTGATGGGCAGCCCCTGCTATACCAATAATTACCACTGGAAACCAGTAAGTAATATGGCCAAGAGGCTGAGCAAACAATACCAATAGCGGGAAAAATGCAAAAATTAGCATCGCCTTCATACGCCCGGCATAAGGGTTCATGCCTTTTTTCTCCACGAAGTAGCTTGGCAACCATCCTCCAATAATGGAAAGAAGCGTAATCGCGTAAAGAACAAAAATGGCTAGTTGCCCTTCGGTATCCGACGATTTAATGTCATATACAGAGCTCAGGTATGCTGGTGTCCAGAACAAGTAAAACCACCAAACGCCATCGGTCATAAACTTTCCAAATGCAAAAGCCCAAGTTTGTTTGAAGCTAAAAGCTTCTTTAAATGAGATCTTCGTTTTCTCCTGTGCAATCTCAACGCATTTTTCTACAGAATCGGCCGACTCTAAATCAGAATGAATATAGGCCAACTCAGCGCTGTTTACTTTGGGATGGCTCTCCGGTTTATTATACACAAAAACCCAGAATCCCATCCACACAAATCCTAAAGCACCAATAATGATAAATGACATCTCCCATCCCCATGCAGCAGCAATTATAGGAATGGTGACTGGAGCTGCAAGTGCACCAACCGTAGCCCCTGCATTAAAGATACTAGTTGCATAAGCCCTGTCTTTCTTAGGAAAAAACTCAGCCGTAGTTTTAATAGCAGCAGGGAAGTTACCTGCTTCTCCTACGGCGAGTACCAATCGAGAAAATATAAAAAGCACAACGCTTACGCTGGTTACAAGGCTAACACTCTTTGCTAAAGAAATGGCCTCTTTAGCACCTTCGAAGCCTACAAGCCACTCCCCGGCAACTATGCCCGAAGTAGCAATTCCACAAAAAGCATGAAGGACAGCACCTACAGACCATACACCAATTGCCCATAGAAATCCCTTTTTTGTGTCCATCCAGTCTACAAAACGTCCGGCAAACAACATGCTTACGGCATAAAATATAGAGAAAAGCGCAGTTATTGTTCCGTAATTATCATTAGTCCAGTGAAATTCAGGCGAAATAAAGTCTTTCCAAGTCAATGAAAGAACCTGCCTGTCTAGATAGTTAATAGTCGTGGCAAAAAATAGCATTGCACAGATTGTCCACCTGTAATTGGTCATTTTTTGTTCCGACGGGTTAAATGTGTTCATCTTAAGTTCGGTTTAGTTAAAATGAATTACTTCAGGTTTGCAACGATTGCCAAGGCCTCGCTACATAGCTTAGTTATTTTACTCCAATCCTTAGCTGCAATAACTTCTTTTGGGAAAAGGTTCGACCCCATACCCACGCAGGTTACGCCTGCCTTAAACCACTTAGTAAGATTCTCCTCGGTAGGTTCAACACCTCCTGTAGGCATGATGCTAGTCCATGGGCATGGACCTTTTACTGCCGAAACAAAGCCTGGCCCGCCAACCGATGACCCAGGAAAAACCTTCACAATTTCGGCACCCAACTCTTCTGCCTTTGAAATCTCTGTCAAAGAACCGCATCCGGGAGCCCAAAGCACCTTGCGACGGTTGCATGTACTAGCAACCTCTTCGTTAATAAGAGGGGCAACTATAAAGTTTGCTCCCAACTGGATGTACAGCGAAGCTGTTCCTGCATCTATGATTGAACCAACACCAAGCATCAGTTCTGGGCACTCTTGGGCTGCCCACTTGTTGAGTTCTCCAAATAATTCATGGGCAAAATCGCCACGGTTGGTAAATTCGAACACACGAACACCACCATCGTAGCAAGCCTTAACCACTAGCTTGGCTACTTCAATATCTTTGTGGTAGAAAACGGGTACTATACCCGTTTCTGCCATTTTTAACGCTACTTGTATTCTTGTAAATCGTGCCATATTCTACTAATTATAATAAGTCGGTGATGCCCTTACCTTGTAACGCGACCTGAGGTATCGCCACTCATCAGCTTCTTAACCTCATCAACCGAAGCCAGATTAAAGTCTCCATAAATGGTATGCTTTAAGCACGATGCAGCTACTGCAAAATTTAGGGCGCTTTGCAGGTCATCACCGTAAGTAAGTAAACCGTAGATAACGCCTCCCATAAAGGAGTCTCCACCTCCCACTCTATCTACAATATGAGTTATTTGATAGGTTGGCGCGGAGTAAAGTTTTGCACCATCGTATAGTAAACCCGACCAAGTATTATGGTTTGCATTAATTGATCCACGAAGTGTTATAATAATTCGCTTTGCACGAGGGAAACGATCCATTAGCTGCTGTGCTACGGATTCGTACATCTGAGCAGTAACATGTCCTTTGGTTACATCCATTCCTTCAGGTTTAATTCCAAAGAAGGTTTCAGCATCTTCTTCATTACCAAGAATCACATCACAGCCAGCCACCAGTTGCTCCATAATAGCTGCTGGTTGGTTGGTGTAACCCCACAAGTTCTTTCGGTAATTCAAGTCTGTAGATACAGTAACTCCTAACTCATTCGCCACCTTAATGGCTTCGAGACAAGCCATCGCAGCACTTTCCGAAATGGCTGGCGTAATACCTGTCCAGTGGAACCATTGTGCATCTTTTAGCACTTCATACCAGTTTACCATCCCTGGCTGAATCTCGGATATTGCAGAGTGAGCACGATCGTACACCACTTTGCTTGGGCGGTTTACAGCACCTGTTTCGAGGAAATAGATGCCAACACGTTCGCCACCGCGAACAATATTGCAGGTTTGGACTCCATACTTGCGAAGGTCCATAATGCAAGATTCGGCTATGTCATTTTTTGGGAGTCTGGTTACAAATTCGACTGGAATTCCATAGTTAGCAAGCGAAACGGCAACATTCGCTTCGCCACCTCCAAAGGTGGCATTAAAGCTTCTTGACTGTGAAAATCTTTCGTATCCTGGAGTGGCTAATCGAAGCATGATTTCGCCAAATGTTACAACCTTTTTCATTTTTAACGAGTTCTAGGTTTACTGAAATTTGAAATAACTTTTGGGATTGTTGTAGCAAATATCCTGTATCATTGCGCCTAACAAAGGAATATCGTTAGTAACAAGCCCCTTATTAATGTCGTTCCCCAGCATGTTGCAAAGAATACGACGGAAGTACTCGTGGCGTGAGTACGACATAAAGCTACGAGAGTCGGTAACCATACCTACAAATAAGCGTAGCAGTCCTAGTGCCGAAAGCGCATCTAACTGTTTGGTCATTCCATCTTTTTGATCTAGGAACCACCATGCTGAACCCCACTGCATTCTCCCCTTAACTCCCTCGCCTTGAAAGTTGCCAAGCATGGTAGCCAGAACCTCGTTATCCTTAGGATTTAGGTTGTATAGAATGGTTCGGGTAAGTTTCCCTTTGCTAAGAAGGTTATCTAGATACCTTGCCAAAGGCTCTGCATAGGCAGCATCGCCAATAGAATCGAATCCAGTATCTGGACCAAGGGCATTAAACATCGTCGTATTGTTGTTGCGTATTGCCCCAATGTGGTATTGCTGCACCCAATCGCTTTCGTAGTCAAGTTCTGCAAAGAAGGTAAGCATGTAAGTAATAAATTGCTCCTCTTCGGTTGCATTTACCGCTTTACCCGAACGTATTTTAGCAAATATTCCTTCTACTTCCGATTCAGTATAAGCAGCCGCATAGGCAGTTTTTAACCCATAGTCGGAGAGTCTACACCCCATTTGGTTAAAGAAGTCGTGACGATTTTTGTAGGCATCTTTCAACGAGGCGAGGTTAGCTATATCGGTGTTAGCGGATGCACCTAAACGGTCAATGTAGGCGTTTAGCGACTCTAAGTTTGAGATATTAAGGATTCTATCTGGGCGCCAACCTGGTAGGACTTTCACCTTCCATCCATCGTTTACTATTTTTTGATGATGCACTAGATTATCGGAAGGATCGTCGGTAGTACAAAGTGTTTCAACATTCCAGCGCTCAAGCAATCGGCGACACGAGTAATCGGGAGTTTGAAGCAGCCCAGAACACTTGTTATAAATGGCTTCGGCTGATTCCGGATTAAGAATATCATCTACCCCAAAAACGCGCTTTAACTCGAGGTGAGTCCAGTGGTATAAGGGATTACGAAGAGTATAGGGAACTGTTTCTGCCCACTTTTCAAACTTCTCAAAATCGGTTGGGTTGCCCGTACAGTACTTCTCCTCAATGCCCAAAGTACGCATAGCACGCCACTTATAGTGGTCGCCCTTAAGCCAAATCTCGGTTAACGATTTGTACTGATAGTTGTTAGCAATTTCTGAGGGTAGAAGGTGGTTGTGAAAATCTATAATTGGTAGCTTTTCAGCATACTCGTGGTATAGGAACTGCGCTTCCTTGGTTTCTAACAAGAAATCTTCAGTGATAAATGTCTTCATAATCTTGTGATTTTAGGAATCATTTTAGAGGAGCTGATTAGGGAGAATGGTGTCCATATCTCCGTAATCCATATTTTCACCACACATTCCCCAGATAAAGGAGTAGTTACTAGTTCCAGCACCAGCGTGTATCGACCATGACGGAGAGATAACTGCCTCCTCGTTCTTTATCCAGATATGTCGTGTTTCATCGGGTTTCCCCATAAAATGGCAAACAGACTGATTTTCGGGCACCTCAAAGTAGAAATAGACCTCCATTCGGCGAGCGTGAGTATGTGGTGGCATCGAATTCCAAACGCTACCAGTTTTTAACTCGGTAAGTCCCATTTGTAGCTGACAGGTTTGCACGTTTTTACTTATAATAAGCTGATTTACGATTCGCTTATTCGATGTCTCTACTGAACCAAGATCGAGCACATTTGCATCTGCTCTCGAAATCTTTACCGTAGGATAGCTACAATGTGCAGGTGCTGAGTTAAAGTAGAACTTTGCAGGAACTGTAGCATCCTTGCTCATGAACTCAACTTGCTTAACACCTTGTCCAACATACAACGCCTCCTTGTACTGAAGTTCATACGCTTGCCCATCCACAACTACCGAACCGCTACCCCCAACGTTGATAATCCCAAGTTCACGACGCTGGCAGAAATATTCAGCTTTTAGGGCATCAATAGCCTCAAGTTTGAGAGGTGAGGCAAGAGGAATTGCTCCTCCAACTAGCATTCTGTCGTTGTGTGTATAAAGCATTTTAACCAACCCCTTAACCAAGATTTCCTCAATAAGAAACTCTGATCTCAACTTTTCGGTATCGTAGTGCTTTACATCCTCAGGACTAGTCCCGTAGCGTTCTTCAAAAAGTGCTTTCATTGCTAATTCTTATTTTGAACTGATGGCATTTCCATCAGCACTTTACCGTTAATAATTACATCTTTGAGGTTAATATCCGAAACACCTGAAACTTTGTTACCATCAAAAATCTGCTTAAAGTTGCAGCGCGTAAGGTTTATGCCCGACACCTGATTTTCAACTGTTGCTCCATCGACAAACACGCCGTAGCGGCTTTTTAAGCATGTTACATTCTCTAGATTAATGTTTCGAACCAAGGGAGTGTGGCCGCCTTGAGTTCCTGACTTCACCTCGTAGCTCAGTTCGATACGTAGAACCGCCTCTGAGCATTGCCCAACATTTATGTTTCGGACGTATATGTTCTCTACAACTCCCCCTCGAAACGAATTCGACTTAATTCGAATTACCCTTTCGAGCAGTGGGCTATCCATTACACAATCTTCGGCAAATACGTTGCGGCAGCTACCCGAAACCTCACTACCTATAACCACTCCTCCATGTCCATTTTTCATGGTACAGCGGCGGATTAGAATGTTCTCACTAGGAATATTCCATTGGCGTCCATCATTATTACGTCCCGACTTTATAGCAATACAATCATCGCCTGTATTAAAGAAGCAATCCTCTATCAGCACATTTTTACAGGATTCGGGATCGCAACCGTCATTGTTCGGGCCATTACTCTCTGCGGTAATTCCACGAACGACAAGATTGTTGCACATAAGCGGATGAACGAGCCAAAAAGGGGAGTTGATAATCTTAATACCCTCTATCAAAACTCTCTCGCACTTGTAAATGTTGATAAACTGAGGTCGGAGCAGATCGCTTTCCTTCATAATTCGCTGAGCAATAGGCGTGCTATTGCTTTCCATCATCACCAGCTTATTTTTCCCTTCGGGGTTATGCTCTTGGCTTGGCATTCCTTCCTTCCAACCATACTCTGAGCGTCCCTTCCAAGGCCACCAATTTGTTTCATTGGCCATCCCATCTAAGACACCCTTTCCAGAAATGGCAATGTTCTTTTGATTGTAAGCATAAATCAGCGGCTTATAGTTGTAGCAGTCGATACCTTCCCAACGAGTCAGCACAAATGGCGTATAATCTTTTGGGTTTGTTGAAAATCGAAGAGTAGCCCCTTGAGATATGTGTAAGTTTACGTTACTCTTAAGTTCTATTGGCCCCGTATAAAATATACCTTCGGGTACAACAACCTTTCCTCCTCCATTTTTTGAGCAAACCTCTATTGCCTTTTTTATTGCAGGACCCGAGTTAAACCCCATACCCTCCTTTGCTCCAAATTCGAGAATGTTGTACTGCATTTTTCTAAACGAAGGTTCTTTAATCTGCTTAAGTATCTTATCCTTATAACTCCATGGATCAACCGCTTCCGAATTCTTCGAAAAGGAAAGCAGCATAACTACTGCAATAAGCCCACCCAATGCCTTAAAAGCAAAACCCGTCTTCATTTTTACTAGGTAGTTTTCAATTTAAAATATTGTAGCCGTAACGGGCTCGCTTAACTGCTTTTGTAAGATTGACAAGTAGTTCAAGAAATCAGATTTTGTTTTTATCCCATCCTTTTCCAACTCCCATGCACCTAAAAAGTAGTACTGCACCTGGCCTTTGGTTGGTTTTAGAACGACCACATGGTTATCCTTATCTTCAACCTCTTTTATTAGATCTGACTTACGGTAGAGTACGGCAAGGCCAAGGTTGTCCTTGTTAAGGCTTTGTGGCCCCCAGGTTGCAACAAACCCCCAATCGGCATTGTTGTTACCGCTAAGAAGTAGCTCTGCCTTTGGATCCTTAATAATTCCTGTACAGAGATTTTGTAGTTCACCGTCAATAAAAAGTTCCTGCTTTGAAGCTCGGCTACCTGCATCTATAGTAATTACAGACTTTAGCAGATGCTTTGTTCCTCCAATCTCCCAACCGTAATAGATTGTTTCTATTTTAGACTGGATGATCCCATCTGCGATAATTCTGCTAACGACACTGTCGGTTTTAGCAACACGGTTTGCCTTTTCTCCATCCCAATAAGCGATAGATCCAACGCCCAATGATGGACCAACTTTTAGGACATCCATACCCCAGCTGCTAAGCTCATGATACGAATCGAATCCATCTACACCAACCTTATCGAGAACCATAGCACTGGTTACCTTTCCGAACAAATCGGTGGCATTACGCCAATCGAGGTAGAAACGATAGCCAACCTTATCGCTCTCCCAGCCTGGGCCTTCATACTTAATATCAAAGGAGTGGTCGGTATGTTCGTCGGGAACGCGAATGAAGTTGGTTTTTACCCATTCGCCACCCTGATATTTGCGGTTTACGAATACGCCCCCTTCCTTTTTAACGATCTCGGCATAGGTGCGCTTAGGATAGGAGAATGATTCACTTGCCCTCCTTATTAGGACAGTTTTTTTTCCATTCTTCCCGATGTTTACAGGAAATATGACATGCTTATTCCTTCCATTTGAAATAACCTGCAGGGCTATTTCGCGTTTATCGTCAACAGCTACAAATTTGCTTTCCTCGAAAGATGGTATCTTTGACTTAACCTGTTCTAGCGGAAGCTTTACCATATAATCTGTAAATGCAACCGCTTCTCTATTTGTTAACTTAACCCTCATGCCAGATTGTGAAAAGCCTAGCACAGGCAACAGTAGAAAGCAGAGACTTACAATTCCAGTTCTCATTACTTTAGTTCTTTGAATCCTACAATTAGATACACGTTACCACCACCCTTAGCTGCGCACTTGTTTGTGTAGCCTATTTTTTTTTTGAAGATTATTTGGAAGTTCCCATCGCCAAGATGCTTTATTGCTGGTCTTGGCGATGGCCCTTCCTGCTACGGACACAAATCTTTAGGGTGTTTTTTATCAATTTTGTCTGATTCTGTTCCTCTTTAAAAGGAGGGCCAGACTTGACAAAACATGTTAGATAAAAGCAAATTAGAGGTTATGCTAGTACCTAATGGTTAATACCCATAATCGTTCTTCAGGAGTCCATTGCTAGAATCAATGAAGTTTTGCCAAATTGGCCAGAACTGACGCGTATTTGGGTCGGTTAAGTATAGCGAGTTAATCTTAAGTGCAGTGAGTTTGGTAGTAGAAATCCAAGATGTTACAGTAGAGTATTCACTTGTCTTATCTTCTATTTCGCCTCTATTTAAGCCGTAAATCTCGAGAGTTTCTCCATCGGCTGCATAACGAGAGTACAGCTTGCCATTAACATCCGAATAACGTCCGCTTAGGTTTGATAGCTCTGTCATCTTTACTTTTGCTACGTCCACCTTATCTTTAAGAAGGTTCCAACGAATTAGCGCCTCCTTGCGTAGCATCTCACCTGTAAATTCGAATGCATGCTCATCAACTATAGCCTTAAACATCGACTCCTTGTCTTGTAGTGCATTCACATAGGCATCAACCTTTGTTGGCCATTCGGCACGATTAAATGCTCTTTGACGAATTTCTTTTAGGTAAGGAGCGGCAACAGCAGGCCCCTCTAGCTCGTTCAAAATCTCGGCAGCCATAAGTAGCACCTCTGCATAGCGCATATACTGCTTGTTGACTCCGTCATCGTTAGTAGAAGTAACACGGCGCTTCATCCACTCGTAACGGAATTTCCCGAAGTACCATTTAGCAGCTCCACTTGAGTTTAGTATCTGCTTTGAGCGTGTTCCTGTTTTATCGTAATCCTTTACAGAACTCCATTCGTAGGGTACACAGGTAACATCGCGTCTTGTATCCTTAGTATCGAAATCGTAGAATAAGTAAGGAACAACACCAGCATCACCACCCTTAGCTTGCGCAGTATATTGGTCAATGCTATTGTGCTTTACCCCAAAGGTAAATACCATACGACCACGACCATCAGCAAAAGGAATTTCAAAGAGGCCTTCGCCTCCTGCGCTCACATCATCGCGTAGGTTTTTCTTGAACACATCAGCAAAGGTTGGCTCTAACTTAGCAGTTTTAGATCCTATTACATCAAGGACCTCCTTTTTAGCGATTTCGTACATTTTAGAAACCGATAGTTCAGGATCGTTGCTTCTTCGTATTTGACCATCTGGACGTAAGCTATAACCTGCAGCAACAAGGCATAAGCGCGCACGGAAACTCTTAACAAAAGCCTTGTTTACGTGCTCAATTGTTTTAGTCATGGTTGTTGCATTGGGCCATGCTACAAGTTCCGCTGCTTCTCCTAAATCGGCAATAAGCTGCTTATAAATAACATCGCGATCAGACTTGGCCATGTAAATAGTGCTTGTAGTGATTGGCTCAAAACGCGCAGGAACATCGCCCCATGCACGAACTAGGTCGGCATAAATAAGCGCACGAAGGGTAAGTGCTTCGCCTAAAATCTGCCCCATTTCCGATCCTGGCGTTGGATTTCCATACTTGCGTATACCATGAATACATAGATTGGCCCTTTCGATACCCTCGTACATTTTAGCCCACGCGTTGTTGGCTGTATTCATCTGGTCGTTTGTTGGGGTTACAGTATAGTTGGCAAGTTGAGCTTGTCCTGTAGTCTTCTCCGAACTGTTATACCATTCAACATCGGAGTTTAGCCCGTACCATGCCAAATAGCGTCCACGGTACGAGTTGGTTTCGCCAAATGATTGATGAATACCCATTACTGCCTTCATTGCAAGATCTGGCGAAGCGAATATTATAGATTGATCCAAGGTAGATTGGGCTGGTGTATCCAGATAATCTTCGCATGAAACCAAAAAGGAAGCTGCAATGAATCCAAGAATATATTTAAACCTTTTCATTTTAGTCGTTATTAATTAATTAGAAAGCCAAGTTTACGCCGAAAACAAACTGACGGCTCTTGGGGTATGCAGAATAGTCTACTCCTGGAGTAAGTGCTGTTTTACGGCGAGTTGACACTTCAGGATCGAAACCGCTGTAGTTAGTTAGGCAGAATAGGTTGTACCCGGTTACATAGAATCTTAGGTTGCTCATCTTAAACTTTTTAAGAAGCTGACCAGGAAGATTATAACCTAGCGTTAAGGTGCTTAAGCGAAGGAATGAGCCATCCTCAACTGCCCAATCACTAAAAATAAAGCGACCTGTATATGGAGACCACATCGTTGTATTGGCATTCATCTCTGCAAGCTTCGTAGGATCGTTCACAAGGTTTCCTTCAGAATCCATGTTCGTCCAACGCTTTCCATCGGCCATGATATCAATCATATTACGGTATTGGAACTTGCTCGACGAGGTAAATTCGATCTTGTTAGCATTGTAAATGTCGTTACCATAGCTCCAGTTAAATACTGCTGATAGATCGAAACCTTTGTAACGGGTATTAACGGTAAATCCACCAGTGTGCTTCGGATTGGCATCGCCAATAATAGTACGATCCTTAACGTTGATCACGTTGCTGTTATCGCTGTTATCCAAATCCTGCAGCTTCATTGAACCAGGACGAATAGTGCCAACAACAGCACTGGCATCAGGAACTCCTGGCTTTAGAATCCACTTCTTAGTTGCTTCATCATAGCCCACAAAATCGCTCACCTCGTAACGGCCGGCCGATTTGTAGCCGTACATCATGCCTACAGAACCGCCTGTTGCAATCCAAAAATCGTTACCAATGTCTGTAGAGGCCCAAGTCGATTCGGCGCCAAAATCTTTCATAACACCCAGGCTCTTTATTTCGTTGCGGTTAAAGCCTATGTTAAAGTTGAAGTTTAGACCAAAATCCTTTTTATCAACGGCAATCCAGTTTAGCGAAATTTCAACTCCCTTGTTCTGAGTTTCTCCCATGTTACGATATTGAATATCGTATCCTGTTCCTGCAACAGGAAATGCAATAAGCAAATCCTTTGTAGTGTTTAAGTAGAATTCGAACGATCCTGTTAAGCGTGATTTTAGCAACGAATAGTCGATACCAATGTTGCGGGTATAGGTAGTTTCCCATTTCAAATCGGGATTTGCCATTGTTTTGGATGGCGCCCAGAAGTTTCCTGTTCCGTTAATCCACTCTGTATTGGTTGATACAAATACTTGGCTTAGCAAGCCCGATGGAATGTTGTTATTACCAGCAGTACCATAACTAAAGCGAATTTTCATGTCGTTCAACCAACTTTCGGACCATTGCATAAAGTTCTCGTCGGATATACGCCAAGCTGCAGCGGCTGATGGGAAGTACCCCCAACGGTTACCCTTTGCAAATTTTGATGATCCATCGGCACGGAAGGTTCCCGATAGGATATATCGTCCCTTGTAGTTATAGTTGACTCTACCAAAGAAGGATGTTAGGTTGTCATCTGGGTAGTAGAAATTGTCGATAGACGATGCGACACCTTGCGAGGTTAACTTAAATGCTTGAGTAGCGTTGAAAAGCTTAGGAAGACCATGAACCGTATTGCTAAGCTGCTTTGCGCTGGTATGAAGTAGCTCTTGTCCTAAAAGCATGCTTACGCTATGATCGCTTCCTAGCCACTCCTTGAAGTCGTAGTTGATGGTATTGGTATTTCTAAAGCGTTCGCGACCGTTATCGGTAAGGATGGCAGCAGGAAGCCCTTGGTTTTCGCTTGCTGGTGCATTCTTAACATAGTAGGTAGAGCGGCCGTAAAAACGCTCCTCGTTGGTTTTGTACACGTCGAGTCCGACTTCCGATTTTGCTGTAAAGTTTTTGAAAACCTCCCATGCAGCGCTAGCCGAAGCGTTGTAGTTTATGCGGCGTTGCTTTTTGTCGTTATCAGCAATGGCAACATTAGGCTTGGTTAAATCGCCAAATGTTTCCTCGTCGGTGTCATCTGAATTTCCAGAAGTTCCAAGTGGAATTGGGGTATAAATTACGGTGTGCTTCAGGCGGGAGTCGGCCGAAGACGCCTCGTTTTGCTCGTTAAGCCCACCTCCGTTTACTCGGGTATCCGAATAGCGGAACGAATAGTCAAGAGTAATTTTTTTGTTTGGCTTATGGTTCAACTTTAGGTTAAAGTTGCTTCTATTAAAGTCAGAACCAACCATAATGGCCTTATCCTTTAGATAAGAGTAGCTAAAAGCATAGTTAAACTTGTCGCTACCACCGGTAAGGCTAAGGTTGTGGTTCATCGAGTAGCCAGTACGCCCGTATATCTCATTCTGCCAGTCTGTGCCAGTAGTATTCTGGTAGGATGATAGGTTGCTATAGTCGCCGAAATAGTTGGTATAGCTTGTCAGATCATCCTTCAGAAGAGCCAACTCGTATTGCCACTTGGCAAAATCGTAGGGCTGGAGCACGTCTAGCGTTTTTGCAATGCTCTTAACCCCATAGTAGGCGTTGTACTTAACCGACATCCTACCTTCCTTACCCTTCTTAGTGGTAACAATGATAACGCCATTAGCGCCTCGAGCTCCGTAAATGGCGGTCGAAGATGCATCCTTTAGAACATCAATACTCTCGATGTCGGAAGGGGCAATATCGTTGATTCGATCTACCGGAAATCCGTCTACAATATAGAGCGGGCTATTGTCTCCGGTTATCGAACCTCCTCCACGTACGCGAATCTTCATTTCGGCATCCGGAGAACCTTCTGTTGAGGTTATCTGAACACCGGCTAAGCGTCCGCTCATAGCTTCAAGGGCAGATGCAACAGGTATTGCCGCAATAGCCTCCGCCTTAACAGAGGCTACCGATCCGGTAATGTCACGCTTTCGCTGAATGCCGTAGCCAATAGCAACAACCTCCTCCAGCTGTACAGAAGAATTCTTCATCACTACGGTAATCTGCTTTTGCCCTTTTAAAGGAACATCTTGGTTCTGCATTCCAATAAATGAGAATCGGAGAATTGCAGTGCTTAAATTTTTCACCTTAATCTTAAAGGTCCCATCTATCGTTGTAGAGGCACCAACAGTTGAACCCACCACCTGAACGGTTACGCCAGGAAGAAGTTCTCCTTTTTCATCCTTTACCACACCACTCACCTCTTGAACTTGAGCCATAGCGCTCGAAATCCCAAAGAAGGCAAGAAGTAGTAAAAGCTTAATCGAGATGTGTTTCATTGTTGAAATTTAGTTTTGTTAGGTTTCACTTTTTTGCCGACAACTAGCAAGTAAGCTTCATGTAATAGTCCTCCATTTTCATGGATTTTATGGATGCAATATAGGACGACATTCACAAAAGGATGGGTGTGTTTTATCCCATTCAAGGGGGTAAAACGTCACATTCGTAACATTTCTTAACGTCATAAAAACACCATAAAACCATGTATAAGTAACACTTACACACATACCCCATCCTTTTAGCTAACAAAACCAGCAAAAAAAAGCATCGAATTTTCATCTCCTAATAATCGATCATAATATACGATTATCGATACGAATGCCCCTCCCTTTATCTTGATTATAAACTATGCCTGAACAGCAAAAATTCGATTTAGTATTATAGTTGAGGGAAAGTTCTTGTTTGCTAGTTTACTACATCATATTTTAGGTAGACTAATAGTGTGGATTGGGCTGCCGCTATAAGTTTCTGCCGGCTCTCCAATGCACAAGCAAAGGGGTAGCCCAGCATTCGCCGAGCCACCCCTTAAGACTAGAACTAACGGACCTAAAAACCTATCTTTTCCTATCGCAAATCGACTCTACCTCTAGGCTTGCCATTATGAATGGACCAACTCCCTTGGGGTCATTATCGCGCTTTTGTTCGTTTATGTAGTACTCGTACGAGCCATCCCTATACGGATTTTTCCCTCCGAGGCCAGCCACAGCGCAGCAGCTGGTAAGGCTAATTGTTCCATCGCTATTCTTAACGATAAACTGGTTAAGGATTCCTTTATACCCCTTTTTAGCAACCTCTAGGTACGATTTATCCAGATAGCCCAAGCGTACCCCCTTATACAAGGCGTAAACAAACATCGAAGATGCGGTTGCCTCTAGGTAATTTCCTTGTCGATCACCCTGATCGAGCACCTGGTACCAAACTCCAGTTTCCGTATCTTGATACTTTTTTACTCCAGCCGCAACCTGATTTAAAATGGAGAGAAGTTTTTCTCGTCCGGGATAGTCTGAAGGAATGCTGCTGAGCGCATCCACCAGCCCCATGGCGTACCAGCCCATGGCTCTTCCCCAAAAGTTGGGCGAGCAGCCCGTTTCTTTGTTGGCCCAGCCTTGCTGCTTTTGCTCGTCCCATCCGTGGTAGTTTAGCCCCGTTAGACGATCGTAGGTGTACTTGTTTACCAGTTCAAACTGCCTTATAGCATCGGCAAAGTCATCTGGCCTGTTGTACTCCTTGGCGTATAGCGCGTAAAATGGCGCTCCCATGTAAAGGCCATCGAGCCACATTTGGCTGGTGTATATCTTCTTGTGCCAAAAACCACCTTCGGATGTTCGTGGGTGCGTATCAAACTGATGGCGCAGCAGGTCTACCGCCTTTTTATACTTTTCAACTTTTGTCTGACGGTATAGGTAAATAAGAAACTTCCCAGGGTTCACCCTGTCTATATTGTACTCCTCCAGCTTATAAGTGGCAATGTCTCCCGATTCGTTGATAAACTTATCCGCAAAACCTTTTGCATAGTCGAAAAAATGCTTGTCGCCGGTGCTATCAGCGAGCTGTAGCATGGCTAATGCCATTAATCCCTGGGTATAATCCCACTTAGGCTCCGAAACAAAGTCCGCCATCCAAAGTTCCTTATGGCGCTTCATTTCCGATTGTCCCATTAAAACAGAGTACCGGGTGCACTTCTTTTTAGGTTTTGCTGCTGTAGATGGTAAAACAATGCCAACTACGATGGCCAGCACAACTCCATAAGCCGTAAATCGTGTCCTTTTCATATGTTCCTAGAAGATTGAGGTATTAAGCTGCGGCCCGCTACTTTTTTGCCTTCGAAAGCTTGCGCAGCCATTTTTCGTACTTTGGGTATAGCTCCTGTGGCCAATCGCCATACCATCCATATCCAGTTCTACGCTCGTAGCCTATTTCGGAGATGTCGTACTTTTTCACTCCATCTCTGTCGCAGACAAACGGACGCATATCATCGAGATTATAGAAGCGAGCCCATATAGGAGCAGCAAGTGAGTCGTCAACCAAGCGGCGGTCGCGCTTGCCCTCCGAGTTTGTAAAGGTTTCGAGCTTCTTACCGGTAATTTTAGCCCTATCAAACCATGCCATTGCACTCTTTACAGCCCTAATAATTTCGGGAGAAGGATTGGAAATGTTCATAAGCAACTTGGTAATCTCGGCCGATTCCAGCCCCGAAAATGAAGGAAGCTCGTAGGCTCGTGCTTTTGCAGGCTTCAACGTTTTTTCGTCGTGCTGGGCGCACCATACGGTAGGAGTGCCATCCACAACTATTTGAGTTTTAAGAATGCAGTCAACACCTTTATCAAACATCTTTCGTGCGATGCTCGCATCGGATTCCGTTGTTATCTGTTCGAATAGAGCATCCCTGTCTGCCAACTTCTTTAAAAGGATCATAACGTTAACCATTGCATTATCGTTGTAGGTGATATGAGTATAATACCCCTTCCGGTCATAAAACTGAGGCCATCCACCATTCGACAGCTGCATCTTTTGAAGGAATTTAAAACCCTTTGCAAAGGCTTCGCGGTATGCAGGATGCTTGGTTACGTTGTATATTCTTGCTAGGAAAGCCAGTTCGGTAGTGGTTGCACCATTATCGATGGTGGCATCTTGGGTTAGCTCCTTTTCATCTTCTATGGCAGCTTCTTGAGGGATGCTAAGAGAATCGGACATTCGGACATTCTTGGGCCATCCGCCACAGCTACGCTGGTAAAGCAGTATGTTGTGGGCAATATACTCGGCCTCCTTGCTGCCGAACCATTCTACCGGTTTTTCCTTCACAAAGCTACGCCATTCACGCGCCATTTGAGGGGTGTTATGAGTGTCTTTTTGTGCAACAGCCGGAGCAATTGCTACTAAGCAAGCGCTAATTATAATTGCAGTCCTGGTTAAATAGATATTTTTAAATCTCAGCATCGCTATTCTCTTTATAAGATTTCTGCGGATAGTCATTTCAAAGGAATTCCCTTCGAAGCAGGCTCCTGCATATGATGCGAATATCTTACATTTCGGTCTTCCTAAAGCATCATTTTTTCCCAATCTGCGAGGGTAAACGTAACACCATCATCTCCTTTTGCCCGTTTGAGGGAGCCATTACCGTGTTGTATACACCTGTTTGTCAAAAGTAAGGCTGCAGATCACTCAATCTACAGACCTAATCTTCTACTCCTTTTTGTCGTTTTTAATTTTTTCGAGATAGCTCGATGGACTCATGCCGTACACATCCTTAAAGCATTTTCTGAAGTGAGCTATATCCCTAAAGCCAACAGCATAAACCACCTCCGATATGGTGATCTTATTCTGCTCTAACAGTTGAGCGGCTCTACGTAGGCGGATGTCTCTTATAAACTCTTTTACGGTCATGTTGGTAAGAGCCTCAAGCTTGCGGTATAGCTGCATTCTGCTAACACCAACTTCCGAAGAAAACAGTTCAATGTCGAGATCAGGCTCAGCCATATACTTTTCCACCACCTCTACTGCTTTTCTCAGGAATCGTTCGTCGGGCGAAGTAATTGAGATATTGGTAGGCTGTAGCAGAATTTCGGTTTTTAGCTTATCGCGTAGCTTATTACGAAGCAGCAGCAGGTTGTCTATTTTGACGTTAAGTATTTTAACATCGAATGGTTTTGTGATATAGTCGTCGGCACCTGCAATAAGGCCGTTCATCTCCGATTCCTTAGAGTTAGCAGCGGTTAGCAGCACCACCGGAATATGGGAGGTTCGCTCGTCTTTCTTTAGCTTTCTGCAAAGCTCCTGTCCATCCATTACAGGCATAATCACATCCGAAAGCACCACCTCTGGAATGTACTTAGCAGCTATATCAAAGCCTACCTTTCCATTCTCAGCTTCCAAAACGGTAAATTCGTGCTTAAAATGCTCGCGGATAAAGGCTCTAATATCAGAGTTGTCGTCTACTACCAAAAGGTACTTTGCCGATGCAGCAACCATCTCCTGATCCTCTCCGAGTCGGACAGATGCTTCCTCGCCTTCGACACCCTTACGAACTTCATAATCCTCAAGTATCGGGAATCGTACGGTAAAGGTGGTACCTTCGCCCATCTCGCTCTGCACATCTATATCGCCATGCAGAAGCTTAACAAACTCCTTTACTATAGACAATCCAATGCCTGTTCCGGTAACTCCTTTTGAGTTTGCGGCCTGAAAGAAGCGATTGAAAATATTGTCTATGCTATTATTGGGTATTCCCATTCCTGTATCGGATACCGATATTTCGTAGCAGCTTTTTGTGCCAACATCTTCAAACGTGTAGGAATCCTTAAGCAGCAAGCTTAGCCGAACCTCGCCACCCTGCTTCGTAAACTTGAAAGCGTTAGACAAAAGATTATTCACGATTTTTGCCATTTTGTCGGCATCCATCCAAATGTTAATCTCCTTTTCGGGGAAATCAACCACAAAGCGAATACCCTTTTCTGCCGACATAAAGTTGAATGGCTGTACTACACCCTCAAGGAATCGTACCAAATCCCCCTTGTCATAATCGACATTAAGCTTACCCGTCTCCAACTTCTTAAAATCTAGAATCTGATTTACAAGTTTCATCAGGAGCTGGGCATTATTTCGTACCATGTTAAGCAGCGCCCTATCGCCATCGCTCAACGACGGATTCTCCATTACCTTCTCTACTGGACCAACAATAAGGGTTAGAGGGGTTCGTATCTCGTGCGAAACATTCGTAAAAAACTGCTGCTTCATGGTATCTATTTCGTGCAGTTTTTTGGCTTTTGCCTTCTCGAATATGAGCTTATTGCGAAGATTGGCCCTATTGGTTAGGAACTGAATAACGAGGATGACAACTGCAATGAATACGAGTAGCATTAATCCACGAAACCAAATTGTCCCCCAAAACGGTGGTCGTATTTTAACGGTCAAAACAGCACCCTCTTCGTTCCAAAGCCCATCGGAGTTAGAGCCTTTAACTCTAAACTTGTAGGTACCAGGGGCAAGATTCGAGTAGGTTACCGAGGTGGCATTTCGGGCATCAACCCAACGATCTTCGAGCCCTTCGAGCTTGTAAGAGTACCGATTCTTATTGGCCTTAGCATAGTTTAGGGCCGCGTAGTCGAAGGTAATCATGTTTTGGCTATGCCTAAGCGTTACCTCTTTGGTGGTGCAAATACGCTTATAGTTTGCTCCATCGTCGGTTTCAATCTTTAGAGGCTCGTTGAATATGCTGACGTTAGTAATTACAATGGGAGGTCGATAGCTGTTGGGCTTTACCTGCTTTGGATTAAAGATGTTGAATCCGTTTATGCCTCCAAAAAGGAGCTCGCCGCTTCGTGTTTTGGCAAACGCTCCATAGTTAAACTGGTTGTTCTGCAAACCGTCAACCCGATAGTAGTTCATAAACTTGTGGCTGGCCTGATCGTAGCGCGAAAGTCCATTGGAGGTGCTCACCCAAAGTCCGCCTACACCATCATCGACTATGGAATAGGTGAAGTCGTTTGCAAGACCTTCGGCTTCGGTTAAAAATCCTTTTACGCCTTTCTTCTTGTCGAAAATGGCAAGTCCATGCCCTTGAGTAGCCAGCATAAAGGTATTGTCAGAAAGCTTATAAAAATCTCGAACAACCTCGTTAACAATGCGCTTTGTACCAGTTGTAGGGTTGTATATTGCCAAATAGTCGTTCGATCCGAACCAAATATCTCCGGTCGAATCTTCTCCAATCCAGTTAACCTGCTTATTCCCGATAATATCGCCTCTAGAGATAAAGCTATCCGATACCGGATCGTAGAGGTCTATGCCTTTATACGACCCAACCCAAATACGCTTTCTACTATCCATAAAGGTTATCCACACCCTATTATCGCTTAATCCACCTGCTTTACCGGGAGTTGCAACGTAGGATTTTAGCACCCTTTTAGAGCTGACATTTACAACGCTAATGCCACCCATGTAGGTCGATACCCAAACATTTCCGCGCTCATCGGGCATAAACCATTTTATACAATCCGACTTTAAGCCGCTGTTCTTTTTGGCAATAGACGAAAATCTTCCGGTTTTTCTGTTTAGGATATTGATGCCCCCACTCTCTGTTCCTAACCAAACTTCGTCGTTGCCCGATGGCCAAATGGCGTATATTTCGTTATCGTTCAACCCATCGGCCTTAGAGTTAGACATAGAGTAGTGCTTAAAGTACTTCTTCTCGTCGATTAGGTAGCTAACCCCTCCCCGTGTGCCTACCCACAAGTCGCCTTTGGCATCAACAAAAAGGCTAAGAATGGAGCTCTGCCCCAGACTAGTTTGCTCTTCGTCCTCGTGGCCATAGTAGGTAAACTGTTTGGTTAATGTGCTGTAGGAATATAGCCCAGCTCGGGTTCCAAACCAGTAATCGCCATTCTTATCCTGAGTTATTGCCTTAACGGTTTGCGATCGATCCTGACTTGGATAGGGGGCAAATTTGCTGACACTTTTATAGTCGGCATTAACGTAGTACACGCCGCTATTGTAGGTTCCAACCCATATTTTTCGGTACGAATCGGCATATAACGACCAAACTTCGTCGGTAAGGTACGACTTTGCGCCAGAGCTTACCCTTGCAAGACGCCTATTGAGGGGATTGTAGGTAAGCAATCCTCTATCTGTTCCTACCCATATAATCCCACGATGGTCGATTAGGATTTTTTTTATGTGTCCTACTGCAAACTGCGAATTCTTGAACTTTATAAAGGTTGCCTTAAGCCCATCCTCCGATTGTACTAGCTTATACAACCCACTATCGCATCCTAACCAGATATTCCCATCCTTATCCGACCTTATTGAGTTTACAGATACTCCATCAAGTCCCTTTATGGTAACCGGCTCAAACTCTTCAACCCCATTTTGTAGCCTGTAAAGTCCACCCTTCTCTACGCCTACCCAAATAGCACCAACTTTATCCTGAAAGATATCGCGGATTAGCCCATCTGTAGGGTTAGTTCTACCCTTTGGCTTCATTTTAATTTGCTTAAAACGCTGCCCATCGAAGCGGTTTAAGCCATGGCTTGTTCCTATCCAAATCCAGCCATCGCGATCCTGAAAGATGGATTGAACCTGGTTGTTAGAAAGCCCCTGCTCTTGAGAGAAGTTGTCGAACCGATACTGCGAATTTCCTCCTGCCTGTGTACCGGTGCTGGCCAACACCAAGGCAAGGAGGATGCTTATACTAAAAAGTCTTGCAAGCAATTTCATACATTCCAAATATGAGTTGTAAAGCTAGCGAATATTACCTGCAAAAGAATAATTTAAAATCACAATCCACAGTGGTATTCTTCCCTTTTTTAGATAAAATCACCTTGAAAGAGTCGGCTGCATTAGTTGTTTTGCAG
>Ga0079066_1059128_pt1 | contig 19761 bp, 13 predicted proteins | sample ADurb_Cas_02_Slu_FD_73457 | JGI IMG/M metagenome (GOLD analysis project Ga0079066, IMG submission 73457) | Active sludge microbial communities from Illinois, USA, of municipal wastewater-treating anaerobic digesters - ADurb_Cas_02_SludgeMetaT... | ecosystem: Engineered > Bioreactor > Anaerobic >...
ATAATTCCGTTCATGATCACTTTGGCGTCGGCCGCTGTAGTAATGGACGTTTCGGCTGCGGCGGAATTACTGGGTTTTACATCCAGGAATCCTTCACAAGACATGGTCAGAACAACGCAAATAGCTGCTAGTAATATGTTTATCTTTTTCATAGTGTTGTTCAGTTAATCGTTAAAAACTAAATTCAAGGCCGAAGGTGAAGGTCTTGCCCAAGGGAATTTCCCATCCCCTGGATCCATATTCGTTCACTTCGGGGTCGTATTCCTTATGAGCTGCGAGTGTCCACAGGTTCGAACCGTTGAAGTATATCCTGGCATTCTGGATACTGATCTTGCTGGTCCAGGTGCGCGGGAGGGTGTAGGAAACCGTTACATTCTTCAATCTAAGGTAGTCGGCCGGGTTCATATGGCGGCTGCTCTTCTGGTTCACATCTTCCATGTCAATGGCAACACGCTGCGGGTATTTTGCGGTCTTGTTTTCCGGAGTCCAGCGGTTGTCATAGCAATACTGTGACATGATACGTTCCCAGTAATAACCATCGTCATTAACGTCACGACCAACGGCATTGTAGGTGTATCCTCCGATCTTGTATACAAAATTCAAGGCAATGCTGAGTCCTTTCCAGCTCAGATCGGTGGCAAATCCTCCAAAGAAATCAGGATGGGCGTCACCCAGGATCACTTCAGAGGCATTGGAATAGTTGTAGGTTGCCGGACGGCCGTCAACCGTAAGATCGGCCTCCGAATCGTTGTTCAGGAACCAGACATTCTTCCCGGTCTCATCTTCAACTCCGGCCCATTCAAGGCCGTACAGGGCCAGGGTGGACTCGCCTTCACGGTAAACGAACTTGGCGCGGGCGTCATCCCCGGTGGGATCATACCAGTAAATGTCTTTGCCGCCATAAAGTTTGGTTACAGTAGAACGGATCCAGGACCCGGTCAGACCGGCACTCCAGCGCAAATCTGAAGTGCGGATAATATCGCCGCTCAATTCAATTTCCAGACCATGGTTGTTGATCTCACCAATATTCTTCAGGGTTGATCCGAACCCGGTAACAGTAGAAATGGGAACGCTTTGCAGCAGGTCTTTGGAGTCCCTGTTAAAATACTCAATAGTTCCGTTCAGACGGTTGTTAAACAACCCGAACTCCAGGGCAGCGTTCCAGGTGTAGCTGGTTTCCCAGGACAGGTTGGCATCGGCTATGTTGGCCACACCACCACCTGGATCTTCCATGTACTTGTTGCCATAGGAGGTCAGAGCACGCCATCCGTAGTTGCTTGAGGGAAGCGTTCCGTTCACTCCGTAGGAACCTCTCAGACGCAAATTGCTTATCATGGTTATGTCTTTCATGAAAGCCTCATTGTTGATCCTCCAGGAACCGGCAACTGACCAGAAGTTCCCCCAGCGGGTGTTGGAGCCCAGGCGAGAGGACCCGTCACGGCGGAATGACCCGGACAGGTAATAACGTCCGTCATAGCTGTATTCGGCGCGTGAGAGGAAGGATAACATGGTACTGCCCCAATAGTAGGCACTGGCATCCAGAACCCCGGCGGTGGCTACCGTATGCAGGGCGCTGGTAGGCAGGTTGGTCCCGGAAGAACGCTGGTAATTAGTCTGGTTGTCTTCTGCTTCCCATCCCACAAGTACATTCACAATGTGCTTGTCTGCAAATTCCTTGTCGTAATTCAATGTGGTAGACGATACGATCTTCTGTACATTGGTGGACATTTCGTGTACCTGACCCTTCACGCTGGAAGCATTGAAGTGGTTTGCGCTGTAATAGATGTGATCCTTGGTTTCTGTGTTGTCAAATGAAAGGACGGATTTCAATACCAGTTCCGGCATGAACTTCACGGTCAGTGTTTCATTGGCTGACAAACGCAGCACATTGGATTCGTTTTCCCATTCATTGTTGTAATATACCTGGTTGTAGGCATAACTTCCGTAACGGGCTGTCCAGGGGTCACCTGTCTTGTAGTCCGTGGGCCAGTAAAGGGGCCACAAAAGGTTGCGTGATTGCATGAAGTAGTTGCCTCCAGTGCTGCGGGTATCGTTGAAGCCGTGCTGCACGTTCTTGGAAATGTTCACGTTGGTGCTGAATTCAATAATCTTGCCCACCTTCTGGTTCACGTTCACGCGGCCGGCTATACGGCTGAAGTCGTTGACCGTACTGCGTCCCTGTTCCTTTGTATAGGAAAGGGATGAGTAATAGCTGGTTCTGTCGCTGGCGCCGCTCACAGACAGGTCGTATGTCTGGTAAATAGCCGTGCGGAACAGAACATCGTCCCAGTTATAGTATTTGCCTTCCCTGTTTTCCTTTCCGTCAGTCATCCCCAGTATTTTCAGGGAGTTCACGGTGTTATCATCGGCTGTGAAATAGTATCCGTGTTTGTTAAAACGCTTGTTCAACTGAGACAGGGCAGATTTACTGGAGGCCTCATCGGTTTTGCCGTCGTATTTGCCGGCATTCCAGAAGTTTTCATAATACAGTTCAACCTGTTGCTCGGGGCTGGCAATGTCAAAGTTAACAGTGGCAAAGGAGGGAGTGATCCCTACAGATGCCTTGAAATTGACCACTGGTCTTCCCAGGCGTCCGGTTTTGGTTGTCACCAGGATAACACCGTTGGCAGCGCGGGAGCCGTATAGCGCAGAAGCGGCGGCGTCTTTTAGAACGGTGATTGATTCAATGTCCTGGGGATTGAGTGTGCTCATCACGTTATTGGTGGAATAGATGTAGCCACTCATTTGCCCGGTGCTCCCCGAACTCACGGGAACCCCGTCAACAACGTAAAGCGGTTCATTGGAAGCGTTCATGGACCCGATACCGCGAACACGTATGCTCGAAACGGAACCAGCCTGACCGGAATTGGTCGTGATCTGCATACCGGCCACTTTCCCGTTCAGAGCATTTTCAAAGGAAAGTGTGGGGACGTCTTTTATGGCTTCGGATTTCACCACAGAAGCGGCTCCGGTATAGGTCCCTTTTCTGGCAGTTCCGTAAGCCACCACCATGACCTCTTCCAATGCCAGGGCATCCGGATTCATGGTGACATTAATGACGTTCCTCCCTTCTACAGGGACCTGGATAGTTGTAAAACCGACATAGGATAAGACAAGAATTGCATCCGAAGGACATCTTTCAAGAATAAAATTCCCGTCAATGTCGGTGTTTGTTCCCAGCCCTCTTTCTCCCTGGATCAAAATAGTTACAAAGGGAAGGGGAGAACCGTCTTCTGAAGATGTTACCTTACCGGTAACCCTCGATTGCGCAAAAGCAGCGGTTGTAATCAACACTGCCAGCGCAAAAAATAAAGATTTCTTCATGAAAATTTGGTTAGGTTAGTAATAAAGGTTTATAAAAAGTAACAATGTAAAGTAAACAAAGGTAAGAAACAAAATTTTTCCGGCAATAGACTGATTCCTTTTTAATTTTTGGTAAAATAAGGTAATTTTGTTGTGAAATATTAATAAAAGCACGCATGAACCTTCATACTATCAGTCCTCATCCCGTTGATACCGGGATCCCTGAAAAAGTCATAGAAGGGAATATACGTCTGGAGTTATCTGAAGAATCACGCCGGTTAATCGATCAATGCCGCCAATACCTGGATAAAAAGGTGCGCAATTCAGACGGATTGATCTATGGTGTTAATACAGGATTCGGGGGATTGCACAATGTCGCCGTCGGGAACAAAGACCTGGAGCGGTTACAGAACAACCTGGTAATGTCCCATGCATGCGGAACAGGTCCTCAGGTGCCTGAAGTGATCGTGCGCCTCATGCTCTTTCTCAAGATCAGGTCTCTTTCATACGGGTATTCCGGGGTACAGCTCAAGACAGTAGAACGTCTGGTGGATTTTTTCAACATGGGTGTAATCCCTGTTGTTTATGAACAGGGATCTCTGGGGGCTTCGGGGGACCTGGCTCCCCTGGCCCACCTGGCGTTGCCCCTTATAGGGTTGGGAGAGGTGGACTTCAGGGGTAAGAGGATCTCCGGCAGCGAGCTGAACAGGCAGATGGGCTGGGAGCCAATAGCGCTGCAATCCAAGGAAGGTCTTGCCCTGCTTAACGGAACCCAGTTCATGTGTGCCTTCGGATTGTGGTGTCTTGTGCAGGCACAAAGACTTGCAGACCAGGCAGACATGATCTGTGCCCTGTCTCTGGACGCATACGATGGAAGGCCAGAGCCTTTCACTAAAGAAGTGCATCAGATCAGGCCCCATGCCGGGCAGGCAGCATCGGCCGCACGGATTGAGGAATACCTTGAAGGAAGCGAACTGGCACGACGGCACAAGGAGCACGTCCAGGATCCGTATTCGTTCCGCTGCGCCCCTCAAGTGCACGGAGCCACCCGGGACTGTATTGAATATGTTTCCAGGGTCATGACCACAGAGATGAACTCGGCCACAGACAATCCCACCATATTTCCTTCGCTGGACAAGGTTGTCTCGGCCGGAAACTTTCACGGACAACCCCTGGCTCTGGCTCTGGATTTTCTGGCTATTGCCGTGGCGGAACTGGGAAGCATATCTGAACGAAGGACCAACCAACTGGTTCTGGGGAAAAGGGGATTACCCCCATTCCTGGTGGCAAGGCCGGGACTCAACAGCGGATTCATGATCCCGCAGTATACCGCAGCCTCCATTGTTAGCCGGAACAAACAGTTGTGTACACCCTGTTGTGTGGATTCCATCGATTCTTCACAGGCCCAGGAAGACCATGTGAGCATGGGAGCCAATTCGGCACTCAAGTGTTTCTCTGTGGTAAACAATGTACGACAGGTGCTGGCGATAGAATTATTCAATGCCGCGCAGGCCCTTGAGTTCAGAAGACCCTCACGAACCTCTGCCCGGCTGGAACAACTGGTGGCCGAATTCCGCAAACACGTTCCTTTTATTGAAGACGATACCACCATGTATCCGCACCTGCATAAGGCAGATAATTTTTTAAAAGATGGATGGCATTTTAATTGAAAATATCCGGCAGCTGGTCCAGGTCAGAGAAACCCCGGGTGACAATCCCTCATGGTGCGGGGGTCATATGATGAACCGGCTGCCGTGTATTGAAAATGCCTGGCTGTTCATAAGGGACGGGGTGATTGACGGATTCGGCCCCATGGAAAGGAATCCCTATCGTGAAGACATACCTCTCGGAACCACGATCATTGATGCAACCGGAAAATGTGTTTTTCCTTCCTTTTGTGATTGCCATACGCATATTGTATATGCCGGGAGCCGGGAGCAGGAATTCACGGATAAGATACGCGGATTGTCTTATAAGGAAATTGCAGCACGCGGAGGCGGCATTCTCAATTCCGCCCGCCTGTTGCGTGAAACATCAGAAGAAGAGCTTTACCAGCAAAGCCTCGCAAGGGCAAAGGAGTTGATTTGTTTTGGCACCGGCGCCGTTGAAATTAAAAGCGGCTATGGCCTTACCGTAGAGGACGAATTGAAAATGCTGCGTGTCATCAGAAGGATAGCGCAGGAGACGCCCCTGACGGTCAGGGCAACCTTTCTGGGTGCGCATGCGGTTCCGGAAAAGTACAAGGGGAACCAGTCCGGATATGTAGACCTGGTCATAGAAGAAATGATCCCCAGGGTAGCTGAAGAAAAACTGGCCCGGTATGTGGATGTGTTTTGTGAAACAGGCTTCTTTACAGTAAAGGAAACGGGAAGGATCTTCACGGCAGCCCTCAGGCACGGATTGCGGCCCAGGATCCACGCCAACCAGATGGATTTTTCCGGCGGGGTGCAGGTAGCCGTGGATTACGGGGCCATATCGGCAGATCACCTGGAACACACAGGACCGCAGGAATGGGACACTTTAGCCGGGTCTGATACCATGCCTGTACTCCTTCCAGGGGCCACCTTTTTCCTGGAAATGGAATACGCCCGTGCCAGGGAAATGATAGACCGCGGGCTTCCCGTTGCCCTGGCGACCAACTATAATCCAGGGTCCTGTCCGGCCGGAAACATGCAGTTTATGATGACACTGGCCTGCCTGAAAATGAAAATGACCTCCGAAGAAGCTATCAATGCGGCCACCCTGAACGGGGCACATGCCATGGATCTGTCGTATTCGCTCGGATCCATAACGGTGGGCAAAAAGGCCAATATATTTATCACAGCCCCCATGCCCTCGTATGAATATTTTATCTATGCCTTTACCAGTCCTTTGGTGGAGACAATCATTCTAAACGGAAAAATTACAAAGACATGATTTTTACATTAGCACAACAATTTTCAACTTTATTGGGTTTGCTTACCATTGTCCCCACGGGCCACGGAGCCGTATGCTTAAAACTGGAAGACAAGATCATTTATATCGATCCGTATTCCCAGACCACCGATTACACCGGTTATCCCAAGGCAGATATCATTTTCTTTACCCATGACCATTATGACCATTACGACACTACGGCCCTGAAGCACCTGGTAACCGCAGAAACCGTGTTCGTGGGCCCGCCCTGCATGGAAAAACACCTGACATTGGAAAAAACCATGAAAAACGGGGATTCCTACCGGTGGGAAAACATTGAAATTCTGGCTGTTCCGGCCTATAATATCTTGAATAAAAGGCCCATGGCCAGCCATTCCACCCCAAAGGATACGGGAACGGTTATGTGTTTACTTTCGGGGATATTAAAGTATATATTTCCGGAGACACAGAATTAATCCCGGAAATGGATAACCTGGGACCCATAGATGTAGCCCTGTTAGCTAAAAATTTACCCTATACCATGAGTGACGATCAGTTCATTCAGGCTGTCAAAAAGATTGGAGCCCCCATGGTGTATCCGGTACATTATTTTGAACTGAATAAGGCGGCGTTAGAAAAAGCCATTGGAGAAAAAGTGAAACTCATTTACGAATAACACTATGAAACGAATCATTGAATGTGTCCCCAATTTTTCTGAAGGGAGGGATAAGCAGGTCATTTCCAGGATTGCCGATGTTATTTCCAGGGTAGAAGGTGTTACCCTGTTTAATGTTGATCCGGGCGAGGCAACAAACCGCACGGTCATGACATTTGCCGGCACACCGGAAGCCGTTGTGGAAGCTGCATTTCAAGCCATTAAAACAGCCTCTGAAAACATTGACATGCGAAAGCACCACGGCGAGCATCCCCGCATAGGGGCAACAGACGTGTGTCCGCTCATCCCTGTCTCGGGCATTGCCATGGAACAGGTTGTAGTCTATGCCAGGGACCTGGCACGCAGGGTGGGGGAAGAACTGGAAATTCCCGTTTATTGTTACGAATCAGCCGCGTTCTCTGAAAAAAGGAAAAACCTGGCAGTATGCAGGGCAGGAGAATATGAAGGATTGGAGGCAAAAATGAAAGATCCGCTGTGGAAACCCGATTTCGGGCCCGCCCGGTACACAGAAAGAACGGCCTCCACTGGTCTATCGGTGATAGGGGCCAGGGATTTTCTGATAGCCGTGAATTTCAACCTGAACACTACGTCTGTCCGCAGGGCCAATGCCATTGCCTTTGATGTAAGGGAAAAAGGCAGGAAAGTAATGGTCAATGGTCAGGAAACCTGGGAACCGGGGACATTGAAAGACTGTAAGGCCATCGGATGGTATATCAAAGAGTACGGGATAGCCCAGGTGTCAATGAACATTACAAATATTTCAGTCACCCCGCTTCATGTGGCTTTTGACGAAGTCTGCGACAAGGCATACAAACGCGGCATCAGGGTTACAGGAACGGAATTGGTAGGTCTGGTGCCTAAAAGCACCCTGCTGGATGCCGGCAGACATTTTCTGCACAAACAGCAACGTTCATCAGGGCTGCCGGAAGAGGAAATCATCCGGATAGCCATTAAGTCCATGGGCCTGGACGAGTTGAAGCCTTTTGATCCGAAGACCAGGGTTCTTGAATATCTGCTGGAAGACACATCTTCTGAAAAAGGGTTGTGCGGCATGACATGCCGCGAATTTGCCCTGGAAACGGCCAGCGAGTCTCCCGCGCCCGGCGGAGGCTCCGTCTCGGCTTATATGGGAGCCCTGGGGGCCTCCCTGGGCACGATGGTGGCCAACCTGTCTTCGCACAAACGCGGCTGGGACGACCAATGGGAGTATTTTTCGCAATGGGCCGAAAAGGGACAGGCACTGATCGCCGAGCTGCTCAACCTGGTGGAAGAAGACACGCTTTCCTACAATAAGGTGATGGAGGCATTCTCCTCACCTTGTAAGGATGATCTGGAAAAAGCCACCCTGTATGCAGCACAGGTTCCTTTGCAGACGATGAAAACATCCCTGCGTGTCTTTGACATCCTGGAGGCAATGATTGGGAAAGGGAACCCCAATTCGGTTACCGACGCCGGCGTGGGGGCATTTGCCGTTCTGGGGGCTGTCAAGGGAGGGTTTCTGAATGTGCTGATCAATGTTGGCGGTCTCAGGGATAAGGAAAAGGCCCGCATGTTGAAGGAAGAAGCACAGGCACTGCTGGACCTGGCAACAGAACGGGAACATGAATTATGGGAAAAAGTCTGTAACAAAGTAAAAAAATAGCATAATGAAAAGATTCGTTGTATCACTAACGGTTTTATTATCACTTAACGTCATGTACGCTCAGGACATCACGCTTCCAGCACCCAATAAAGAAGGAGGAAAACCTTTGATGGAAGTTTTTAACAACAGACGCAGTACCCGTGAAATGTCTGACAAACCGCTTTCACAACAGACATTGTCCGATCTTTTATGGGCCGCTGCCGGGGTCAACCGGCCCGACGGCAGACGTACGGCCCCTTCGGCCATGAACATGCAGGAGATTGACATTTATGTCTACACACCCAAAGCCGTTTACCTGTACATCCCGCAGGAGCACATCCTCAGGCACCTGCTCACAGGGGATTTCAGGGCAGAGATCGCGAGACAGCCTTTTGCCCAGAAGGCACCTGTTGTGCTGCTTTATGTAGCCAATTACGAAAGGATGACAAGGCTGGATCAACAGCAGAAAGATTTTTACGGGGCAACGGATACCGGCTTCATAAGCCAGAACGTGTACCTTTTCTGTGCACAGGAAGGACTGAATACCGTTGTGCTGGGCATGATAGACAGGGAAGCGGCCAAAAGCAGGCTCGGATTCGATGGCAAAGCACAGTTGGGACAGCCTGTGGCTTATCCCAAACAAGACTGAATGGAAAAATTTTAACAACCGGCGTTTATGAAAAGAGTATCATTAATTGTTTTATGTCTCTTGTCCGGTTTATGGAGTTGTAAACCGGCTTACCAGAGGGAAAACCTGTCATTCCAGGAACGGGCCGAGGACCTTGTTTCTCGGATGACACTCAAGGAAAAAGTATCACAGATGACCCACGAGTCATCTGCCATCGAAAGGCTGGGTGTGCCGGAATACAACTGGTGGAATGAGTGCCTGCACGGGGTTGCCCGTGCAGGACAGGCCACCGTTTTTCCCCAGGCCATCGGTATGGCCGCCATGTGGGATAAGGAGATGATGTTTCGGATAGCCACGGCAGTCAGTGACGAAGCCAGGGCCAAACACCACGACTTCTTGCGGCAGGGCAAGCGGGGAATATACCAGGGCCTGACCTATTGGACACCAAACATCAACATTTTCAGGGACCCCCGCTGGGGAAGGGGCATGGAGACATACGGAGAGGACCCTTACCTGACAGGTGAACTGGCCGTGCAGTATATCAAAGGTTTACAGGGAGACGATCCCAAATACCTGAAACTGGTTGCCACGGCCAAGCACTTTGCCGTTCACAGTGGTCCTGAATCTACCAGGCACAGCGCCGATGTGCATCCCAGCCGGCGTGATTTTTATGAAACGTATGCTCCACACTTTAAAAAAGTAGTGCAGGAAGGCGGGGTTTGGTCCGTCATGGGCGCCTATCAGCGCCTTTGGGGAGAACCTTGCTGTGGCAGCTTTTTCCTGGGTTCTTTGCTCAGGGACAGATGGGGCTTCCAGGGCTATGTCGTTTCCGACTGCTGGGCCATCAAGGATTTCTACGACAAAGGAATGCATGAAATTGTGGAAACTCCTGCAGAAGCGGCCGCCCTGGGGGTCAAGGCAGGCACTGACCTGAATTGCGGGGTTACCTATCCTTACCTGGTGGAAGCCGTGGAAAAGGGTTATATAGAAGAAGCCCTCATTGACACGGCTGTACAGCGCCTGATGCTGGCCCGGTTCAAACTGGGAATGTTTGATAAACCCCGGAACGTCCCGTACAGCAAAATACCCATAGAAGTGGTCGAAAGTCCTGAACACGTTTCCCTTGCAAGGGAGGCAGCCTGCAAATCAATTGTCCTGCTGGAGAACGACGGAATCCTCCCCTTTACCAAAGAGGTGAATAAAGTGGCTGTCATCGGGCCCAATGCCGATGATCTGGAAGTGCTTCTGGGCAATTACAACGGGTTTTCCAAACATCCGGTCACCCCGCTGCAGGGTATAAGGGAAAAATTACCACAGGCCGAGGTCTCCTTTGCACAGGGATGTGCCCTGGCCGCCGGCCTTCCTTATTTCAAGCCTGTTCCCTCCGGGGTGCTTTTCACAGACCCACAGATGGCAAAACCAGGCCTTACGGGACATTATTACGACAACTCCCTTTGGGAAGGAGATCCCGTGCACGAGCGCACAGACAAGGTTGTTGATTTCCTGTGGTGGAACGAAGCCCCTTTTGAGGATATGAATGTCCGGAATTATTCTGTTGAATGGTCCGGAGTACTTTGTGTCCCCGAATCGGGACGGTATGCACTGGGGGTAGAAGCTTTCAGCGGCTGCACGCTCACCCTGGACGGAGAAATGCTGATAAAAAGAATTGACGAACACCAACCCAGGAAAGAATATGAATATGTGGAACTGGAAGCCGGCAAACCTTACGCCCTTACGCTCCGTTATGTACAGGATAACACAGAATATGCCGTCATGAGGCTGCTTTGGGAAGCTCCTCAGAGGAATTTGCTGGAAGAAGCACTTGCCGTGGCTTCTGAGAGTGATCTGGTGGTCCTTTGCCTGGGACTAAGCCCGTTGCTTGAAGGAGAAGAAATGAAGGTAAGGGTGGAAGGATTCAACCAGGGAGACCGTCTTGACACCGGGCTTCCCGTAACCCAGCTGGAACTGATAAAAGCAGTGAAAAAACTCGGCAAGCCCACGGTCCTGGTTTTAATGAACGGCAGTGCGGTAAGTTTTGACAAGGAAGTCAAATCGCTGCCGGCCATCATTGAAGCCTGGTATCCGGGACAGGAGGGAGGAAATGCCATAGCCGACGTGATTTTTGGGGACTACAATCCCTCCGGAAAACTTCCCGTCACTTTTTACCAATCCATAGACCAGATTCCCGCATTTGAGGAATATGCCATGGAAGGCAAGACATACCGGTTTTTCCGGGACGAACCGCTCTATTCTTTCGGATATGGGCTCAGTTACACGACTTTCACATACGAATCCCTAAAGATGCCCGAAAGCGTTCCCTGCGGGATCCCCGCAGACATATCGTTCCGTGTGACCAACACCGGGGAAAGGGACGGAGATGAAGTAGTCCAGGTTTATGTATCTTTACACGATGCATCCAACCCCGTGCCCATAAAATCACTTCAGGGATTTGAAAGGATCCACCTGAAAGCCGGTGAGAGCCGTGTAGTGGACTTCACCATAGTTCCCGAACAGATGGCCTCCCTGGATGACAACCAGGTATGGGTTGTGGAAGCGGGAGACCTTGTCCTGGAGGTGGGCGGCAAGCGATATACTGTCCGTCTGGAAGGCGATACCGTGTTTATTCCCAACGAATAATATGTCAAGAGATGTTCTGATAACCTTATTGTTGATTATATGCACCGGTTCCTGCAGGATGACACCCCACAAGGAGCCGGTTGCTGCTTTAAGCTTATTACACGAAGACCATTACAACGCACCGGTCATTTTGCCAAAAATACTGAGTGACGGACTGGTCCTGCAACGCGGTAAAGAAATCCCTGTCTGGGGAAAAGCCCCTGCCGGCGCCCCGGTAAAAGTTGAATTTGCCGGCATAGAACAATACACCCGTGCCGACGGGAGCGGGAACTGGAGTGTTTCTTTTCCCGCTATGGATCCCGGAGGCCCTTATACATTGAAAGTCAACGGCCGGGTGGTGCATGATATCCTGGTGGGGGATGTGTGGCTGTTTTCCGGACAATCCAATACAGAATTGTCTGTAAGCAGGGTGGCCATCCGTTACCCGATAGAAGCGACTACTTATTCCAACACACAGATACGTGAATTCCGCGCGGCAACACACTACAATTTCCAGGGACCTTTGTGGGATATTCCTGCTGGCAGGTGGAAACTGTGCGTTCAGGAAGAGATCCCGGAATTTTCTGCGCTGGCTTTTTTCTTTGGCATGGAATGGAATCAGAAGCACAATATTCCTGTGGGTTTGATAGTCAGCGCTGTAGGAGGATCTCCGCTGGATGCCTGGCTGGATGAAGCCACGCTCAGGGGATTTCCCGGTCCCACGGGCCCCGATCATTACCCAGAAAGGCTCACTGCCCTCAGGCGCGAGTGCTGGGTGGACAGTGTAAAACAGGCCGAGACCCAGGCCATGGCACATTACCGCTCTTTGTTCACTCCAGATCCCGGGCCGGAAGGTTCACAGGGATGGGTTCCTTACCGGGTGCCATCTTTCTGGGACCAGGCAGATGCAACACCTTCCGGACCTTTATCGCAGTCGCCCGGCTCGGCATGGTTTAAAAAGGTTTTTTACCTGACCGAAACACAGATCGGTCATGCGCAGGAAGGAGCTCCTGACCAGGATGGCATGCTCATCCTGGGCACCATGACAGACGCCGACAGAACGTTCCTGAATGGTACCCAGGTGGGATCTACCGTGTACCAGTATCCTCCCCGTATCTATACCATACCCAAAGGCCTGCTCAAAGCCGGAAGCAATGAATTGCTTATCCGGATTGAAAATTATTGGGGACCGGGAGGTTTTACTTCCGGCAAGGATTATGCGCTATACATTGGAGCGGTACATCCGTTTTATGCAATGGCGGATACCGTTTCCCTGGAGGGAGATGACTGGATGGCCCGCATGGGAAGCACCCTCACTAACGCCGGAGCTGAGTATCCTGCCACTACCACATGGCACTACCAGCCGGCCGGTCTGTACAATGCGCTGCTGGCTCCGCTGACGCAGCTGCCCGTAAAAGGTGTCATCTGGTACCAGGGAGAGAGTGAAACAAAAAGAAGGGATTACGGTCAGATGCTTTCTATCCTGATAGACCGGTGGCGCGAAGACTGGAATGATGATGCCCTTCCTTTTGTAATCGTGCAATTGCCTAATTACATGAAAGATAAGGCACCCTGGCCTATGGAAACAGACTGGGCAAACCGCAGGGATGAACAACTGGCTGCCGTCCGGGCAAGAAAACATACGGCATTGGTGGTTACGCACGATATAGGAGAGTGGAACGATATACATCCGCTCAACAAGAAGGAACTGGCGCACAGGGTGGTTTCAGCGGCAGAATACCTGGGTGCCGGGAACAGGAAGGCCCCTTTGTCTCCCCTACCTCAACATGTCGTACTGAGGGGAAACAGAGTGGTTATCACTTTTTCTCATGCCGGCAAAGGCCTTATAACCAAAGACGGCCCTGATCCTGCCCATTTTGCCCTGGCCGACGTCCAGGGACGTTATTTCAGGGCAAGCGCCCGCATTATTGGCAAAAAGAAAGTGGCGGTATGGTGTAAGGAAGATTTCACGCCCCATGGGGTAAGGTACGCATGGGCAAACGATCCCTCGGAAGCCAACCTTCAAAATGATGCAGGATTGCCAGCCCCCACCTTTCAATGGAACCTGAACGATAGTAAATAAATCAATACATAATGATAACAATTGGCATATACAGGAAATTCCTGTGCTTGGCAATGCTTATGATGACGTTGGCAGGGTCAGCGGAGCTTGCAGGACGTTCCAGAGAAGAGTATATCATGCGCCACCCCGTAGAAAATGGATTTGCCCTGGCCCGTGAAGGAGAACCGGCACCCATGTGGGTGTCTGGTCAGGATTATCCGGGGGTGCTCCGGGTGGCAGGCCATGTACAGGCAGATATGGAAAAAGTGACCGGTAACAGACCGCTCCTTTTCACAGGTTCAGACCCTGCTCCCTGTGAGCGGATGATCATAGCCGGTACCCTGGGAAAGAACGGGCTCATAGACCAACTGGTCCGATCCGGCCGGATCTCCGGCAAGTGGCTCAAGGGAAAAAAAGAGACGTATGTTGCTACAGTCATCCAGGAACCGGCCGAAGGCATACGCGAAGCGCTGGTTATTGCCGGCAGCGACAAGAGAGGCACCATCTACGGCCTGTATGACCTTTCCCGGCAGATAGGTGTCACCCCGTTACATTTCTGGGCCGATGTGCCAGTACCCCCGGCTAAAGACCTGTATGCAATGCCGGGCGAATATACTCCCGGAGAACCGGCAGTCCGGTACCGGGGCATTTTCATCAACGACGAGGCACCGGCCCTTTCGGGCTGGGTGCATGAACGTTATGGAGCGTTCAACAGCCGGTTTTACGAACACGTATTTGAATACATCCTCCGGATGAGGGGTAATTTTCTGTGGCCTGCCATGTGGGGAAGGGCCTTCTACGACGATGACCCGGAAAATCCGCGCCTGGCCGATGAATATGGCATTGTCATAGGAACCTCCCATCATGAACCCATGATGCGAGCCCATGTGGAATGGGCACGTTACGGCACCGGTGGGTGGAATTACCAGACAAATCCATTGGTTCTCAGAAATTTCTGGAAGGAAGGCATGGAAAGGAAAGGCGACTATGAAAGCATCGTTACCGTGGGGATGAGGGGAGACGGAGACGAGCCCATGGGTACCGAGCGAAACATAGACTTGCTGGAGCAGATCATTGATGACCAGCGCCGGATCATAGAACAAGTCACGGGAAAACCCGCCCGCCAGACACCGCAGATGTGGGCCCTGTACAAAGAGGTACAGGACTATCACGATCAGGGCATGGATGTTCCTGAAGACGTGACTTTGCTTTTCTGTGATGACAACTGGGGCAATGTACGCAAGCTTCCCGTCCAGGGGGAGAAGCCACGGGCAGGAGGTTACGGCATGTATTACCATTTTGATTACGTTGGCGGGCCGAGAAACTACAAGTGGCTTAACACCAATCAGATATCCCGTGTGTGGGAGCAGATGGACCTGTGTTACCGCCATGGGGTAGACCGTATATGGGTTGTCAATGTAGGCGATATCAAGCCCATGGAATTCCCCATTGCCTTTTTCCTGGAAATGGCTTGGAATCCCGCGGCCATGACACGGCAACGCATGAGTGCATATCCCCGGACGTGGGCAACCGCTCATTTCGGAGAAGAATATGCCGCGGAAATTGCCGGCCTGATAACTGCTTACACACAACTCAATAGCAGGCGGAAACCGGAGCTGACAAATCCCGGAACGTATCATTTGTTCCACTATAGGGAAGCAGATAGAGTGGTTGCAACATACCGGCAACTGGAAAACAGGGCTCTGGAACTGTACCGGAATATGGAAGCATCTTACAGGGATGCCTTTTTTCAGCTGGTGCTTTTTCCCATACAGGCATGCGCCAACCTGAACGATATGTATGTGTCAGCTGCTAAAAATCAACTCTATGCCAGGGAGGGCAGGGCTGCAACCAATGAAATGGCTTCTCGAGTAGAGGAACTTTTTATCAGGGATTCCCTCCTTACCGCCTGTTTCCATAACGGTCTGGCCGCTGGAAAATGGAACCATATGATGTCACAGACTCATATAGGATATACTTACTGGCAGGAACCTCCTGTGAATGTCATGCCCGCTGTGAAAAGGATACCGGTGCCTGAAGCGGGCAGGCTCAATATCAGTCCCGGAACCGGGTCTTCTCCGTTGCCTGTGCTGGATCCCTTTGGAAGTGACACCCTCTTTTTTGAGGTATACAATACAGGCGTCACACCCCGGCGTTATCTACTGAAAACAGGCAATTCCTGGCTGAAGGTGTCTTCACCGCAGGGATCGGTGGACCAGCAGTCTGCTTTTTTCCTTACTGCCGACTGGGATAAAGTGCCCGCCGGCAGGACTGAGACGTATATGGAACTGGCACAGGAGCCAGGCTTGCTGCAAGAGACCATCTGCCCGGAACGCATAGCCGTAACGGTATATAATCCTGTTGTTCCCGAAACACCCGCCACAGGTGCCTTTTTTGAAAGCAACGGACACGTGGCCATAGAAGCCATGCACTACAGCAGAAGGGTACAGGAAGCCCCGTGGGTCTGGGAACACATCCCGGATCTGGGAAGGACCCATTCCGGGATGAGGATAGTTACGAAGCGGAGTGCTCCCGAAGCTGTTCCGGGAGCGATTGCCGAACTTTCTTATGACATTGTTTTCTTTTCGCAGGGAACCGTTCAAGTGGAAGCCCTTTTCTCACCCACCCTGAATTTTCACGGACACGGCCTTCGGTATGCCATTGCCTTTGATGATGAACCATTCCGTACAGTAGATGTGCACGGCCAGTATAATGAACGGGTATGGGAAACCTGGGTGGCGGACAATATCATCCGTTCCGGGACAGAACACCAGATCCTTACCCCGGGCCTTCACACGCTGCGCATCAGGGCCGTGGACCCGTTCCTGGTGCTGCAAAGGATTGAAATTGATGCCGGCGGGCTGCTTCCTTCCTACCTGGGACCACCGGAAAGCTACCACAACGCCCGGAACCTGGGAGGAACACGCTTTTAGAAAAAATTTTCCAGGAATGACCAATTAAATAATTTCTTAGCGTAAAAATTACGCTAAGTTTGGATTTAAAGTAAATTATTCTTTACTTTGAATATGCAGACAAACCAATCCATATCGGTTGACTGTGTGGTGTTTGGTTTTGACGGACTGTCCCTCAGGTGCCTTCTGGTCAGGCGCAACGGGCTGGATTACAAATTGCCGGGAAGTCTGATTCTTGAAAATGAGGACATTCCTTCTGCCGCATACAGGGTCCTTGAAGAGATGACAGGGCTGCGGGATGTTTTTCTCAAGGAGTTGTCCGTTTTTTCCAATCCCTCACGTGTCGGGAAGGAAGACCTGGAATGGATTAATGCGTTTTACGGGGTCAACACGCGTCGCGTGGTGACCGTTGCCTATTATGCCCTGGTGAAACTGGACGGGAACATGCGATCCTACACAGAAGAGAAAGGGGCTATCTGGAAAGAAGTCAGCTGTATCGCCTCCCTGGCCATGGACCATAAGCAAATCCTGCATAAGGCCCTGGACATGTTGCACAGGGACATGACTTATTCACCCATAGCCTTTGAATTATTGCCCAGGAAATTCACCATCCGGGAACTGGCCGGGCTTTACGAGAAAATTCTGGGGGTGGAAATCGACAGCCGCAATTTCCGCAAGAAGATATTCTCGTGCGGATACATCCTGCCGGCGGGAGATAAGGAAAAAGGAGTGCCTCACAAGCCGGCCGCTTATTTTGTGTTTGACAAGAACAGATACAAAAAAGAAGAAAAGAAAACCAGCAAGCTGAATTTCATAAATTGGAACGAATACTATGAAAAGCATAGGAATTGACGTAGGGACATCTTTTATCAAGGTCTCCCTCCTGGATGTTGAAACCGGCCGTTGTCAGGCCAGTTACTCATTTCCTTCTGCCGAGATGCCCGTTAAGGCCGTCCGTGCAGGATGGGCAGAACAGGATCCCCGCATATGGTGGGAAAACGTAGGTTGGTGCCTGAAAGAAATGAATGGGAAACACGGGCTTAAGGATGTTAAATCCATAGGCATCACCTACCAGATGCACGGTCTGGTATGTATAGATGAAAAAGGCAATCCGCTAAGGGATTCCATCATCTGGAGTGACAGCAGGGCCGTGGAATACGGGGCAGAGGCTTTCCTTCACATAGGCAAGGAAAAATGCCTTTCACGGCTTTTGAATTCCCCGGGGAATTTCACGGCGGCCAAAATGGCCTGGGTAAAAGAAAACGAACCGGAACTATTCAAACGCACCTGCAAATTCTTTTTACCCGGAGACTATATCGCCTATAAGCTCACAGGCAACATTTCCACCACAGAAAGCGGTTTGTCCGAGCAGATTTTGTGGGATTTTACAGACGATGCCCCCGCCGGGTTTGTGATGGATCATTTCGGCTTCCCGGCTCACATCCTTCCTGAGCACAAGCCTTCCCTGGGCATCCAGTGCCATACCTCCGCCGGGACAGAAAAACTCTTTGGCATACCCGCCGGCACTCCCGTTTCCTACCGTGCCGGGGATCAGCCAAACAACGCTTTTTCGCTCAATGTGATGGAAGCAGGGGAAGTGGCCGCTACGGCCGGCACTTCAGGTGTCGTGTACGGTGTTACCGACAAATCCATAGCAGACCAGCGCTCACGCGTGAACCAGTTCCTGCATGTGAACCACAGGCCGGGAGATCCGCATTACGGCGTGTTGCTGTGCATTAACGGAACGGGTATCCTGAATGCCTGGATAAGAAGAAACCTGCTACCCGGGATGTCATACGACCAGATGAATGAAAAGGCTTCCCAGGCGCCTGCCGGGTGTGACGGGCTGCATGTGCTTCCTTTTGGGAACGGGGCGGAAAGGATCCTCGAAAACCGTTTTACCGGGGCAAGCTTCAGCGGCATTGACCTGAACCGTCACGACACCAGACATTTTCTGCGGGCAGCGCAGGAAGGCATAGCCTTTTCTTTCCGTTACGGGATGGATATCATGAAACAAATGGGCATAGTACCCACTGTGATCCGGGCCGGGAAAGCCAATATGTTCCTGAGCCCGGTTTTCAGGGCCACCATAGCCACTTTGGCCAACGCTTCCATTGAACTCTACAATACAGACGGATCCCTGGGAGCGGCACGCGGGGCAGCCTGGGGGGCAGGCTTGTATCAAAGCCGGGAAGCCTGCTTTTCCGGTTTGGAACTGTTACAGACAGAAAAACCGCAACCCTTGTGGAAAGAACGGCTGGAAGAAGCATACGGCCACTGGAAAGAACAACTTGACAAACAACTATCAAATATTTAAAAACTTATAATTATGGCAACAAAAGAGTATTTTCCGGGTATCGGAAAAATCAAATTCGAAGGTAAGGACAGCCGCAATCCGCTGGCTTTCCGTTACTATGATCCTGAAAAAGTGGTATATGGCAAAAGAATGAAAGACTGGTTCAAGTTCGCCATGGCTTACTGGCATACCCTGTGTGCAGACTGCCGTGACCAGTTTGGGCCGGGAACCATTAACCGTGAATGGTGGCAGTCAAAAGACCCCGTAACGGCTGCCAAGGAAAAAATGGATGCCGGGTTTGAATTCATGCAGAAACTCGGCATTGAATATTATTGTTTCCACGATGTGGACCTTGTGGAAGAAGGGGCCACGGTTGCGGAATATGAGGCCCGCATGAAGGAGATCGTGGCCTATGCAAAGAAAAAACAAAAGGAAACGGGAATCAAGCTGCTGTGGGGCACAGCCAACGTTTTCGGAAACAAAAGGTATATGAACGGGGCAGCTACCAATCCCGATTTCGATGTGGTTGCACGTGCCATCGTGCAGATCAAGACAGCCATAGATGCCACCATTGAATTGGGCGGCACCAATTACGTTTTCTGGGGCGGACGTGAAGGCTACATGTCTCTGTTGAACACCGACCGGACCGCGCCGCTCCTGCCGAGATCGTCGATGCTCAACTCCCTCGCGGTTGCGAACGCAGGGTTTTCGACCGCGGCTAGGTATACGTCTATGGGGCGGCGGGCGTAGTC
>Ga0079066_1065000_pt1 | contig 19746 bp, 33 predicted proteins | sample ADurb_Cas_02_Slu_FD_73457 | JGI IMG/M metagenome (GOLD analysis project Ga0079066, IMG submission 73457) | Active sludge microbial communities from Illinois, USA, of municipal wastewater-treating anaerobic digesters - ADurb_Cas_02_SludgeMetaT... | ecosystem: Engineered > Bioreactor > Anaerobic >...
TTTAATACTTTCCCATTAGAGGTCGTGCTAACTAAATAATCAATAAGCGGATATGCCATATAAGCCTGCAGGTCTGTTTTATTTACAGTACTACCAGCTGAAATGAACGCTTCTGGCACACCTGCGGCATTTAGCCCCCATTCTTGAAGCTGCACGGCGTAAGTGTATGCCATATTCCCGCCTACATTAGTAATAGAATTCAACGCAGGCGCTGGCTTTGCTTGTTCTATAAGCCCAGTCCTCAAAAACGGCGCTACGTCGAAGGTATAAGGCGAAACTGTAGAAACTAAGACAACCTGTTTGCCAAAGGCCGTGACAACTGCCCTGATATGCACGCCTTGATTGTAGCGTGTCACCGTACTGGGGGCTATGAGTGTATAACCTGTCGAATATGCTATGTCTGTACAAACTAACGTTGTTGTACCTGTAACCGTTGCTCTACTTAAGTTCTGAGGCAGCCCGCTGACACCTTCAATTTTTATAATGTCCTTATCTTCAATGTAGTGCGATGCTGGAGATGTATTTATTTGAAGCTTACCAGAAGCGTTTGAAATCGAAGAAATAGTAACAGGTGTATGACTGTTAGTACGTGTCGTCGTGCAAGTATGCACAAGCGGTATCCTCACGCTTCCAACACTCGTCCATGTCGCTGTAATGCTCATTTTTCTAAAATTTTATTTTTAAACTTCTCAAAAATAATCGCTTGCCACTCATCAGCCAGGTCCTCGGTTATTCTATCCTTACACCTTGTAAGTGTGTCTTCTATAAATTCAGTTCGCTTCAACTTGTTACCTTCCTCCCAAAAAACGTAAGGCTGCCCGGGCGTGCCTTTATTACCTATTGAAATCGTGATCGGCCAAACTGCCTCTTTCGGCAAGCCTTTGATATTCACCCAATTAGCAATAACCGCAATTGGTGGTCGCTTGCCAGCTGCACGGCCAAAGTTGACCCAATAAGAGTAATTTAAGCCTGTTACAATATAGTCATTCTCATCTTTTTCGATACGCAGACTTGCAGCCATAGCTCCGCTGGCAATATGCTGTTGTTTCTGTAATTCAGCTCTAAGCTCGTCTATAATCCATTCTAATTTCATAATTCAGTTTCACAAATATGATTCCAGTCTATGTATAAATCAACGGCCACCGCTTCCCAACCGTCCCATATCCCTATCTCCGAAGGTGGCAATGGTCTTATATTTCTCCAGTAACTTGCTTGCGAATAATTGTTTATAAAGTCGTCTATAATAGTTAAGACAGTAGTTAAGTTACCTGCAGCGACGATCGCAGGCACCCGCCAGTGCAGCCCCTCAGCGGGCAATGCCTCGATCGCAGGGGGTTTAATCCAAAACACCGCTTTGTTGGCAGCTGGATTCAAACGGTTATGATTCAGAAACGGATTGTCTTCACGAAAGTAAACAGTTTGTTGATACGTGTAGTTCGTTAGTAGCTTGTAAAGCTTTGAATAACTGTCTTTTAATGAAATTCTTTTACTCATCTGCAATTAAGTTTAAAAAATCTAATGTCTCATAAACACTTTTTTGAAGCCAGATGTCAAAAGCCTGCCCAGTCGCCTTACAGGCCAATAGTAATACTTTTTCCAGAGTTGTATTAGAAGATGATGTCTCATCACCTTTTCGGTCTCTCGCAGTGAACAAAGAAGGGTATAATTCACCGATTGCTCTAATCCCCGCATCAGCGAAAAAAAAACTCGCCAAAAATCCAGCATCGTCATGTTGCTGAATATTTCTGCACGTCTAAGCTTCTCATCTTCAGTTAGTTGCTCTTCATCATCGTTCTTTCTAAGTAGCAAGGCGCATAACATAGCAGCGTTCTTAACTATGTTATCGCTTAGTTGTTGAAGCTCAAGTAATTCACTAAAAGTTTTGAAGCCAACTACTGAAAAATAGATATCTTTATTGTAAACCCTTCGCACCGTTGGCACGTGATACAATTTACCTTCAGCTAAAATTATGGCAGGCGGCATATCATAGGGCAGGTCGTAAGGTATTTGTAAATAAACCCCGCTCACGATGTGCATCAAACTTTTCAAAATAACCCACCTGTCCGTAGGCATCAGGCTTTCAATAACTTCAGTAGGCATGTCGCTGATGATAGGCAGTATCTCCCCGACCCACGCAAGTACCTGCATCTCGATATCAGGGCTCAAGCCATCGACTTCGTTCTTTAAGTATTTCAAATAATCCTCAGGCGGCTCATGCTCTGCGAGTTTCTGCGCATCGGCAATCGTGAGCTCGGCCCAGGTACTTTTAACGTTATACCATTTCTTCTGTATCTTTATTCTCATCGCTTGTTATGTTAGTTTCGTTTATTTCGTTTGTCTTAGGCAAAGGTATGCCAAAAAGCCCGTATAGGTAATCTTTCGGTATTTCAATCAGTTCATTCACCGCTTTCATCGCTTCAGCCGTCGACTTCAGGTCTATAGCTTCGACTTGTTGAAATACAACTTCGTCGCAGGGCACGCCGTGAAGCTCGAGTAATTCTCGAAGTTTACCACCCACGTACTTCCTATCTGCAGCGAATACGATCTCTTGTTGTTCTTTGTGCGTAACGCTCTGAGAATAAGAAGCCCCGCTGTCGGTTGTCATTGTCTGCCCTAAAACCAATTTTGAAATCTGCGAATCGCAATATTCTATTAGTCCCGAGTAAACTTCTTTCGCTGCGCTGGAGGCCGAGTTTGTCGTGTTCACTGTTACGCCTTCGGGCCAGATTCGGGCAGCGTTGCCGCCCTGGTCCTTAAGAATAGTTTCAATTTGTTGTTGTACAGCGGGATCGTTGCCTTTGTAGCTCACGTCCTGCACGGGCATTGCATACAATTCAGCATACTGCGCATAATCGCCCAGAGCGTTGATCTTGTAAATACTATAAGGCGCTGCCGTTGTTATTACTCCAAGCCCCCCGCTGTCGATTAAGTAAAGTTGTTTAGGCTTGAACCCAAATGGCACTTTGCCGTCGATGGTCTCATATGTCTTTGAATCACGTTCTACGTTGTCGACGGGCAGTATCTGAAAATCAACCTCATCTTTGTTTAAGCTAAGTATCTGAATAACAACACGCCCGTATATGATAGATCTCAATAATGCTTGTGCAAGCGGCATGAGCTCTTGAGCAAGTATTTGATTATTACCTCGTTTCAGATAAAGCTCATATGTCGCTAAGCTTTCTATTCGTTTAAAGAGCACGGAGGCCAGATGAGCGTCTAAGGTCTCAATCTGTGTTTGTATGTTAACAAGATTAGTCCACATGCCGTTCCTCGCTGCATCGATAGCACTTTTTAACTTAGCCATGTCCAGCGATCGCACCGTGCGCCTTATTCTTTTCGGCATCAACTTACCGTCTTGAATTTCAGTGTGTTGAGTGCTAAGAAAACGTTTTATAACTTCTATAGGCTTCATAAATTGTTGTTTTATAGTTTGTTAGCCCTCATAGGGGCTTTTGTGTATTTAACTTCTTGTCCTTCAAGTAAGTAGCGAGCTGCGTAGTGCATAGCGTCGATCAAGTGATCGTCGCCGTCTTTTGGGATCTCACCTGCACGGTCAAGCCATACGTAGCTAAGTAATTCCTTCTGAAGATGATAGCTTCGTTCTGTTATAACTATTTCAAAGTCACGCAAGCGCTTTAAGCTTTCGACTTTGCCAACTTTGTAAGCAGGAACGATATTCAACCCTGCCCGTGCGAGGTCGTCGATCGTGCGTGTGCTCGCAGCGTCGGCAACTATTAAAGCCCGATTAGGTACTAACTTATTTAAGCGTGTTATTAGCATCTCAGTCGACTGCCCGCTTTCGTAAAGCAGTTCGTCAACAAAGATACGTTTTTCATTCTTGTCTATAGCTACTTTAACCAAAGCGTCTGGGTCACGAACCCCGAAGTCGAGGCCGTAAATAGCTGGCAGGTTGTTATCAAACTCTCCAAAACGCCAGTTCGACAAAATCGTTCCTTCTATAGTTCCCCACTCGCCGAGGCCATAGACTTTATACCATTCGGTCCAAAGGGGCAAAGCTGCCCGACTTTCTAAAAATTCTCGCTCCTTTTGAGCTAAATAGGGGTTATCTAAGTAAGTACTAACAATTTCAGCCGTTTTCTTATCGTCCGCCATAATTTCTTGTATCCAGAAAGGCGCTGCTGGGTTGAAATCAACTATTATAGAACGTTGAACCCGGGAGTAAAACGGTATGAATACACTTCTTTCTATCCTTCTGTTTACTTCGTTTATGTACGTGATATCAGGTCTTATTGAATATCCTCGTTGTTCTTGTCCTTCAATCCCAAAAAACTCAACCCGTGAGCCATTTGGGAAAACCCACGCACGCTCACCCTTAAGCTCATGAACGATACTGTTTAATCTCCATCTTGTTAATATTTCACGCCAATCCTTTTGAGCTCCATCCCTAAGGTGCGGGTAAGCGTAAGAAGAAGCAATAACAAACAATTTTTGTCTCAAGCAGATAGCGGCAAGCATCTGCATTATAGCGTATGTCTTACCGCTACCTTGCCCGCCTCTATTCACAATTAAGTGATTGCCAGCTAAGTAGGCCTCAAGATTCTTTTTAAATACTTGCGTTGTCATCTAACTTCTCAAGTAAATTCTTAGTTTCTTCATCAGCCACGACGATCAGCGGCTTTTCAGCGTTGATATTCAAGTTGTTACGTTGCCCATAATTCGCAGGGTCGGTGCGCTCAAGCCACCATGCGCCTGATTGCCAGCTTTGATCTTCAATTACACGACGCTCGCAAACATCATGTATCTTCTTATAACCGATCTCTTCTGCTTTTTTTACTTGCTCACTAAATTCATCATCATTCATCCATCTGCAAAATGTTTCAAACGAAATCCCTGCCGCTTTCGTCGCTCTTACTCTGCCTTGCCCATCGGCAAGCGCTGCGATTATTTTTTTTATAGTTGATTTATTGTATTTCATAATTCAACCTCCTTTATTCGAATTTTTTAAATTTCAATGCCATTCTTTTTTATGACTAAATTGTCGTATGGCATTTTAATAAGGTTTGAAATTCTTTATAGCTTCGTATGCTTTTTTGTCAATTGTATAGTCTGATAGGGATGATTTACTTTGCATTGCCATATTTAAAAGTTTTTTATAATTTAAAGTTTTTAATAATTCTAAATCCTTAGTGCTTTGTCCCAAAGACCATTGGTTTGGTTGACTACTGCCACCACTTAAAATATTATTATGCAACTCCTTCAACTCTACTTTTTTATCATCAAAAAGTAAATGGTTTAAATTAGCTTCATGTGTTTTCCAAAGGTCGCCAACACCACAACAATTTAAACTATCTCCATATTGTCTTAGCCTGTTTTCGCCTGCATATACTTTTATTCCTAATGCGTTGGCTTGTTTCTTTACGCGGTCAAAAACGGGCTTAATAGTTTCAAGTGGGTAAACATTATCGCCACGTACTTTTAATGTCCCAACGGCTTTATATTTATATTTCATAAACTCAATTATCAATCCGTGAACGCCAGCTTCTTTGAATAGTTTCAAATTTTCTGTTAGTTCATTTTCCATTTTTGCAAGCATTGGTTGAGCCCGTACAATTACACGAATACCTATTTCTGATATTTTTTTCATTGCCTCAACTCTTTCAAGAAAAGTACTCGCACCTTTTTCAAAATCATCATAAGAACTACCAATAGCAGAAAATTGGACTGCACAATTACAATCTTTCAATAGTTCCAAGTATTCTGGACGTGATACAATTGCATTCTTAGTTGAAATAACGAAAGGGTATTTTGTTTTTGCAAATACTTTCAAACAATCTAAACTTCGTCTGCGTTCAAGTTCTAATGGTTGAAAAGGGTCAGAAACTCCGCCCCAGTGCAATGGTATATCGTAATCGAATATCTTTTCAACTACTTCGCCATTTCTTCTTTTATTTATGAAGTTTAATAATGTTTGTGCGCTTTCATCATTTTGTATTTTTGATATGTCTGTTTTAAATTTTACAAAACAATATTCGCAACCATGTGAACACCCCTTATAAGTGTCAAAACGCAAAGGCATATCACAAATTAATATATTTGACATTTTAGGCATAAACGAAATTTTTAAGTATTGTTTCTAACTCTGATTTATCAAATCTATCAGCTTCTTTTTCTGATATTGGGAAATTAAAAGTAATTGAAAAACTCAATGCATTAGCTTCTTCTGCAAAAGCATTATCTTTTAATCCTAAATCATCAATTGAAACGGATTCACCCTCCCACACTGGCAAATCCAAGCCCCATTTATCGAGCAAAATCTCGTCCCATTCATTCGCCAACGTATCCCAATCCCATTCGCCAAATCCGACGTTATCTTTTATCGTAAACTCTTTTCGCTTTTCCTCACTCCATTCATCGGCTAATATAATCCAACTATCTGGAATTTCTTTATATTTCAACTCTTTTAACGCACGGAGTCGCATATTTCCACCAAGAGGGTACAGCTTACCATCGGCATCTGTTACGCACACCATTGGTCGCTTCTCCATCATTTCAGGGAACTCACGCAAAGAAGTAACGAGTTTTTTAAACTTGTCGTCTTTGATTAAACGTGGGTTGTTTGGGTTTGATTTTAGTTGGCTTAATTTCATAACATATAATTATCAACTACATTTTTAAACTCATCAAACGACCTGCACACCTCGCATTGGTAACCTTCACTTTGTAATTTCTCCATAATCGTTTTTTGGTTGTCCGATACCTTGCCAGCCTTGCCATTCTTTAACTCAACATAAAGTCCGTGATATCCTTTTTGAGCTATTGGAATAAATAAGTCAGGAACGCCTGACAAAACACCCTCTGCTTTAAGTTTTGCGGCTACTATCACATTACGTTGTCCGCCATTAGGTATTGCATAGATTAAACCTTTCGGGTATCGTAAGCGAAAGTAATTTACGCAATTGACTTGTAAGATATGTTCAGGTTGTTTCATCGTGGCAAATATAGTGTATTATTTTTCAATTTGCAAATTTTTTCGTTTATTTTTTAATTTTTCGCATATTTCGCACTTATGCTTTTGGTAGTAGCGTTTCGCCGCTTCGCTCTTTTTGCCACTATCGGCGTAGTATTTTTGATATTGCTTTTGGTATTCTTTGCGTGCCATAGCTTTTTTGTTTTAAAGTTTAAAATTTTAAAAATTACTTAAGTAGGATCATAATCATAGTTGTGTGCAATTATGAATAACACAGCGGATGTTCTTCCATCATATCTTTTGCCACTTTATAAGCATCTTCATAACTTGAATATTCGTGAATGTGATGTTCTCTAAATCCAGCCATATTAGAATGAGCATTTAAAATGTGAATAGGGTTGCAACTAATAATAATTGGATTTTCTAAACCGCCATATTTATACAAGTAAACCCTATCGTCTTTTTTCTTTTTAAATACCTTTTCTAAAAATTCTCGCATATGCCAGTACTCATCAAACTTTAGTTCTTGAATTTCTTTTCCAAGTGGCAATTCTGCAAAATTTAAAGAATACCACCCTTTTAAATCATCGAAATTTGGTTCTATTTTCATAATAAATAACTGCACACAACATTGTATAAAATCAAGTGGGGTTATGTGCTAATTTTAACCACTTCGGCTGTTTTATTTAGTTTGTGCAAGTTGGAATGTGTTTGCCGTTCAATCCCCACCTGCTTTTATACTTTTACGTTAGTAAACAGTTTAAAGAATCCAGTGCTCGTAGATATTTCGAGTTGTATCTCTACCTTTTACCTCTTTTGCTTCTTCAACTGTGTTTTTGCAGCACAACCATAAATCACGTCCGTAATCGTCGTTTTCACACACAACAAAAACCGATTTGCTAACACCCAATAAACCCAATAAAAGGTCTTGCGCTTCGGTTTCGTCTATTCTGCCTTGTTCAAGGTCTTGTGCTATTTTTGAAAGTTCTGTTTTCATAATCTTTTACTGTGTTTATTTTTAACGTTATGAAAAACACCTTGTGAGTATTTTGAAAGATGATATGCAAAAGTAATAAATTTCTTTTAAGGTTATTCATTTTTAGTTGAATTATTAATATTTAGTACAATATTTATAGTTTTCTTCTATCCTTACCCGTAATCTCAAAATAGTTACACATTTCATTGAGCCTACTTGCCACACGGTCGCCGTATAGCTCAACGAACTTTTTACTGTTAAAAGGCAAATTTGAAGTTATTAGCGTGATTTGATCGCTTTGATCGCCTCGATATTCCAAAATTCTCCGCATTACGTTAATTCTATTGCCCATGTACAACGATTCGACGGGCTCAGAACCAAGGTCTTGAAAGCCAATTATGTTCATCTTCTTAAAGCCTTCAAAAGTGCCGTTTGTGACATATTCGTCGCATATAACATCAGTTCTGATATTCTCCCAGTGCAGAAACCGCTTCGTTTTGCCGAGTACAATCTGAATATTATCAATTATCGAATATGCAGCCATAATTTCAAGCGCCCACGATTTGCCCGAGCCCGTGTTACCTGCTATGTAGATTCCAGCGTCGAGTCTCCCGCTTATAACTTCTTTAGTATCAGCGTTTAAGCACTTAAATTCAGGATCGCCGTGCACCCACCTTATTAAATTTTCATAGGCAAACTTATTTTCATCGTCGATAACAAATTTAGCGTTGCGCTTTTTGCCGATCGCCTCGACAACTTTTAAAGCTAAATTCAAATCGTAAGGTAAATATTGAAAACGTTTCACAGAGCGAAATATGCCCCATTCATCTATTTTTTCAAAAATTGAGTTTAAATTCAGTGTTTCTGCCATAATTTAATTTTTTTTAAGCTTCTGGATACTTACGTTTCAAAGCTGCTTGCTCAATTTGTTCTTTCCAAATTTCGTTTACATCATATTGATCTACAGCTGTTTTTCGTTTTTGTGTAGGCGGCGAACTGTTTTTATTTCGAGTTTCCCAATTTGCAACGGCCGCCCGCCAATTTACCATCTTTTTTTTGCCGACAAACCAACCAACTGATTCATAATAATTTATGAAAGTTTGAGCATCAACATTTTTATAATTTTTTTCTAAAATATATTTTTTTAATTCTTCAAGAGAAGGAGGCACAAACCGTTTTTCGGTTTGTGCTTTAGAAGGCTTTTTGAGTTTCGGGCTTTCTTCTTCTTTAATTTCTTCTTCTTTAATAATATTATTTACTTTAATTTCTTTACTTTCCTTTACTTTACTTGCATTGCCTTCGCATTCTTCTTCTATGCGTTCGCATTGCGTTCGCATTTCTGTTTCTTTTTTCCACCTTAAATTCGCTGATTCTCGTGCTTTTTCTGATTTTAAGTCTTTAAGCTGCATGCGTTGAAGAAAGCTTTCAGAATAGAAGTACTTACCGTCTTCGGTAAAAACAAATAGCCCGAAGTCTTCAACTATTGATTTGACTTTTTCTGCTGAAACACGAAAATCAAAGGCTATAACGTTATAATCTCTGATACTCATGTAATCTGCAGAATCCCTCAAACGCTCGAGAATCGCAAAGTAAATACCGTAACCTTCCATGCCGTATTTCATCCGTATGGCGAGGATTTTCTCATCATTGCGGGCGTTACTATCATGGCTGAAATAACTTGTATTTCTCATTGTTTTAATATTTAAATTATTAAATAAAATAAGCCTTCTAACTTTTTAAGCATTATCATTATTAATTTCATTTTTTCGTTCGTTTAATAGCTTAATCAATCGCGGATAATCTTCATCTAAAATAATCCTTCCAAGTAATTTTGTCGTATACCAAGCACGTCCAATTTTGATATTGTTTTCATTACATACTTTTAGAACGACCCCTTCATTTTTTTCTATTTTTCTAATGCTTATATCATTTATAAACCACATGTTCGTATTTTTTTATTACAGGCAATACTAAGATAGTCCTCCGAAGATGTGAGCTATTACATCAACAGTCCACCCGTTGCCCAACATTTTATATCTTTGTGTATTAGATATTGGTACTTCTTTTCCGTCAATAACCCCTATGGCAGTATAGTTATCTGGTAAAGTTTGAAGTCTTTCACATTCAATTGGGGTAAGTCTTCTTATATATCCTTCAACTAACACTCCATGTCTATCTTGTGCTGTTAAAGTATAGAACTTATTAGCATCGTTAAACCTTTGACCATTTTGGCGTTTATTAACTCTATCTGGAGTAATACAACCAAATAAATATAATCCAGTTTTTGCACCTTTGCCTCCAGCATTGCCACATAATGTTACTGCTTTACCATGTATGTAATAAACTCTATTGCCTTGACTATCGGTTTTAAAATAGCCTACTTTGCCATTTTCAATTTCTTTATCTAATATCAGAAGCGTTTTATCGAACGGAACTATATATTCGGCTAATTCCACTACTACACTCGTTTGGTTTTGATTTCTATTCAAACCTCTAAAGTCAGAAGCACATAATGCAGTGGATTTATCAATTTCTTTGCCTAATCCAGTTTTTCGGCTGTATAAACATGTTTTAAAATCAACATTTTCATGAACTATATCTTTAAGCATTATTCCTTTATCTTCTGGTTGAGTAACTCCAGGAATATTAGTCCAATAAAGCCTTTTTCTATTCTGTGCAGATACCAAAGCAGAATTGATTTCTATTGGTTTTACACCTAAATATTCAGTTATTATATCCTCATACTCTTTTTTCATCTTTACATTTTCCAATAAAAAGTAAGTCGGATTACATTCATTTTTTAATCTTACAAACTCGAAGAAAAGTTTACTTCTTGGGTCGTCAAAATTTAGCTGTTTACCTGCAAAACTAAATCCTTGGCAAGGGCTCCCACCTATCAATAAATCCACTTGTGGTAAATCCGTACCTTTAATATCTATAACACTTCCAAGTTGAATCGTGTCAGGGTAATTGTGTTGTGTTACTTTTATAGCGTGTTTATCAATCTCCGAAGCGTAATATTTATCGTAGGGAATTCCTGCCCTGTTGAGTGCAATCTGACCGCAACTCATACCATCGAAAAGAGATAGTACATTCAAACCCGTACTGCCTGTAACAGGTGTTTGGCAAAAGCTGGGCTTCTGTACTAAATCAACGTTTGTGCTTTCTATCATCATTTATTTTCAATTTAAAATTTAGGTTTTCATAATCCCACACTGCGTATATGCTTCATTAGCTGCAACCATTACGCAGCTCGGTCATTCGTTCTTTTACCAGCTTTTTTATTTCTGATACCCAAATAATCGGGACCCGAAAAGTTATGTTTTTTGTAGGGGCGGCTTTTGGTCTGCCAGCCCCTTTTCTTTTACCACCGCTTGCCATTATTTTGGTAATGTATATGTTGTAACTAATTCTGTTAATTCACTTGTTTTTTGCATTATTCTACGTTCTGGAAACATAGTAGCTAAAATTGTTCTCATGTTATCAGCATCTTTTTTATAAGAAACTATATTAACAATTACACCACAAACACCAACTTGTAATATATTATAATTGCTTTTTATTTTATTATAAAGCTTTTCAGCTATTTCAGCACCGTAAAAAGGTGTCTTATTAATAAAGTCAATTTCTTGTTGTCTCATTCTTTTGAAACTTTCTGTGTGATTTGCTACTGTATTTTTCATTGTGTTTTGTATTATTATTTGATTCAAAAGTAATACTTATTTTTGATATATGCAACACTTTAATCATTGTAAATTTTTTATTATAGAAAAATAATTTTTAAATTCAAAAATTAATTCTTCTTTTTGTTTTTTATTTAGCTGTTTTATTATTCGTTCTTTTCTAAAGTCTCGATATATGAGCCATGGCTCTATATCCATGTCTTTATGAGTATCTATAAAATCAGCTGCAAGCTCACTATCTATGCCGTCAGCGATCATAAGCGTATTTAAAAGATTATCAAGCTCAGATTCAGGTATATAAATTCGCTTACCGACTAAATAAAAATATATTTTTTCTGTTTTAATTAAATAGTAAATCGCTTGTCTTGTTACTCCCATAAGCCGTGCGGCTTCTGATGTTTTAATTAGTTTCATCGTTTTTATTTTTTTAATTAATTAAAATTTTATTGTTTTATTTGTTTCGGCGGCAAAATATTTACCGACTGGCAAGTTGTTTAATTTCTCCAGCACAGGTTTTAAGTCAGCTTCTGAGCTGCTATGCCATAAAACCCCGACCTTCGGCAAATACTTTTTAAACCACTCAAGCGTTGCATCGGCGCTGAGATGCGTGTTTGCTATTCTATCTATAACAGAAGGCGGTAAATTTCTTTCAAATAGCGTATCCGTCCAGTTCGCCTCAATTATAGCGAGATCGAGCCAATACGGCACGTGCGGAAGCTTTGCCGTATCAGTAGCGTATAAAATATATTTACCGAAATAATTAATTAAATAAATAGCTACTTCAACGTCGTGAACTCCTTGAACTCCAGTTATTTTTAAGCCGTATAGCTCTAAAATATTCCCGATCGCCTTCTGCGGCTCAATAATTTCACAACCAAGCTTTTTAAAATCATCTAAATATTTAGCGTGATCGTTATGAAAGTGGCTCAATAACAGCACCGTAGGCCTCGTCCAATCTATTTTTAAGGTATCTGGCGAAAGCCCGGCATCTAAAATTAAATTCGTTTCTATGCCATCTATGGCAGCAAGGTTTCCCCTGCTGCCGCTGCCGACAATTTGTAAATAAAAAGGCAAAAAATCGTTTGTATTCATGTTTTTTTATTTATTTATTATAAACTTTGTCGTAATCATGCCCGTTAAAAACTTCGTAGTAGTGCAGCCTCCGCCCTCTAAAACAGAAAATTTTATCGTTATTATCTAAAACAAATTTCATAAAATCTGATTTTGGAGTTTTAGATGCTAATTTGCTAATATTATTAAAATCTGTTTGATTCATATCAGCAAAGCGCTGATTTTCAATCCAATTGTAGGCTTCTTCATTCGAATTAAATTTCGGTATTTTCATGTTCTTCCTCTTTAATTTTTAAATAATAGCATTCAGCTATTATCAATCTAAATACACTATAAAATTCATCGCTTTCGAATTCTTTAGGATTACTTGTTTCAAAGTAATATTTTGTTAAATACTCTCCTAAAATCGTTTCTACAGCTCTCGGTATATATGTTTTATCAATACCACTTTCTTTAATGAACTCTGGGTCATCTAATAATTTTACAAAAATATCTAATTGTTTTTCTACAACAACTGGATAATCTTTCTGATAAATATTCATAGTTTTAAATTTTTAAATGTTTTTTAATTAAAAAGGTATTTCAGTGTTTTTAAAATTCTGTTTTTTTGCTTCAGTTTCTTGTTTAACCGCTTCTGGTTCTTTGTTCTCAACCTCGCTTTTTAGCGATTCAGGTTCTTGTGTTTCTTCGTTATCTTGTTCTAAAACAATTACTTGATCTTCGTTTTCGTTTGTTACGACGTCATCACCAACAAAGGAGTTGATATAAGGCTTTAACGCCCTGCGTGTTACTGTCCTCTTAGCCATCTCTTCGGGCGAGTCGTTTTGAGATTTCCTGTTCGGGTCTTTCGAATGAGCCCAGCTTTTTAGTATTTGAGCGAAAGTCATCACGTCGCCAGCTCGGCGGCCGTTGGGCAGGGTGAACAGGCAGTAGGCGTGTGTTATCTTATCGCCTCCGTTGTATACGTGTTTAATAACAGGATATCCGTCTTTGAATTCGCAGTTAAATTCATCTTTATCAAAGACAACTCGAGAAACAATATCCGTTATGCCAGTACGCTCCGCCATCGCACGCTCGCCGAAATATGAAGGCATAAATTGTAGTTCGCTTCCGTAAACGATGAAATAGCCTTGCTTCTGCATCGGGTTTAAGCCTAAAAGCACCATCTTCGTTAACGAATAATTTATGCTTTTAGTTGTACAAACCTCCAGCGCAGGCCTGCCGTTTTTATCTGTCGCTTCGCTGAGTAAATACATCGCTGAGTTAATAGCAGCTATGTAATTATAGCCCTCCGGGACTACTATAGTACCGTTTTTCACATGTTCGTCCAGCGTCTTTATTAGCGACACCTGCGAATACTTTTCAACTTGTTTTGTTTTAGTTTCCATGTTTATTTGTTTTTAAAATGTTAATAAAAAATTTAATTAATTAAAAGGTAAAATTTTAGATTTTTTCATTAATTCTAACAGTTTTTCTTCTTCTTCTGTTAGTTGTATTACGTACGTTAAAATTAGTTGATAGTTAACATTCAGATTCATAAGCCCATTCACGCTTTCGGCGTTGTCGATCAGTACAGGCCATGGCTCGTCTTCTAAAAGTTCGTTTAATCGATTAATTATTTTTAATCCAGCCCACACTTGCGCCCCGTGATTGAGAGCCTCCCATGGCTTTTCTATATTATTATCTTCAACAAATAGCTGGCAATCAGGCGTTAAGTTGCCGTTTATGTAGCGATTAAACATTTGCCACCTGCAAACATTTTTAAATAAAATATTTACTTTACTTTCTACATTATCAGCGATTTCTTGTTCGCAGGCTTCGATGTTTTTTAATTCAGATTTTTTGTTTTGTAGCTCAGCACTTTGCGCCCTCCACTCAGCCCGAAGGGTTTCAACTCGTTCTTTCGATTTTTCAATCGCTTTTTCATAAGTTTCAAAAGCGGCTTTTTTCGCTTTTAGTTCATCGTATTTTAAAAACGAAGTAGGTAAAGCGTCTAATTCGGCCTCCAGCTCGGCGATTTTGGGGTTATTGTTAATAACCACCTGCGCCATCGGGCTTAAGTTTTTTTGAGCTTCTTCGATTTCTAATTCAACATCAGCGAGTTGCTTTTTTAAAGCTTCATGCTCGACGTCTAAATCTTCGATTTCTTTTTTAGCAGCTTCAATTTTTTCTTTTAATTTAATACCTAATTTTGTTAAATTAAGCAATTCTTTTTCGCTGTTTTTTTGAAGCTTTTGTAAAACTTTTGTTGTTTCGCACGCATCGCCCGTAACGGGGCAAGTGCCTACGTCCTGCGCTGCACGATACTGATTTCTTAGCTTCTCAATTTCTTTTTCTAAGTTAGATTCAGCGAAAGTGTATGTTGATTTTTTTATTTCATTTTTATTTATTTTTTCGATTAAATCAGCTTGTTTTTTTCTAAGCTCATTTAATTTTTCTGTTTCATTTTTCCACTTCTCTTCAGCTTTTAATCGCTCCACCTTCGCCTTTATTCGATCTTCGTCTCGAAGTTGTTGTATTTTTAAAGCTAATGATTTGCGTTGTTCTTGTATCAGTTCTATTCCTTCACTGAGATTTTTCAAACTTTCCTCGTCCTCTTTTGTAAATATAACTTCTTCAACGTTAACTATTTGAGCCTCGTCGATGCGGGGCTGGTACTGCGCTATTGATTTTTCTAATTTATCAATTTCTCCTCGCAGTTTAGTTTTTAGTCCTTCAAAGTCGCCGAAGATGTTATATTTATTTCTTATATCTTTCTCTATAGCTTCAAAATCCACTAACTTTGAAAGAGCCTTTCTGCGCTCTTTCCAGTGTAGTTTTCCAAGCGCCAAAGGATTAGTTCTTATTTCATAGAGTTTAGGCCGATGATCTTTTAGCCAATTTTCCCAAACTGCGGCCGAAACAGGTATTCCATCTATGTAATATTTATAAGTATTACCTTTCAAAACGCCTTCGCTGCTAATTTTTTCATGTAGTTCTTTTCTTAAAACTACTTCACTTTCGTTAAACTCTAATTTTAGTTCAACGCTCACTATTACTCCAGTTCCTTCGAGCGATACTGGTTTAATCTCGAAATTATCGTGTCCTTCGCTGTCAGTTCCGTAAAGCACCCAGCTAATTGCGTCTAAGATACTTGTTTTTCCGACGCCGTTCGGGCCTTGTATTACTTCAATTTCGCTTAATTCGAACGCTATATTTTCAAGCCCTTTAAAATTTTTTGCCTCAAAAGATTTTATTTTCATTTTTAAAAAGTTTTTAATTAAATTAATAAATAATCGGTCCATATATCGATAAATTGTCTGCCGAAATACTCGGCTAATTCCTTTGTTTTACAACAAAGATGGAATGTTGTAACATCAAGTACGCTTATAAAATTTGTATTTAAAAAACATATACCTGTTTTATTATCATTAATATGAAAAATTGGTATATGCCAACCTTGTTTAAAATTTTGATAATCAGGCGTCCAACCTTCGTTTAGCGCTTTTGCGATAATAGTTAGTTTATAGTAAGCTATTACTGAAACTCGAACGTGATCATTTATTTCTATTGGATCAATTCCGACTTCAAAACAAGCGTCTTCGTATGTCTTAACACGATCTTGAATAGTTTTAAAAAATTCTTTTTGTGTTTTCATAGTTTTAAGGGTTTTGTGGGCTGCATTGCTGCAGCCCGGGTTATTAAATTTAAATAGTTTCTAATTCTTTTTAGTAGTTTTTTATTTGTTCCGTATGTACTCATTGATGAGGTGGATAAAATCGTGGTGTACTTTCTCTTTACAGGAATAGCCATACAAAACCATATGACAGGCTTTTTCTTGTTCGGGTGTAGGGTTGCAGTTCAGCAACTCAAACGCTGCTTTATATTGGTCTTCTGTGGGGATATATTCCCCCCCTGCTGTTGGGTAATCAAACTTTGAAGTTGAACGCCTTTTTTCGGCTCTTTGCTCTTTGCGTCGGTAGTATGCTTCCCTGTATGTCGGATCGGTTGCCATACGTTCAGCAAATTCACGCTTTTGGGCTTTTGACGGTTTCCATTTGTATCTCATATTAGTAGATTTTTAAGGGTTATTATTTGTTCTAAATTTGTACGACAAAGGTACAACACTTTTTTGAGAATTGCAAACTTTCAATGTTAAGTTTATGTTAAGTTTTTGTTAATAAATGTTAAAAAACCCCCTTGGCTTCCCAGCTGAGGGGGGTGCAATAACCCTTAAAAATTAGCAGAAAACACCATCCTAATTACGATAACATCTTAATAACTAAGCTCTTAAATTCACCAAAACCGATCAGGCCGCCGTTCACCTTCCTTCTAATCGCTATCAGATCTAAAACATCGGCGGCTTCGTTTAAATCACTTCTATACCAAAACTCCGCAGCTATCTCAGCTGCAATTTCCTTATTTTCAGCAAGTTCTGGGTTGTTCTCTAAGTCTAAACCTAAATACTCTCCATAACGCTTATAATTATCTTTACCTGTTAAATGGATATAACCTCGCCCTCTAAACCTCCACCCGTCACCGGTCTCCGCAGGCCCGTTGCCCATACGGTTAGCATAGACCGAATTTGCGATCGCTTCCGGGTTGTTAGCTATTTTAAGCGCAAGCGAATTAGGTTTACCATCTTCGCCTTTAAAGCGTTTAGGCCACACATCCGCAAGCCTCTTAGCGCTATAATTCATATTCTCTACAAGCTTAGTAAAATTACTCTCAACTGCGCACGTGGCTAAAAAACACGCTGCACGCCTTACGTTTTTATCTATGTAACTTCTATTCATAGAAGGATACAAAATTTCAGCGACGTGAGGATTAAGATTCGTCTTTATTAGTAGTTGCCTTATTGTTTCTTTGTTCATCGTCTTGTAATTTTTTAATAGATACAACTATAGCTAAAATAGAAGCGATAATAGCTACAAAATAGCTTATTGCTCTAAGTACCTGCGAAATTATCGACTCAGAAGGTACAAATAAGTACCCGAGTCCTTCGCCGAAAAGCAGCGAACAAATTCCAACGGCCAGCGGGTGTAATTTTTCTATCATCTAATTAATTTTTTAATTAATAATAATATAGCTATTATGAATAAGAACGTACTAATTATTACAAAAATAATGTTTTTTGTTGTATTAGAACCTTCGTTTTTAAATGTATTTATGTTTGTTTGTGTTTCTATTCTTATAGTATCCCTTAAAACAGTGTCTTTTTGAATTAGTTGTACTGAAAGCTCACCTCCCTGAAGCGAAGCCTCCGCCTTTGCCCACTTAGTTTGAACGATTAAAACGGTATCATACACGATATTATTTTTAATTACTATAGCGCTATCTCTCACTGTATCAGCGACTATACGATTAATAATTACAGTATCATGAATGTAAGTAGTTTTTTCCACAATTTTTGGTGATCTACATGCCTGAATTAATATCGTCGTTAATATCAATATTATAATTAGTTTCATGAGTTTCATAAGTCGCATAATTATCATGTTCATAATTATTTCTATATCTTGTTTCGTATTTTTCGCCAAAAATTTTCAGCGTGCTCGATGAAACCACCAGGGCCGCAGTTGCACCTAAAAGAATGGCAATACCTTGATAGTCAACCGTTTGAGAGTGTGTAATATTATAAATAATTATTATACAAATTAGTAAAACTATCAAAGAGCCTACGATGATACCCCATAAAGCCACGAGGCTTTTCACACTAATACCTGAATTATTTTTTAATATTTCTTTAATTAATTTTTTCATTTTCTTTTATTAGTGTAATATTGTGTTCATTACAATATTTTTCTCGAGCTTTTTCGGTTGTGAAGTTTAAAACTTCTACGTCGTCATCTGTGAAAATATTAGCGTTCTCAATAGCTCGCCAGTTTTCTCCTTCTTTTATTAATCCAAATTTTACAATTTTATTTTTCATAACTTAATTTTTTAAACAGAAAGTGTTATAGTAGTTATATTTTTAGCTGTTTTTAAAGCATTAACGGCATCTATTACCGCCTGCGGCGGATCTGAATAATTTAAATAATCCCCTATAGTGATCGTCGAAGGCAGCGCCCCGACACGGTTTTTAAGACTGTTTAAAATTTCAATTAATTCAGCATCGCCAATTTTTTCAAGACGCCAATCTTTTAAATAAAAATCTATATAATTTGAATTCCCTGAAAAATTTGTATTTATATTATTAATATTCGAACCATCTAACCACCAAGTAGTTACGCCGCTTGGCGGTGCTCCTGTATAAGTCCAAAAAATATTCGAACCGAGTAAATACCAACGAGTTACGTCGCTCGGGGGTGCTCCTGAATACGTCCAATTAATATTTGAACCACTTAACCACCAATGAGTTACGTCGCTCGGGGGTGCTCCTGAATACGTCCAATTAATATTTGAACCATTTAAATACCAAACAGTTACGCCGCTCGGTGGTGCTCCTGAATACGTCCAAAAAATATTCGAACCATTTAAATACCAATAAGTTACGCCGCTTGGCGGTGCTCCTTCGTACGTCCAAAAAATATTCGAACCATTTAAATACCAATAAGTTACGCCGCTTGGCGGTGCTCCTGAATACGTCCAAAAAATATTCGAACCTTCTAACCGCCAAGTAGTTACGCCGCTCGGCGGTGCTCCTTCGTAAGTCCAAAAAATATTCGAACCACTTAACAACCAATAATTTACGCCGCTTGGCGGTGCACCAAATAAATATATTTTTATATCATATATTCTAATATTTAATAAATTATATATCTCACCTATTTGCACATACGGAATCGGGGCGTTTGCAGGTAATTCTAAAAAATTTAAATCTGTTGTTCCTAATTTTGTTATTTTATCGTTTTGTAAATATATATATCCGTCTTCAAATTCACATTTAAAATAAATAACATTATCTCCAGCTAACAAATTTTTTGTATTTGTTTCATTACTTCCATCAGCGTCGCAAAACAAAACATTCCCATCTGCCTGTAATTCAGTCGCTTCTGAAGCAGTCAAACGCATTGTCGCTACTCCAGTCCCGTCGCCGTCTGATTTGAAATACCAGCCTGTTATTCCTTTTTGTATCGCACCTTCATATAACCACGAAATATTAGAAC
>Ga0079066_1035168_pt1 | contig 19412 bp, 18 predicted proteins | sample ADurb_Cas_02_Slu_FD_73457 | JGI IMG/M metagenome (GOLD analysis project Ga0079066, IMG submission 73457) | Active sludge microbial communities from Illinois, USA, of municipal wastewater-treating anaerobic digesters - ADurb_Cas_02_SludgeMetaT... | ecosystem: Engineered > Bioreactor > Anaerobic >...
GTTCGTGATATCTTTAAAGCCTAGAAGAAAATCTTTTACAGGCATTCGCTTCTTGCCTGCAAGTTGCAACTCTGCTATAGAAATATAGCCATCGGCACAGGCTACCTTTACAAAGTTTTTCCCATCAGAAACAATCGTTCCAATTGAATGACTATGTAAAATTTTCTCCTTTTGCGACTTATATACTTTTACATTTACAGAATGTTCTTCCTTAACCATTTCGAACCAAGCAGCAGGATATGGAGACAAACCTCGAATGCGGTTATGTATCGCATCTACCCCATTCGACCATACAATACGGCAATCTTCCTTAAATATTTTAGGGGCATGAACAGGTTCATTACCGCGCTTAATAAGCTCTTCCTGATCAATGAACTTCGCATCACCGTTGGCAATTGCATTCGCTGTTTTTACAACAAGTTTAGCCCCGACCTCCATCAGATTATCATGTAGGACACCGGCATTATCTTCAGAGCCTATCTCAACCTCTTCCTGAAAAAGAATATTTCCTGTATCTATTTCGTGTTTAAGGAAGAATGTAGTAACACCGGACTTGCTATCGCCATTAATAATGGCCCAATTAATTGGAGCAGCACCACGGTAACGAGGGAGCAGAGAACCGTGCAAATTAAACGTCCCCATAGGAGGCATTTGCCAAACTACCTCAGGAAGCATTCTAAAGGCAACCACTACAAACAAATCTGCGGCATACCCTCTAAGTTCTTCCAAAAAGGCTTCATCACGCAATTTCTCGGGCTGAAGAACTGGAAGTCCTTTGCTTACAGCAAACTGCTTTACATCTGACTGGTGTAATTTTTGCCCACGACCAGCGGGTTTATCGGGAACCGTTACCACCGCAACCACCTCGTGTTGGCTATTGAGCAGCGCATTGAGCGATGCCACTGCAAACTCAGGAGTCCCCATAAATACAATGCGTAGCCTCTTCATCTGCACTACTTATTATTATGCTCGGCTTTTGTTTTAAAGAGTCCTAACCAGTGTCCCATCTTTTCTTCCTTTGTCTTAAGGTAAAACTCGTTATGCTCGTTAGGCTCTATAACAATTGCAACATTCTCTACTATCTCCAAACCGTATCCTTCAAGACCGACTCTCTTCGTTGGGTTATTGGTCATAAGGCGCATTTTTTTAATGCCAAGTTCACGAAGAATTGCAGCACCAACACCATAATCGCGCTCGTCGGAGCCAAAGCCTAGCATAAGGTTTGCCTCTACGGTATCGTACCCCTCTTCCTGAAGCTTATAGGCATGAATCTTATTGAATAGCCCAATTCCTCGTCCTTCCTGGTTCATGTAAACAACGGCTCCTTTGCCTTCCTTATCAACCATACGAAGCGCTTCGTGCAGCTGAGGTCCACAATCGCAACGATACGAGCCAAAGATATCACCAGTTACACAGGATGAGTGAACACGTACAAGTACAGCCTCATCTTCAGTCCATTCTCCTTTAATAAGAGCGACGTGCTCCAATCCATTACTTTTTTGTCGGAATGGGATAAGCGAAAAAGCACCAAATTCTGTTGGCATCATAACCTTTTCACCCTTCTCTATAAGACTTTCTTGCTCTAGACGAAGTTTTATGAGATCGGCTATGGAAACAATTTTTAGATCAAATTTCTTTGCTATTTCAACCAGTTCGGGTAGACGAGCCATTGTTCCATCTTCATTCATAATCTCGACAAGCGCACCTCCAGGGTATAAACCTGCCATTCGGGTAAGGTCAACAACAGCTTCGGTATGACCTGGACGACGAAGGACGCCTTTCTCCTTTGCCTTTAAAGGAAAGATGTGCCCCGGACGTCCTAAATCCTCTGGCTTCGTATTTCGATCTACTAATGCTTTAATGGTCTTTGCTCTATCGCTTGCCGAGATGCCGGTTGTACAGCCATTTCCAAGTAAATCAACCGAAACAGTAAACGCCGTTTCGTGAAGAGAAGAATTACGGCCTACCATCATTTCCAGCTCCAATTCTTCGCAACGCTGCTCGGTAAGCGCAGCACAAATAAGCCCACGCCCATGTGTTGCCATAAAGTTTACAAGTTCGGGGGTAATTGTTTCGGCAGCGACCACAAAATCGCCTTCGTTCTCCCGATCTTCGTTATCGACCACAATAATAGGTCGTCCACTCTTTAGTTCAACCAATGCTTCTGCAATGGTATTCAATTTAAAACGATTTGGGTTATCTTGAACTTCAGACATCTTTTCTGAATTTTTCATGCTGAATTAATGATTATCAAGGCAAAATTAACTCTTTTCCCTGCTTGAAATAAAGTAATTAGAACTATAAAAACTTCAAAAGTTGCCTGAAAGGCAACTTTTGAAGTTTTACTTTCTTTGCTTAAAGCGAACAATCCGCTTAAAGAATTGCACGTACGCGTCAGTGTTAAACATCTGCGATTCGTTCATCGACTTATATGACAAGAATATACCTATAGCCAGTAATATAAATGATGAGAACCAAGTTCCTGCAAAAATAGACCATACACCTTCGCGTGCAAACTTCTCCCCTGTTATTGAAATTATGTAGTAAGCAATGAAGAATAGGACTGAAACAACAATTGGCATTCCGAAGCCCCCTTTACGGATAATAGCCCCGAGAGGAGCGCCAATAAAGAAGAAGAGCAGTGCCGCTAACGAGAGGGTAAACTTCTTATTCATTTCCACGCCCATTCTATTTATCTGCTCCGTATTTAACTGCAAATCCCAACTGTTAGACGTAATATATTGTTGGGCAGACTGAGCACTCGAAAGAGCATTATCCACAACTTGCATCTTCATTCGGTTGTCAAGCGACTTATAGGTCGAATCGAATTTAAAAGTCTCTAGTTTTTCAAGCGCTTTTGTTTTAAGAGTTGTATCAATCTCATTCGCCTTCCTAAAATAGCCCGTATGAAGGAATCCACTCAGATACATGCTCACCTTATACTGACGTTGCTTATCGAGCGAGTCACGACTTTTAGCGAGTTGATCGATATTCTGCATGCGCTCACTATCCTTAAATAGGTTCTCATTGGTCCTATCAAACTTGTAGTTATTAATTTCTACAATAATTTGCTGCTTCCCAAAATATGTGTGACGAAAAGGCTTCTTCTCATAAGCATCTGGAGTAGCAGATCCTTGCTCATCTTGATAGGTATTCCCATTATAGAGGGTTACTACGAGGTAACGCTGATCATCCGTAATCTTCATGTAACCAGAATCGGCATATGTAACATCAACGTTTCCATTTGCTTGCTTATGGTTATAAATAAGAATTCGTTTTAAAAGGTTGGTTTTCTCGTCTTTCGCCCCAATCTTAAGGCTTATATTAGGGATTCCATTGTAAAATACACCTTCGCGTATTTGCAACTCTGGTCGCTTCTGCTGTACATCGTAGAGTAACGAGAATGCTTTTAAATTTATGTATGGTACTACGTTGTTGGATAGAAAAAACGCACCAACAGTAAAAATCGCCACCGTAAAAAAGAGTGGACTCATAATACGTGCTAAAGAAACACCTGCTGCTTTAAGGGCTAACGTTTCGTTATTCTCGCCCATATTCCCCATGGCCATAAGTGTGGAAAGCAGCATGGCTAGGGGCAATGCCAGCGGCATTAAGCTTATACCTATATAGGTCATAAGCTCCACGAAAACAGTCCAATCGAGCCCCTTTCCTACCAGTTCGTCTACCCACTTCCACAAGAATTGCATAAGCAGCACAAACATCACCAGCACAAAGCTAAGCGTAAATGGACCAAAAAAATGTTTTAGGACAAACCTATCTAATGCCTTCATCGACGAATGGTATGTTATCTCGTAATTTTTACCAAAGATGGATTTATGCGCAAAGTTAAACGATTTTTCCAAGCCTCACTGCCTTTAATCCTATTTAATGATAACAGGGATAAAACTATCGAAAAGGCATTTCGCAAAAACAAGAATCATAGAATCCTAAAATCCATAGATACTTTTCGCAAAAAAAATGAACAAACTAAAGTATTCATAACCTTTCAAATGCACCTATACGACTTCCTTTGTTCAGCATTCATCGTGCTTTTTTTTCATTACAACTCTTGCAAGAATAGAAAATATACCTACCTTTGCATCCGCAATCGAGAGGGTAACACCTCAGAAAAGATGGCGAGGTAGCTCAGCTGGTTAGAGCGCATGATTCATAATCATGAGGTCGACGGTTCAAGCCCGTCTCTCGCTACGACTCCTGTCACGGCAGGGTTTCTTTTAGTTATTAGTTAATAGTTAGTTTTGGGGAAAAAGGTACTTCTTTACGGAGTGCCTTTTTTTGTTATGCCATTCCTCACTTCCAATTTTGTTGAACTAATCGAAAATTTCCCTCTTTTTTACTTTTTAAACAGAAAATATTCTCGAAACGGTTTGCGTATACTATTTTTTGCTAAATTCATCACCCTTTTACCTTAATTACAAATCAACCGTTAACAGACACAATATGGGAATAAAGAATCGTCTTACGCTAATGAGTTTCTTACAGTTCTTTGTGTGGGGAGCTTGGCTTATAACTATTGGCAACTACTGGTTTGCAACAAAGCAATGGAGTGGCTCCGAATTTGGGGCTATATTTTCTACAATGGGCATTTCCTCTATTTTCATGCCTGCTCTAATTGGTATCATTGCCGATCGCTGGATTAATGCAGAAAAACTATATGGAGCAATTCATCTACTTAGTGGAGGCTTCATTTTTTGCTTAACACTTGCAGGAAACCCAGAGCATTTCTTCATTATAATGCTCTTAGCAATGTTCTTTTACATGCCAACCATTGCGCTATCAAACTCTATAGCATACAATGCGCTTAAAAGCAACGGATACGATGTAATTAAATCATTTCCTCCAATCCGCGTTTGGGGAACCGTAGGTTTTATTGTTGCAATGTGGGTTACCAATCTTTCAGGAAACAAAGCAACAGAGTTTCAATTCTACATTTCAGCAACAGCTTCGGTAATTCTATTCCTTTTCTCGTTTACCCTCCCTAAATGTCCTCCACAAAAGGGCTCAGCAGCCGGTAAATCATGGGTGGAGAGCTTTGGTCTCAATGCATTTAAACTATTTGCCAACTACAAAATGGCGCTCTTCTTTATTTTCTCTATGTTCCTTGGAGCAGCGCTACAACTAACTAACGCCTACGGAGACACTTTCTTAGATGATTTTAAGAATATCCCAGAATATGCAGATTCATTTGTGGTAAAGTATTCTACTATCATCATGTCCATATCTCAGATATCCGAAACGCTATTTATTCTAGCCATTCCATTTTTCTTGAAACGATTTGGAATTAAAAATGTAATGCTCATTAGTATGCTTGCTTGGGTACTTAGATTTGGGCTGTTTGCGTTTGGCGATCCTCAAGAAGGCCTTTGGATGATCATTCTTTCGTGTATCGTATACGGCATGGCATTCGATTTCTTTAACATTTCAGGCTCACTGTTTGTTGAAACTACAACCGATGCAAAAATTCGTTCTAGTGCTCAAGGGTTGTTCATGATGATGACGAACGGATTTGGCGCTGTAATGGGAAGCCTATCAAGCGGAATTATTATCGACAAATACTTTACACATAACGGCATTAAAGATTGGAACGGAATCTGGCTAATATTTGCTATCTATGCGTTAGCAGTTGCAATTCTATTTGCCTTTTTCTTTAAGCATAAGCACAACCCAAACGTTTCAGAGCAATCTAATTCGACAAATATGGAATCTGAGAAAGAAATGCAAGCATCGGCATCTAAAATTTAGGTTTCGTTGATGAAAATAAAAAAGGAGGCTGTTCGCCTCCTTTTTTATTTCTCAACATAACGATGCAATGCAGACAAAATCTTATAGACTATAAATATAGATAGGTATTTCTAGCAAAAAAGTCAATACCTACTCCACGTAAATAGTATAATCTAATATCTCCACCACATCTCCGACGCGAATTTTAGCGCGCTTACGGCTTTCTACAGCACCGTTCAGTTTCACAATACCATCGTCCACCATAACGCCGGCTTCGGCACCATTTGCTGCAATATTTACAGCCTTTATCAGCTGGCTGAGCTGTATGTAATCGCCCTTGGTGAGAGCAAATTCAATTTTCTTCATGTTCAATCGAGATAAAAAGAAAAGGCCACCCAAAGGTAGCCTTTTTGTAGTATAAGCCGTAACTCGATTACGCTTTTGATGAGTTTAAAGTAACCCTCTCAAGCCACTTTACCATCGAAAGCATTACAATCATCGAAGCAGCAGTTGCCCCAACGAATACCAACCAGCAAGCCCAAATAGGCACGGATGTGTAAAGAATACCTCCTATAAATAGTAGAGAGTTACCTACTGCTGTAGCAGCCAACCAAGCACCCTGCATCAAACCTTGAAGATGTGGAGGAGCAACCTTCGAAACAAAAGAAAGTCCAAGTGGAGAAATAAATAGTTCGGCTACAGTTAGGATAAAGTAAAGGATAACCATAATCCAAGGAGTAACTCGGATTGCACTAATCTGAGTCTCAGACATAGTGCTAAGAGCCTCTTTAGAAGGTAGTACAAACGAGAATATCATTAGGAAAATGTATGCCAAAGCAGCAATACCCATACCGATAGCAATCTTCATTGGGGTTGATGGCTCAATACGCTTACGTTTCAACGTACCGAAGAACCACATAATAAATGGGGTCAGGGTAACCACAAAGAATGGGTTAACGCTTTGGAAAATTTCTGCACCTTTGATGCTTGTAAATCCTAAGTTAATATTGATAACGCTCAAATCTACATAGTCGCGGGCAAAATAGGTTAGCGAGTACCCATTTTGATGGAACGAAAGCCAAAAGAAAATTACCACACCGAAAACGGCAAATAGAGCGTAAATGCGCTGTTTAATCTCATGCGCGCTCATTTGAACCTCTTCTTTGGTAATCTTATGCTCACCACCTTTCACAACAGCTTTCTTTGCAGGATCAGGGAATTTATTCTTATTCACCAAGAAAACTACCAGCGAAATAACCATTGCTACGATAGCAGCCATGAAAGCATACTGGAAACCACGGTTGAAAACATCAAGGTAACTGTTAACAAAAACAGAAAGATCGGCTACTGGAGTTTTATCAAGAACTGCAGCATTGGCATAATCCTGAAGGCGAGCAAGCGATTCAGTGTTCATGTTGCTACCTTCGGCAAGATACTTATGGCAAAGTTCTGGAAGGCTAGCATTGTAGTCAAAGTTATTAACCTTCAACCACCAGTTTCTTACACCAATTGCAATAAATGGAGCAAAGAAACCTCCGATGTTGATGAACATGTAGAAAATCTGAAAGCCAAAGTCTCTCTTATCGCTATACTCTTTGTTGTCGTACATCTGACCAACAAGAGCTTGAAGATTTCCCTTGAAAAGGCCATTACCTAAAGCAATAACAAGAAGTCCCAAACAGGTTAGGGTTAGGTATAACCCAAAATTTGGAACAGGTGTAGGTGTTGGTATCGAAATTAAAAGATATCCGACAGCCATTAGAATAAGCCCAAATAGAATTGTGCCTTTGTAGTTTTTAGTTTTGTCGGCAATAACACCGCCAACTAAAGCCAGCAAATAAATTGAAGCGTAGAATGCCGAATAAATATATCCGGTTGTGGTTTCTGCTAAGCCAAACTTAGCGGAAATAAACAGCGTAAGTATCGCCATCATGATGTAGAAGCCAAAACGCTCCCCCATGTTGGCTAAGGCTGCTGCAATAAGCCCTTTCGGTTGACCTTTAAACATATCGGTTGTTGTTTTTAATTAGTGTTAACTTTAACATGAGCTTGGACAAAGATATTAATAAACCCTATTTTTACAAGTAAACTGCTTCCATTTATAAACAATTATTCATCCTATAATTTCATTTCCAAAGTAGATTCTAGATATTTTAAACACAACCAACATTAAATCACAACAAAACATTACAATTCGTAGCTGACATTAGGATTGAATGCCCCCGAAACCGCCAATATCTGCCACCCCAAAGTTCACTCAAACTGTAAAAAATTGCAGCAAATCGTTTTGCGAACGGCTTCCAGACTCCCTTCTGTTACCTATCTTTGCTTCCACAAGAAAACAACGCCAAAAATCCATAACTATGAAGATATTTCCTGCAGAACTAGTTAAGGCCATTGATCAGTATACTATTGCCAATGAACCTATAGCATCCATAGACTTAATGGAGAGAGCATCAATGGCCGTTACGTCTAAGGTTATGGAACTATACCCTGAGTCTAACCAAGAATTCTCCATTTTTGCAGGTTCGGGCAACAACGGGGGCGACGGGTTGGCCATCGCTCGAATGCTTTCGCAACAAGGATACCGCACCCAAATCTATTTCATTCAGACTACTCCAAGCACTACTTCCGATACGGCCATTAATCTTGGGCGTATTGTTCCATCTGAAAACCTTACCATCGAGACTCTGAAACCGGAGGCTGTTATACCATACGTTACTCCAGAAACGGTAATTATTGATACCCTATTTGGTTCGGGAGTCAATCGACCACTTGATGCTTTTAACAAGCACATGGTTGAGTATATTAACGATAGTGGCTGTACAATTATATCGGTAGATCTGCCATCTGGACTTATGGCCGAAGATAACTCGACGAATGATCCCGACGCTATCATCCGAGCTGATTACACGATAACCTTAGAACTCCCCAAACTAGCCCTTCTTCTTCCTGAAAATGAGCAATACGTTGGAGAGCTAAGCATTGTCCCCATAGGCCTTCACCCAAAAGCTCTTGAAGGATTTCCCAGTAACATGCACTTTATAACAAACGAAATGGCATCTAAGATGCTCTACAAAAGGCGCAAGTTTGCCCATAAGGGAACCTTCGGGCACTGTTACCTAATTGCTGGATCTCAAAAGATGCTTGGAGCCGCCATCCTATCATCAAAAGCGTGCATGAAAACTGGAGCAGGACTGCTTACGACGCATATTCCAACTGGGCTACAAACTGCTTTAAATATTGCTGTTCCTGAAGTTATAATAGATCAGGACAGCAACACTGAGTGTTTCACACAATACTCCAGCATTACAAATTATGATGCAATAGGGGTTGGACCTGGCTTAGGAACCAACACAACAACTATAGCCACGTTGGCTCAGCTGCTCACCGACGCGCGTAGAATGCCAATGGTTATAGATGCTGATGGGCTGAACATCTTAGCCTACAACAAGGAGTTGCTTAAGACTCTTCCTAAGTTTGCCATCCTTACACCTCATCCTAAGGAGTTTGAGCGCCTCGCGGGGAGTTGGAATAACGACATTGAGAAAATAGAGCGGCTATACCAGTTTGCCAAAGAGCATAGTGCCTACATTGTACTTAAAGGGGCTCACACTATAGTAGCATCGCCAGATGGTCGCCTTTGGTTTGCCTCTGTAGGTAACCCAGGAATGGCAACAGCAGGAAGCGGCGACGTTCTTACGGGAATCATCCTAAGCTTACTTGGACAAGGGTATTCTCCAGAAGAAGCATCCATTCTTGGAGTACATCTTCACGGATTAGCAGGCGATATAGCCGCAAAAGAAGAAAGCCAAGAGGCTCTTATTGCTTCTAGTATTGTAGACAGTATTGGAAGAGCATTTAAATTCCTTTGGGAAATCAGAAATTTGTAAGTTTGTAAAGCCAAACTCAACGAAAGTCCTAGCATAACAGCAATGGGACTGTCGATCATTTAAAACAAAGCGTTATGACGAAAAGATATTGCTTAACAACAGCCTTACTATTGGGAGCGACAATAGGAATGGGGCAGAAAATCGTGAATTCATACCCAATATCGGATGGAATTAAAGCCGGCAGCTACGTATATTCGCTGCCAATCACAACGCTTAACTTTAAGGTGAAGGCTGCCCATCTATCCTTCAAAAGCGGTCCGTACGCACAGTTTGCTCAAAAGTACTTGGGGATTACCGATGCCGAGCAGTCGGATAAGGAGTACTACCGCCTACTAAGCATCAGCGGCGAAACCAGAGAAGAAGCCGACTCACAAAACCTATACGTTGCAGAGGTAGCACCAGGCACCGACATGTCGTTTCTTGAGCTTACCAACCAAGGGCTAATTATCCCAACAGCGTTTGTAGCCCAAACACCTGCACAGCCAATTCCTTCGAAAGAGATTAAAATTGCGCCTCCGTTTACCGATTTAGGTTCCGATCCCTCGATATACAAGGAAAAGGCAACCTTCTTTTCGGATGTAAAAATGGACACCGCATTCGTAAAGGTTCCCGTACAAAAAAGCATGCTGGTAGAGAAAAGCCCCGAAACAAGAGCTTCGGATGCGGCAAACTTCATCTTTAACCTACGCAAGCGCAGAGTCGATCTCATATCGGGGGATATCGACAACGTATTTAATAATGGCGAAGCGTTAAAGGTTGCCCTCAACGAGATTAACCGCCTCGAAAAGGAGTACTTATCGCTGTTTATCGGTAAAACCTACGTAGACTCGTTATCCTACACCTTCGACTATACGCCTAAAAACGGAAGCAGCAAATCATCGGCTATCCTATTCCGTTTTTCTGAGAGTAAAGGGGTTGTTGCCGACAACGACCTATCGGGCAAGCCTGTAATGGTAGAGGTTACCCCTCTAAACGCCATTCAGCAGCTACCTAACAATGTAAATGACAAGGGCAAAGAAGCCGTAATAATGGCTCGCTATCCCGAAGTTTGTTCCGTAAAAGTTATTGATGGGAAGGAGACCCTATTTTCATCGAAAGCCGCCGTATCGCAAGCAGGCAAGGTTGTTCGTATGCCAATACTATTCCCTCAAACAGGGAAAAAGTAAGGAATACGTAGCTATAGCATAAAGAAGAAAGGCCTGACTTTATTGGAGTCAGGCCTTTTCTTACGATTTACAGATTTCCCCCCTTGTGCTTTGCCTTTCGGATCCTCTCCACCAATCGAAAATATTGCTTTCGAACCTTTCGGTAAACAGCTATATAGCGCCAAATGCCAACCACTAAGATTAACGGGGCAACCCAAAGAAGCAGCAACCCTAGTTCCTCTATCTGCTCAAGTGCAGCAACCCTAATAATGGTAAAACCAGCACTGGCGAATACGACAGAAGTACGGAAATAGGCCAAAAAAGTTCTTTCAACAGCCAAGTTAGTCCGCTCAACGGCTAACGCATCATTTAGGTTCAGCTCCTCTAGAACATCCTCTTCTATCTTTATCCTCATTGGCTTCCTTTTTTGAATACAATAAAAACGCCTAAGGGCATCAATTGTTTTTTCAACAAAAAAATCCTTGTAGAGAAAGATGCTCCACAAGGATTTATGTGCTATTTGGGGTGGCTAGTTGCCACTAAAAAGGCGTTCGAGCCAACTTTTGCCCGATTTAAAGCTGCGCAGGTAAATCTTTTGGCCCACAGCAGGCTCTTCGCCCGGCTTCATCTCATTCTTTTTGTAAAGAGCCTTAAGCTTTATACCGTAGCTCTGTGCAATTTGATACATGGTATCGCCTTCCTTAACCGTATAGAATTCGTTGCCTTTGGAGGCCCTATTCCTTTTTGGTTGAACGTAAACGCGCTGTCCCGAACGAATTACCGAATCTGCTGTTAGCTCGTTATACTTATATAGCTGCCAGCGCATTAGCCCATACTGGTCGGCCAGCTTATCAATAGAATCGCCATCTTTTGCAACCACAAACTTAACGCCATTACACTCCGATGTGCTATGCCTGTTGTAGATATCTACAACAAACCCCTCATCGCGAGAAGCCTTAGAGCCGCCCCTCTTCTTAGAATTTGTAGTAACGCTAGGCTTGCTTGCGAAGGTGATATCAACGCCTTGGTCTAGCAAGTACAGCTGATTATCCTCTATTTGCTTTATTAGGATTTCGGCATAGCGAGGATTGGTAGCATAGCCAGCCTTTTTTAGCCCGTATGCCCACGACTTGTAGTCGGTAGCCGAGAGCTCGAAAAGAAATGCATAGCGCTTATTGGAGAGCAGGTACGTTGAATGATCTTCGAACGACTGGCGTACATCATCGTACTTTCTGAAGCATTCCTGCGGAGCATCGTCGTCGTGATGAATGGTTGGGCCTTTCCAGTCCTTGTGGCACTTTATCCCGAAATGGTTGTTTGCCTCTACGGCAAGGCGACCATTCCCGTTGGCCGATTCGATGAGAGCCTGAGCCATAATGATTGACGCCGGAACGCCATTCTTCTTCATTTGCTCGATGGCTATACCCTTATACTTTTCTATATACTGTTCTTTAGTTATTCGCTGGGCAAAGCCAACGGTAGTTAGCAAGAGGAAAATAGCTCCAAACGCTAATGGTCGCATACTTGTCATTATAAAAAATGGGGTTTGTTGGTGCTAAAGTAATTTCAAAGGGTTACTTTTACAAATCGGAATGCAAAATTAAACCAACTATAAATAGTCCAAATGGAAAAAACGTACACCTTTACCTATAAGGAGTATTCATCGCTAGATGATTTACCTGAAACCGACAAAAAGCTGGTATACTGTGCTCTCGAAGCCCAAGGAAAGGCCTACGCGGCATACTCAAACTTTCAGGTTGGAGCGGCAATCCTTTTTGAAGATGGAACAATGATTAGCGGAAACAACCAGGAAAATGCGGCCTACCCATCGGGCTTATGCGCCGAGCGTACCGCAATGTTCTACGCCCAAGCGAACTATCCTGACAAAGCGATCGCGGCTATTGCAATCACCTCGGCCACGGCCAAAGTGCCTAACCGTAAGCCAGTATTCCCATGCGGCTCGTGCCGACAGGTGCTGCTCGAGAGCGAACAGCGCAACGGTAAACCGATAAGAGTTATATGCTACGGCGCCAGCCAAATTGTGGAGGTTCCATCAACCGCAAGCCTACTCCCACTCCACTTCATCTTCGAAAAATAAGGCATAGGAGCCTAGCCGGAAAACCGCTAGGCTCCCATTTTATACGATCACCTCTACCAGCAGCCTATCTGATCGAACCAGCCGTTTAGGAATCCAAACGGGAACAGTATTGCAAAGAAAATCTTTAGGATCATCATCACGATCACGCCCGAGTTCAGAATAAGGGAAATCACCGCCAATACGCGCCCGGTTGACAGGTTGCTGTAGGAGCTGGCAAAATAGTTGCCGGGATTCTCGGTGTACAGCCTAAGATCCTTATTGGCCAGCACAAGGGCTATGGCGGCAAGAACAAAACCGGTAAGCCCAAAACAGCAGCAGGTTACCAGCGATAGAACCGCAAGCGTAAGCACCAGGTTGGCGTTTGGGAGCGGTTGTTGAAAGCGAATCTCTTCCATAGGTTATTGCAAATTTTAGTTGAAGATATAGTTCAGTACGATGGTGGCAACATCAATCGCAAATAGGGCCTTGATGACCACCGTTCCATATTTTAGCGGAAAGATTAGGTGCAGAAACAGGAATGCGAAGAGCAAAAGCGTTGGGATTAAGGCCCAATGGTAGCCAAGGCTGGCCGACATATCCCCCTTCAGCAACTCTATAAAAGCCCGCTGCATGCCGCAGGTTGGGCAATCGACGCCAAAGCACTGCTTAAAGACGCAGGGGAATAGATGCTGCTGAAGCCAGCTTGCAAGACGTAGTAGCATGACCGACGTTTTTTTACAACCTTAAATTAGCTCTCCTTTTCTTCGGCATCGCCCTCCGCTTTCTTCTTGGCCTTAGCCGCAAGGGTCTTGCGCGTGCGCACCTGCTGCATCACGGTATCAATCTCGAGGTTTACCCTGGCAACCAGCTCGTCGTATTCGGGACGTGGATCTACCAGGTTGAGCGCGTTGAGCATCTCCAGGATGTCGGCGCACTGCCTGCGGGCCACCACCGATAGCTTGTAGGCCGAAAGCGGCTCCGCCTCCTTAACCTTTACCGCACCTAGCATTTTAGACTCCTCCTCGAACTCCAGCTGTGCGGCCATTACCACATCCCACTGCGAGCGGCCGTTGAGCGTTTTCAGCGCTGCGATGTACCGCTCGTTGGTGGAGAATAGGCTATTCAGCCCGTATATCGCCGAGGTTTCCTTGTCGAGCTTCAAGCGCTGCACGCTTCCGGCTTCCTTAAGCGTTGCAAAGATGAGGTTGGCCGCCTCGTTGATGGCCGGGTTGGTGCTATGGATAAACGCCTCTATAAAGCTTTTAAAGCAGAGGTATTCGCTATCGCGCTTCGAATCCGTCGCCTTCCTTTTCTTACCTTCGACGGCGAAGGAGGCCCTCGAAATAACCCCCTCCATCTCAACAATGGTCTTCGAAAGCCCCTCTACCCGCTCGTGCAGCCTAGCGTTAAGGCTATCGCTCGAGCGAAAAATGGCGACAACCTGCAGGATGAAGCTGAATACCTCTCCAACTTGAAGGGCCGCAAAATGGATTGATTTCGTTTTCATGCGTACATCGTGGCTTGAAAGGATTTATTTGTTAAATAAAATCAAAAACATTAACGTTTGCAAGAGGTGAAGCTAAATAAGCTAGAAACGGACGTCTACCCTCAGCTTGAGGTTTTGGCTTTATGATGGAAAATCATCCACCCTCAGCTTGAGGTTTTGGGCTGATGACGAAAAATCGTTCACCCTCAGCTTGAGGTTTTAGGATGATGATGGAAAATCGTTCACCCTCAGCTTGAGGTTTTGGGTTGATGACGGAAAAACATCTACCCTCAACTTGAGGTTTTAGGCTGATGATGGAAAATCACCTACCCTCAGCTTGAGGTTTTGGGCTGATGATGAAAAATCGTTTACCCTCGGCTTGAGGTTTTAGGCTGATGACGAAAAATCGTCCACCCTCAGCTTGAGGTTTTAGGCTGATGATGAGAAACCATAGAACCTCAGCTTGAGGGAAGACGCTCCCTAAAAAAAATAGGGCAACCTCAGCTTGAGGTTGCCCTATTGGGCGGCGACATCGTAGGAAACGATCGTGCCGCAGCGTCGTTTATCCGCGCTTGGTAAGCCCGATGCTGGTAACCAGCAACCCGACGAAGACAATCGCCCCGTTAATAATCAGCAGCTCGAAGCCGAACTTGTAGCCGTTGAACCAAACCGTAGAGTTGGCGCTAAGGATATAGCAGATAACGGGTGCGGCGACGGCAATATAGGGAACGATTCGATCGCGAACCGGGTACTTGGTAAAGAGCCCAAAGGCGTAAAGCCCCAGCAGCGGACCGTAGGTGTATCCGGCGATAACGAATACCGCCTTAACCACGGCGTCGTTGTTGAGCATCTTAAAGAGCAAAATCACAACGATAACCGCAACCGACATGCAGAGGTGCACGATCGATCGGGTTCGCTTCATCCGTTCGGCGCTGTGGCGGTTCGATTCGAGGATGTCCAGCGTAAACGAGGTGGTGAGCGCGGCAAGGGCCGAGTCGGCGCTCGAGTAGGCGGCCGCAATTATCCCAATAATAAACACAATGCCGAGCGAGGCGTGGAAGTAGCCTCCGGTTGCCAGCATGGGGAAAAGCGTATCGGTTTTGTCGGGTATGGCAACGCCATGCGTCATGGCAAAAATTCCTAAAAGCGCGCCCAACGAAAGGAAGAGCAGGTTTATCGGAAGGAACATGAAGCCGTAGGTGTACATATTCTTCTTGGCATCCTTCAGGCTGCGGCACGAGAGGTTCTTCTGCATCATGTCCTGGTCGAGCCCCGTCATAACGATGGTGGTAAATGCGCCACCAAGGAACTGCTTCCAGAAGTAGAGCTCCGAGTTGGGATCGTCGAAAAACCACACGCGCGAGAGCTTGCTGTTGGCAACGGTCGACACCATCTCGGAAAACGAGAAACTCATCGCATCCTTAATAAGGAACAGCGCAAGCACCATCCCCGAAATCATGGCCACGGTTTGCGCCAAATCGGTCCAAATGATCGTTTTAATGCCGCCCTTAAACGTGTAGATGTAAATCAGCCCAATGGTTCCGGCAACGGTGGCCCAAAACGGAACGCCAAGAGGGTCGAAAACCAGCGTTTGCAGCACCATCGACACAAGGAAGAGACGAACCGAAGCCCCCAGCAGCTTGCTGAGCAAGAAGAAAGAAGCCCCCGTTTTGTACGACCAAAAGCCAAACCGCTGCTGCAGGTAGGTGTATATGGAGGTAAGGTTGAGCCGGTAGTAGAGCGGCAGCAGCACATTGGCAATCACAAAGTAGCCCAGCAGATACCCCAGCACCATTTGAAGGTAGGAGAACTGGCTGGTCATTACCCAACCGGGCACCGAAATAAAGGTTACCCCCGAGATAGATGTACCGATCATCCCTATGGCAACAATATACCAAGGCGATTTTCGGTTTCCGTTGAAAAAGCTTAGCGAGTCAACTTTACGCGTTGTGAGGTACGAAATCAGCACCAGCCCTGCAAAGTAGATAGCAATAATTAGCGCAATAAACAGTGGTGACATTTTATCTGAATTTAGGGCAACAAGTTTAACAAAAGAAAGAACAACAACCAAGCAAACACCCGCCCATAATGGCTAGGCGCAAGCCCCCACCCTTAGCTATCCATTAAGGATTCCCCTAAAGAATACGAAATGCCGAGGCCTGAGAAATTGCCCACAATCATTTTACTACTTTTGACGTTATATCCAAAACAGCTAACAAAAGGTAGAATGAAAATCAAAAGCGCCACCATACTGCTGGCATTTATAGCCGCTTCACTGTCCCTCTTCGCCCAAAAACCAAGCAACGCCACGCTGAACTTCCGCGAAGGCCTCCGGAAGTACGTAAAAAAGGACTACACCACCGCCTTCGAGTACTTTAAAAGAGCCTCGGACGATGGCGAGTCGAACGGCGACCTGTACTTAGGCACCATGTACTTCAACGGCTACGGCGTAGCCAAAGACTACAACAAGGCGTTCGAATGGTACATGCAGGCGGCAAGCCGCTTCAACAGCCAAGGGCAGCTTCAGGTTGGGCTCATGTACTACGAAGGAATAGTGGTGAAGAAGAGTGCAGAGAAAGCTTCAGAATGGATACTTCGCTCTGCCCAGCAAGGCAACACCGATGCGCAGTACTTGTACGGCTGCATGCTTAAGAATGGCGATGGAGTGGCAAAAGATTACGCCAAGGCAGCCGAATACCTGCAGCTATCGGTTGGGGGCGGCAACTCCGATGCGCAGGTTGCCCTCGGAGAACTTTACCTTAAAGGACTAGGCGTCACTCCGGACAACCTTAAGGCCCTAGAGCTATTTACCAGCGCTGGGAATAGCAAGAATCCTGAGGCATACCTTTGGCTTAGCCAAATGTACCAAAAAGGAGATGGCGTAGCGAAGGATAAGAAAATGGCAATCGACTACCTTACCATGGCAGCCAATCTCGACTATCCCAAAGCGCAGTTCGAGCTTGCCCTGCAATACCTTAACGAAGTAAAGGACAACCGCACAGGAACGACCTGGCTGCTAAAGGCTGGAGCCAACAGCTACACCGAGGCTGAATTCTATATCGGGCAGCTGCTCGAAAAAGGATCTGTATTCCCCAAAGACATACGTCAAGCCGAGGATTGGTACACCAGAGCCGCCGAACATGGTCATGTAGGAGCCCAGTACAGCCTTGGCATGCTTCTACTGAACGGGAAAGGGGTAGAATCCAACACCGGAAAGGGGAAAAGCTGGCTCGAAAAGGCTGCCGCCAATGGCTATCAACCCGCTATTGATGCCCTAAAAGATACGACGAAAAAATAGCCGTTGAGAATAAGGACGCATTTTATACGAGCAGCAGCATCAATCGTTATAGCATAAAAATGTACATTTGCTCTATAAAATGAATGCATGAATAGCCAAGAATACCCTTCTAGACTACTAGAAAACGCTATAAACGAGCTAGCCAAGCTGCCCGGCATCGGCAAAAAGACGGCCCTACGCCTGGTGCTTCACATGATTAAATGGTCGAACGAGGAGGTCGAGCAATTCGGAACCTCCTTTATCACCCTAAAGAACGAGGTAAAAAGGTGCAAGGTATGCCACAACATTTCGGATAACGAAACCTGCGACATTTGCTCGAATACATCGAGAGACAACGGAATAATCTGCGTCGTTGAGAACATTCGCGATGTGATGTCGATCGAGCACACGCATCAGTTCAACGGGCTATACCATGTTCTTGGAGGGCTTATTTCGCCAATGGATGGCATTGGTCCTGCCGATTTAACCATCTCCAGCCTAATTGAGCGCATTGGCTCAGGCGAAATCAAGGAGGTCATACTCGCCCTTAGCACCAACATGGAAGGCGAAACAACCAACTTTTACATCTACCGAAAAATAAAAGATTTCCCAATAAGCATATCTACCATTGCCAGGGGAGTTGGCTTTGGCGATGAGCTCGAATACACCGACGAGATAACGCTTGGCCGTTCCATTAAAAATAGAATGCCCTTCGAGAAAACCTTTGGCGATAACCATTAATCCTCAAATAGAAGTTAATGCTCGGCACAAATCTTAGCATGCTCTATCAATCATTAGTAGGAATCGCTATTTTAGCTATATTAGTCGAACCTTAGAGATAGAATTTCAGCCTACTAAAGGCAGCTATCATCTGATAATTAGAAGTAATAACACAGCAACTCCACTTAAAAACGGAAATATGAAACAGCTCCTAGCTACAATTTCGTTTTTCATATTCGTAGCAATAGCCGCATTTGGCCAACAGCCTACGGATATAAAAGCAATGCTAGAAATTGGGAATAAACAGCTAAACGCTAAGCAGTACAGCGATGCGCTAAAAACCTTTTCGGGAATTCTTTCAACATCCCCAGCAAACGAAGATGCGCTTTCGGGAGTTGTTGTGGCCTATACGCATCTCGACAGGCTTAAAGAAGTACAGGCTTTAGTTGACAATGCAATCAAGACAGATCCCAAAAATCCGAACCTGCTAGTCATAAGTGGCAAAGTGTGCGGATTACGATACCAATACGACTTGGCCATTAAAGAATTCGAAAAAGCGCTACCTCTGGCCTCCGATTCATTAAAATCGGCAATTTATAGCAACATCTCTTCGATGAGAAACCAACTTGACGATTTAGAGAATGCTAAAGCAGATGCACGAAAAGCGATCTCGCTAAACGATAAGAATGAAAACGCCTATATAAACCTAGGCTATGCCCAATACCAGCTCAGGGAATACAGCGATGCCCTTGATAGCTACTCAATGGCAATTACCATAAACTCATCTAATCCGGAATCATACTTCAGTCGAGGAATGGCCTACCTTAAGGCAAAAGACAAGCGTAATGGATGCGCCGATTTTCAGCGAGCCTGCAAGTTGGGCAACAAAAATGGTTGCATACAGTATGGAGTAGAATGTGCTAAGTAGAATAAAATGTAACGCCTATAAATAAAAAAGGAGTGGGAAACCACTCCTTTTTTATTTATAGAATCATTACTTACACCGTAATAGCACTCACCTATTCCATTATTACACTTTTAATGCAAATAAATAATTTTAAAAATAATTTAT
>Ga0079066_1010561_pt1 | contig 17677 bp, 8 predicted proteins | sample ADurb_Cas_02_Slu_FD_73457 | JGI IMG/M metagenome (GOLD analysis project Ga0079066, IMG submission 73457) | Active sludge microbial communities from Illinois, USA, of municipal wastewater-treating anaerobic digesters - ADurb_Cas_02_SludgeMetaT... | ecosystem: Engineered > Bioreactor > Anaerobic >...
GCGAGGAATGATAGGGTTCTGCGAGTAACGCCAAACTACCTCTTTAGAGCCTTCGGGACGATCTTCCCAAGGCATGGTTAACTTCTGAATCATAGTAGTGTTTGAATTTAGTCTTTAAAATCTCTGTTCAATCTATTAATAACTTCTACAACCTCTGTTAGTCTGAAGTTGTACCTCATACGAACAGAGTTTTTTTAAACAATAACCGTATAATAATGGCAGTTTATCCCCTCCTTGGGAGGGGTAGGGGTGGGTTTTCACTTCTCACCCACCCCCTGCCCCCTCCTAAGGAGGGGATAAGTAGTTTCAATCATACGCTAGTGCTTTCTAATAATTCTTTCTCTTCAAAAAAAGTTTACTACATTTCCTTGCTTAATAGGCACAGCCTCAGCCGAACATAATAATCTTTGTTCATCATTTGCCTATGACATTAGACACTTACGTTGAGCTGACATCACTTGCATATTCACCTACAAGAGTTTTCCTCTCTTCATTGCTCATGGTCCCTTTTGCTCCGTCGTTATTGGTAAAAGGCACCAGCCAAGTTATGGCAAATGCCGGAATAGTAGCAATCAGCACCCAAATAAAAAAGTTCTGGTAGCCCAACCAATCGCTAAGCAAACCGCTCATCATCCCGGGAATCATTACCCCGAGATTCATGATACCCGTTGCAAAGGCATAGTGGGCCATCTGGTGCTTGCCCTTGGCAACCTGCTGCATCATAAAGAGCATCAGGCCAACAAAGCCAAATCCATAGCCAAGGTATTCGAATACAACTGCCATTCCGATAGTCCAAAGGCTGGTAGGCTGATAGATGGCGAGCAACAGGTAAACCACAAAGGGGATATTGAAGGCGCAGCAAAGCGAAAAGAGCACCTTCTTAAGACCGAAGGCCGAGATGTAGTACCCTGCCAACACCGAGCCTAGAATAAACGCCGCAGCTCCGTATGTTCCGTAGATCAGGCCAATATCCTTAACGTCGAGCCCTAGACCTCCGCTGGCAACGGATGCCTTAAGGAAGAGTGGAACGATCTTCATGGCAAAACCTTCGGCAAAGCGGTAAAGGATTATGAAGGAGATATACCAAACCACGTTACGTTTCTCGAAGAATGAGCGCAGAACCTCCCATAGCGTTTTGGCAGCGCTGCTTGCCGTTTGCTTGGTTGTTGCCTTTGCCCCTCCCGATGGTAAAACCTTAATATGGTAAAGCCCCATACAGGCCATGATGGCTGCAAAGATCGCCATAATCACGATCCAAGCCGAGGCGATGCCCATAGTATCTTTTAGGTAGCCGGCGAAGTACACCAACCCGCCCGAAGCAAGAATCTTTGCAAGGTTGTAGAAGGCTCCCTGCCATCCAATGTAGCGTGCCTGCATGGTATCGCTCAGCTCGGCCATGTATACGCCGTCGGTGGCAATATCGTGAGTTGCGCCGCTAAAGGCCACCACACCCATAAGGGCAATTGCATAGGTAAAGAAGTTTGGCAACGGCAACGAGAGCGCCACCAGCGCAAAGGCAACGGCTGTTACCAGCTGCGTAGTTACCACAAAGAACTTTTTGGTCTTAAAGATTTCGAGAAACGGACTCCACAGCGGTTTCAGCGTCCAGGGAAGCATGATTAATGAAGTCCAAAAGGCGATTTGGGTGTTGCTGATCCCCATATCGGAGAACATCAGAACCGAAACAGTGGAGAGCGCCACAAAGGGCAATCCCATTGCAAAGTAAACTGTCGGAACCCAGAAGTGGGGTTGTATGTTTTTCTTAAACATTTATATAAAATGGTGCTAATTAGAGGTATTGCCAATAGGCCAAAGTTATATTCATCCCTCATGAGGAGAAATCGGCTCGGCGAAATTAGTAATGTTTTTCTATTAGGTTAACCCCTATAACATTAGTAAACAGAAATCTCATCTACAAAGAACCAAGAGGGATGGCCAACGCCGTAATGCCACGAGGGGCACTCCTTTGTCGCAACAACATCAACCTTTATGTACCTTGCCTTGATAGGAGTAGCGGAATTGCTCTTTACTCCTTTGAACTTTACCTCAACCGATCTATCCTCGGGTAGGTTGTGCTCCTCCCAGGTCGTAAAGTTTACCCCATCGTTGGAGTAGGAATAGGTTACCTGTGTAGGCAACAGAATCCACTGCCCTAGCTGATGGAGAAAGTCGGCTTCGACAGAGTGGAATTCCTTAACCGCTCCAAGATCGACAGTGAAGGAGGCATCCTTGCCTTCCCAACCAACCCAACTCTCAACAAATGTCGATCCGCCGAAGAGGCCATCGGTGAGCGCCACGTCGGCAATCTGCTTATAGCGTCCGGTTGGCTCTACTGCACAGATAACCTTAGCGCCTTCGGCCAAGCTCTTTTCGGAGCGAGGCATGTAGCGCTGGCGGTATAGCTGGCAGTACTCAACAGGCGAGTTGTTTCGCTCGTTAAGGGTAGGGACATCCAGCTCCTTTACCCTACTCTCGAAGAGGGAGAGTTGCTCGGTAATCTTATCCAGGTCCTTCACGCTCTCGGTTCGGGCAATCTCCAGCTCCGAGAACTGAAGGGGCAGGCGTGTGCGCCTTACCCTTTTCAGCAGCTGCTCATCGTTGGCAACGGCCTTCTCGGCCCCATCGAACAGAGCGTTATAGCGGCGCATCAGCTCCGGCTTAAGCATCCCCGCTTTATGGGATACCGGCGAGTCGTATATCCATAAACGCTTGCCGCTTCCCAAAAGCGCACCCTCCATCACCTTTACGTACTGGTAGATGTACGGTCCGGCAGCACCATAGTAGCCGTTAAGGAAGTGGTGCATCAACGAGTCGACGTTGGCATCGGCATTCCACATCAGCTTGGCAACCAGGTAGGCCCTAAGCTCGGCAAAATCGCCACCCTTGCTGCCCGCAATCTGCGAGTGGTGCATGGTTGCGTGATGATCCCTGAACAGCTGGATGTTATCCTGAAGAATATGGAAGTTTGGAAACGGCGAAAGGTATCCGTCGAAGTTGATGCCGTAGTCCCAAACAAAAATGTTGTTGGTGATGGCAGCCCATCCCTTCATCGCCTTTACGAACTGCTGTCCCGAGCGGTTTTCGGTTAGCGACACCTCCCTCTCGCAGTCGATATCGCAGAGCATGATGTTGACGTTGGGTAGCGGCTTGATATGGGCGGGCGGATTCATGGTGTAGAGGTAGGCCAGGGTCGAAAACTCCTTATCGGGGAAGCGAGCCGCCAGCTTGTTTAGGAACCAGATGAGGCTTCCAGATAGTGCCCCCTCGCGATCGTCGATGGCTTTGCAATTATCGCAGGTACAGTTGGTGTAGTTTCCATCGTTCTGGCTAATCGAGATGATATGCTTATCAGGATTAGCCTTGAAGATGGAATCAACCTTTTTGGCGACTATCTCAAACACATCCGGGTTGGTAAGGCACCACTGACTGGCCTTCCCAGGATGGCGCTTGCCCTTAAAGTACGAGTAGTACTCGGGATGCGTCTTGCCGTATACGTCGGAGGGCAGCAGCTTATCGAAGGTATGCACCCAAAGTCCGGCAGCAAACACCTCCTCGGGCTCCTCCATCCTATACCATAGCTTGTAGATGGAGTCCTTACGGGCCGCATAGCACCCGGTTTGGCGGTAGCGGAAGGTTGGATTCTCGAAGGTGGAGATAACGGGTAGGGTAAGCGTCTTCGTCTTGGTCAACGAGTACTCGTTCTCGCCCCAGTAGTCGACGCCAAGGTACTTTTCGAGGAGCGTTACCACCCCGTAGATAGAGCCCTTATCGCCTCCACCTACAATTTTGAGGATGCCATCTTTCGAGGAGAGTAGGAACCCATCCTCCTTTAAAAGAGATGCCTTTTGAACCTCATCGGCTAACCTAACTACCGAACGATCGCCAATTACGATGTCGTTCTTTCGAGGCTTTGCCTTTGCATCCTGAACAATTGGAAGCGTGCATCCGCTGATACGCCCCATAAAGTCGTTAAGCAGCACGGCGGCGCTACGATCATTCTTGCTGTCCGATGCAACCACAATGCGCGACATCGGCTTGCCCTCCTTTACCAATGCCACCTGCCCGTAAAAGGGGATGGCTGATATGAGCAAAGGGATGGCTATTGAAGCCACCTTACCATAAAATATCTTCATTACTCTCTCTTATTTCAATAAGAATACAATTATTTGTACTCTCCTTATTTGGTGTTGTAAGCTATGTTTGTTTTTACAACAAAAAAACTCATTCATATATGTAGGTAAGGAGCCGAGAAAATATCGGCTCCTTATTACCACTCTTATTTCCAATTAACCTCAGAATCAATACTTCTTTTTTTACGACAACCACCTGCAATCGCTGCTGTTGAATTTTATCGCGAAGTATAGAGGCTCTAACCTAAAACTACTATTTTACCTTTTTATCCCACCAAAGTCTTGTACTGTAATTATCAGATCCATTTAACAGCAGAACGGCGGTAGTATAGTTTATGCGATTGTTCTCTACCTCATCAGGAGGAAATGGAATACGGCTTGCAAGTTTTGTTGTTAAGGTAGGTTCCCCACTACTATTTAACTTTACCGGCATAAAGCGAGGATATCCTGTTCGGCGCTGTTCGCTCCATGCTTCCAAACCAAGAGGCCAAATAGCTATCCATTTTTGAGTTATTATACGCTCTAAATTTTCTTCAAAAGGAGCCTCCGATACCCACTTTATCGTAATGGAACTTTGTGATGGTTCAGAATACAGTCCCTGAGGATCAACATAATCCGCAGGTCTAAAGGTGTCATTTGCGAGATATGCCTCTGCGCTTATCAAACCATACTGTTCGAATGACAGTTTTATCCCTTCTTTGTAAAGTTGCTCTGCAGTTTCCCCTACATTCCAGCCTCTAAGGGCTCCTTCGGCTAGCAAGAATGCGACCTCTGAAGCATTCATCCATAAGAGTTTATCCGTTGGATTTGCTACTGGTGCTGAGTACTTCAAAGCCCAAGCTTTGCTTGAGATTGAAATACCGCATCGTAAGCCAAAGTAGCCTTTATTGCCATTTATCTCGCTCAACTGAAAATATTTCTCCATTCTTGGGTCCTTATAGCCTTCCATGTAGGATACAATGTCCGCGCATACACGGGTATCGGTATAAGCATCCCACATTACATTTATTGGATTTCTAGGAAATGCTATAAATGCGTTATCAGAATTCTTTTTTATAACCCCAATGGGATGGATAATGGCTTCGATTGCCATTCTCTTTGCCAACACCTCGTCGGCATAAACAATTCGCATCGCCATGCGTAGCTTTAAAGAGTTGGCGAACTTTATCCATTTTACAAAGTCTCCTCCATAAACCTCGTCATAAGCAGCTAGAGGATTCGTGCCTCTATTTTTATTGACATATTCGGTTAGCGTGTTAATAGCATCGGTCAAATCGGCAAACATAGCCTTGTAGACATCTTCTTGCGAATCATACTCAACGGATACAGCACCCCTTCCTGCTTTTGAATAAGGAATTGGCCCATACATATCGGTAATTCGATGAAATGCAGCAACCCTTAGTATTTGTGCCCATGCAAAGTATGCACCTTGCCCTTTAGTCTCTTTCTTAATTAGAATCCATGGGCCATATATTTTTGTAAAAGTTGTACTAAAAGGATAGCTTATCCAATAGTTTGGAGCGTTGAAAGTTGCAAAATTATTTTTCCATCCATCATTGGTAATGCTCATATATCTGCCATATACATCTCCTATCAAACTGTTGCACATCTGATAGTCGTTTTCTTGAACGGGATTTACCGATTCCTGCATCTGAGGAAAAAAGGCTCCAAGTTTATAGTTATCGCCATTCATTAAATCTGGAGTTAGCTGCGTTTCGTCGGCATTTAAATCGCGAAACATCTCTGAGCATGAAACGATGAGCATACAACCCACTCCGAAGAACAGCTTACTGAATACTCTATAGATGCAACTTTTATTCATAGTTCTGTTCTTCTTATTTAAAGTTGGAATTTCAAGCTAAAGCCTACTTTCCGTAGGCTAGGCTGCATAAAGTAGTCGATTCCTTGGTAGAAGGTTCCTGTTGATGGAGTTAATTCTGGATCAAAAGGAGCTTTGCAGTAGAGCATCCAAAGATTTCTGCCAACAAAGGATAGATTAATGCTCATTTTATTTCCAAACCACGATGATGGAAAAGTGTAGCCAAATCGAACTTCTTGCATACGAATATTTGTAGCACTATATACATAGTGAGAATAAACACCTCCCCGACCAATTGTCTCGTACCATTTCTGCGCATCAAACTTGCTATTGTTTACGGTAACACCACCATTGTCTCTTGCTACTTCTGTTTCTTTAGTTACACCAAAGCCATCGAGTACAGCTTGTGTTGCAGATATTACTTTGCCTCCAAAACGAGCAGAAAACATAAAGCTCAAATCGAACCTTTTCCAACTAAATTCATTGTTATAGCCCAGATTGCATTTTGGTAAAGATGTACCTACTTTACGTATTACATTAGCATCTACAGATAGGTTCCCATCGGCATCTACTACTATATTTCCCTTGTTATCTTTTTTCAACTCTGTTTTTGTGTACAAATCCCCTATTGTTCCACCTTCTGTTAGTATAATGTCTGATGATCCGATCCCTCCCTTACTTATTTTATCAATCCTAACAGGAGCCCCTGTTGGATCTATTAAGTTAGTATCGAAAAGTTTTACGATTTCATTTTTATTTTGACTGTACACAATACCCGAACTCCAGCTTAAATCATCCCAACTCTTTTTTACCTTTAGGGTAAGCTCAATACCTCTGTTTTCTACATTTCCAGTTTGTACATACCATGAATCGTAGCCCGACGATGTAGATATTGGCATGTTGAAGGTTTGCTTTGTAGTATTCGATTTGTATAAGGTGAAATCTAAGCTGACTATATTTTCAAATAGGGTTGAATTAAAGCCAACCTCCCAAGAATTTGTACGTTCTGGATAAAGCCTATCAATTGGCATATAGGTGGTTGTCTTCCATTGTCCTGTTGAGTTATCTTTTTGATATGTAGGTATGCTAATATATGGAGGTATTGCAGATCCTACGGAAGCCCACGAAGCCCTGATCTTTAAATAAGAAATGCTTTTTGGAAGAGTTACCATCTGATTTAGCAGCATGGAAAATCCTACAGATGGGTAAAAGAAGCTTTTTTTAGGCATGTTAACCAGTGTTGAACTCCAATCGTTTCGGCCTGTAAGGGTAACAAACGCCATGCTTCTCCACCCCAATTCAGCATTTGTAAAGATGGACGGCGTCATAATGTTCGAAGGCCCAATCTTATCAAAAATTTTAGAGTCTCTGCCCTGAATATCTACGTTATTTGCTGAAAAGAAATTGGGTACATCCTTTAGAGGTCCCTGTATCCCGAACATTTTAAGCTTGTTATACGAAACCGATGTCCCAATATTCGTAGAAAGGCTAAATTCTTTAGACGATTTGTTGATGTTTGCTATAGCATCTGCATATAGCTGGCGATCATCATCATTCTGATTCATATAAAAACCTTTAGGTCCGGCAAACAAACCTATCGTACTTGCATAGTACTTTTTAGTATACTTATTTTCAGCATTGTCAACACGTATTCTTCCTGTAATATTTAGCCAGCTGTTTGCTAAATACTTCAGATTTGCATTAAGCATGTAGCGAGTTTTCTTATTCTCATAAATATTCCGATTAACAACCCAGTATGGGTTTTGCATGTTCAGACCTTGATCTCCATATGGCCAATACTGCACATAAATATTTCTATCAGAATTAAATCGCTCATAGTATTGAACCTCTTTAAAACTATCACTCCGAGGAAAGGTGTAAATTGCCGTTAAGGGGTTAAAATATTTTCCTTGAGCCATCATATTCCGATCGTTCTGCATTATATAGGATAGGCCAATATCAAAAAGCATTTTGCCTTCCAGAAAAGACGAAGAGTTCCGGTAGGTAAAGTTGTACCTATTATACTTGTTATTGGGAATAATTCCAGTCGAATTTGTTGTGGCTAAAGATATGTACGTTTGAGCCTTAGCATTTCCGATTGATAGTGAAACCGAATTCTGGACATTAACTCCTGTATTAAAAAAATCTTTTGGATTATATTCTGACTTTGTATTTAACTTTTGTCCCCAACTCGCATATATACCTTCGTTGTTGCCATAAGTATTCTGAAACCTTGGCATAATAAAGGGGGTCATAAAGTCGGTATTATTGCTGATGGTTAAATGCGTATTCCCAGCCTTTCCTGTTTTAGTAGTAATTATTATTACCCCATTTGCTGCACTACTACCGTATAAGGCAGCAGCAGCAGCCCCTGTTAGAATAGAGATGCTCTCAATATCTTCGGGATTGATATCAGAAATACCTTCTCCTCGGGGTTGTGAGGAGTATTCTCCTAACGTTTCTCCATTACTGGTATTAAGCATTGGAATTCCGTCAACTACATATAGTGCATTATTATTGCCGTTGATTGATTTTGGTCCACGCATTAAAACTTTTGTGGCTCCACCGATACCTGCTGAAGAGCTATTTATCGAAACGCCCGCAATTTTGCTTGTCAACGAGTTTACAAAGTTCGGATCTTTTGCTTCTGTCAACACCTCTGAACCAATCTCCTGTATATTGTAGCTAAGTGCATTTTGCTTTCTCTTGATTCCTAATGCGGTAATAACAACCTCATTTATCTTTTTGAAATCTTCATTCAGGATTACGTTTATAAACGTTACATTCTTTACTGGTATACTTTGGGGTATAAAACCGATATATGAAATATTCAAGATATCGTCAGCTGAGGCAGGAATCGAAAAGTTTCCATTAACATCAGTTGTTGTGCCCCATGACGTTCCTCTAATGCTAATGTTTACTCCTATCAGATTTTCTCCTTTTGGATCTTTTACATTACCTTTTACCACATACTTACCCGCTTGATCTGCAAGAGGTATTCTTACCGATTTTTGCGATAGTATGATGTGATTCTCCTCAATAGAGAAGGTTAAGTTTGTGCCTTTAAGTAGCTTGTGCAAAACAGATTCTAAAGGTTCATCCTTTGCGCTAATTGAGACCAAGTTGGAAGGGTTTACATCTGTATTACTGTACACAACCAGCATTGAAGCTTGATTACCAATATCTCTAAGAACGTTTCCCAGTGTAGTCTTTTTGTAGTTTAAGTTAATTCGAATCGTTTGACTTCTGGCTGTTAGTGAAGTAGTTAAGAGTAAAAGCAATAGAGTAGAGGGTAGGAGCAATTTTTTTGCTCTTGCCATTATTACTAAAATCCACCCGCTATACTTATTATTGCTTAATAAACTCTCCATTGCTTAAAATTGCATCATACGATGTATTACAGAATTGCAAATTGCAAAAGAATTATTCCCGTTATTAGCACGTTGCTATAGCACCATCAATTTGTGAACCAACGCTATTAGTAAAATCTAATAGGTTTGTCATCTAAGCGATACCTGCTAAAGTAGCTGTTTTTGTAAAAAGTCTCAAAGGTTAGCCGTTACACATTATCGTCAAAGCTATTTTGGGTAAGTATTTTGTGTGAACGAAACTAAATTCTTGTTGTACTTTTTTCAAAAAAATTTGGAGGCTGACCCAATTGTTGAATGTGACCTAAATTCAAACACGCAACTTTAGGATTCAATTCATATTTGAGTCAGCCTCCTTTTCAAAGTAGGATCAAAAAGACTAATTTACGGATTAAAAGTTTGAAGATCCAGCATTAGTATCCCACCAAAGCATTGTGGCTGGAGAATCTTTTGCTCCTTTTAGTAGCTTAACAGCTTTTTCCACCTCTGCTTTATTGGTATTATACTCATCCTGTGGGAAGCGAAGCCTACGAATCATTACAGTAGAGCTGATTTCTCCGTTGCTGTTGTTCTCAACAATAGGGAATAACTTTGGATATCCAGTTCTACGGAACTCAGCCCAAGCCTCACCCCCTTCAGGGAACATTGCAATCCACTTTTGGGTAATAATCTTTTCTAACTTTACCTCGTTAGAAGCGCTTTCGTCCCATTTAACTGTAACCTTTGATGCTGCAGGAGCATTATATTTAGGATTCTTATAGTCCACATAGTTTGCAGGAATGCTTACTGCATCGTCAAGATACTTAGCTGCTCCGGAAACATCCCATTGTCCCATAGATGTTTCAACTCCCGATTGGTAAAGTTGAGCGGGTGTTCCTCCCATGTTGCTCCAGCCTCTTAGGGCTCCTTCGGCTCTAAGGAAGTACACTTCAGCAGCGGTCATCAGCGTAACTGGAGTAACATATCTATTGTTCATGTTAAATATTTCTCCAACATTCGAATACTTAACACGAAGTTCCTTGCTAGTCATGTAAATACCTTGGCGTATACCACGATACTTGCCATTAATGTTTGGATCAGAGTCTGTGGCTTTTGCAAAATACCTTTCAATACGAGGATCATTCAAACCTGAAAGAATAGATTCCATATCAGCGCTCATTCTAGAGTCGTTGTAGTCGTATGCAACAATCGTAAGAGGATGGCCCATATTTACGGTAGGTACATTTATATTTTGGCTATTCCTTTCAATAACACCGTACGGGTTGGTCATCGCCTTTTCACCTTCCATCTTTGCCTTTGCAGGATTTACCTTTGAGATACGAACTGCAAGACGAAGGCGTAAAGAGTTTGCCCACTGAATCCATTTCTTATAGTCACCCTTATAGATAAGATCGGCAGCACCTAATCGATTAACCGAACTCTCTGGTCCACTTAAGTGTGCATTTAAGTACTCTACTGCCTGATCGAGTTCCGAGAAAAACTGATTGTATATTGCCTCTTGTGAATCATACTCCGAGCTAACCGATCCCGAACCATATTTCGAGTAAGGAATAGGGCCGTAAAGGTCTGTGCAACGATGCATTCCTTCTACCTTTAGAATTAGAGCAACGGCATACACATCCAAGAACTTCTTTTGATCAAAGGTTAACTTTTTCACATTTAGCCAAGGCTTCATAATGTTGTTATTGTACAGGCCAAATGCAAACCCGTTCCAACCTTCCATCATGAAATAGTTGATGTTGTTCTTATCGTTATTGTATGGAGTTGGAGGGGTTAAGTAGCCTCCAAAAAGGTCGCTATTCAAGTTCTGAGCTATTTGCCACTCCCAGTTTCCTCCACTATTGTTATAGTAAATCGACTGCTCCATCTGAGGGAAATATGCTTTGAGATAAATCCAGTCGGCTTGTTTAAGATCGTCTGTTACAGCATATGGATTACGGTTGTAATCATCAAAGCTATCGGTGCAGCTACTAAAGCTAACTAGGAGAGTAGCTAGTGCTATTAAGTATTTTAATTTATTCATCTTCGTTCTTTTTAAAAGTTTACATTCAAGCTAAAGCCAATACTTCTTGTGGTAGGTAAACCGAAGTTATCTGCATTAGATCCACCATTTCCTGATGTTGTCAAGATGTTATCGGGATCATATGGAGCATCCTTATAAATAAAGAACAGATTTCTACCTACTAGAGAAAGACGAACTCCGCTTACAACTTTCAGCTTGCTTACAACAGATTGGGGTAGCATATACGAAAGAGAGAGTTCTCTTAGCCTGAAGTTCGTGGCTTTGTATACGTTTATCTCGCCTATTGGTGCAGTTTTGTAGTAGGTTTGGGCGTCAATCTTGCCATCAAAGTTAGAAGACGTTGTTACATCTGCCTTTCCGGTTTCTTTAACAACGGTATTCAGTACGCCGGTGATGTGTACTCCTTCGTTATCTCTTGCATCAGCAGTAACCTCGCTACGTCCTGCACCATCTAGGAAGTTTTGAGTCAAGGAAACAACGTTACCACCAACTCTTCCATCAACAAGTAGGCCTAGCGATACGTTCTTATATGTGAACTCGTTCTTGAAACCAAGCATGTACTTTGGATTTACGCTGCCTATCTTTTCTTCTGAATTGCTTTGAGATAGCTGTAAGCTTCCTTCGTTACCATTCTCAATTACCTTGGTCACAATGATTCTACCTTCGCTATCGCGTTTTAGTCGCTTTGCATACATAAGTCCCCACTCTTCGCCTTCATAGAGCCTGAACTTAAATCCGGCATTGCTCAACTCAAATCCGTTGTCCTTATATTGGCTTGGTAGAGAAATAATCTTATTGGTATTAAAGGATAGGTTTACAAAGCCATCCCAACTAAAATCGTTGGTTTTAACAGGGGTAAAGCCTAGCGTAAACTCCATTCCTCTATTACGAACTTCTCCTGCATTGATGTAGTACTTAGAGAATCCTGACCCCGATGTGTTATCTACCAAGAAGTATTGGTTCTTAGTATTTGTTTGATAAGCAGACATGTCAAACGACAACCTGTTGTTGAGAATGCGAAGAGTTAAACCTCCTTCAATAGAAGTCGAGCGTTCTGGTTTTAGATCGGTAAAAGGCTTAACCGTATTAGCTTCAATAATGCCTCCGTTGTTAATCTTATCGGCAGGCTCAGTTAGCCCCCAAGGCATATCGTTACCAACTTGGGTCCAAGAAAAGCGCATTTTACCGAAGTCTAACCATTCTGGATTTAGGTTCATATTCTTCAGCATCTGAGAGAAAATTAGAGAAGCCCCAACAGAAGGATAGAAGTAGCTTCTGTTTTTTGCAGGAAGCGTCGAAGACCAGTCGTTTCGACCGGTAACATCAAGATATGCAACATCAGCATAACCTAACGATACAGTACCAAAAACAGACTGCAGCTGCTTGTGCTCTTTTTTATTAGTTGCATTTCCTTTACCTACAAAGTTGCGGAGATCAAATAGGTTTGGAATAGCAAGGTCGCCTAGGTCGTTATTTACAACATACAACTTGGTGTCATTAACGCTAGAACCAAGCGTAGCATTTACGGAGAACTTATTAATCTCTTTATTTAGCGATAGTAGCACATCGCCGTAAGCTTGGGTATTTGAATTTGTTTCGTAGTTATAGCGACCTCCACGACCTGCAATGGTTTCGATACCCGAATAAACCTTACGCTCGCTTAAAAGATTTGTTTTATCGTAGCTACCTCTAATTTGTAAATTTAACCAATCGGTGAAGTTGAACTTAACGTTTGCTTTAGTTATAACCTTATCTACTCCAACAGTGTATATATGTCTATTTACTAACCAGTATGGGTTCTTATTTATATCGCGTTCGTGGATCCAATTTTGCTTCATTAATCCATTTCTACTTGGATCAGGAATTTCGTAGGTGTCCTTATACTTGTTGAATTCGGATGTTCCTTCTGGATATAAGTATAGACCAACTAAGGGGTTAAAGTATTGACCAGGAGCTGCGGGTGCATTGTCGATATCCTGCTTTGTTAATGCAATGCTTCCATCAACTTCAACAAACTTATTGAAGAAGGTAGAGGTGTTCCTTAAGCTAAAGTTATGCTTAGTAAACTCATTCTTTGGAACAATACCCGAAGCAGAGGTGTTTTGGTACGAAATGAAGTTTTGAGAAGTTTTATTTCCACCACTAATTGAGATTCCGTTTTGGTACATAACTCCTGTATTGAAGAAGTCTTCTACGAAAGAGTTGCTCAAATCTTCATTTGTTCTTTTAGCACCCCATGCATCGTTGGTTTGATTCTTCTTTCCATCAACCCCCATGGTATACCTATCCTGAAACTTGTAGGTCAAGTAGGGAATATCTGTTTGTATTGTAGAGGTAAAGCTTACGGCTGTTTTATCGGAAGCACCACGTTTAGTTGTAATTACTATTACACCATTTGAGGCTTGACTTCCGTACAATGCAGCTGCAGTTGCTCCTTTCAAAACGTTGATACTTTCAATATCGTCTGGATTAATACCAGCAAGGCCACCTCCTGCATCAACTCCACCTCCGTAGCCACCTTCGGCTCCAGTTTGAGAGAAGTTTCCGCTACTAATTGGGGTACCATCAACGACATATAGAGGTTGGTTATTACCCTGAATTGAGCGGTTACCACGAAGTACGATCTTTACAGAGCTACCAACTCCCGAGCCAGAGCTTGATACCTGCATACCCGAGGTCTTTCCTGCCAGGTTCCCCAAAAAGTTTGAAGAAGGAACAGCCGTTAGCTCCTTACCCGATAGCTTTTGCGTTGCGTAGGCCAAGCTCTTTTCCGAACGCTTAATACCCATTGCGGTTACAACTACCTCGTCGATTCCTACGCTTTGGTTTTCTAGAACAACCTCAAAGTAGGTTTTGCCGTTTAATGGTAACATTAAGGTTTTCATTCCCACGAATGAAAACTGAAGAACTGCGTTTTCGTTTGTAACCTTTAGGGTAAATTTTCCATCAACATCTGTTGTTGTGCCTGATGTTGTTCCCTTCTGTGCTACCGACACGCCAGGAATTAAATTCCCATTGAGATCTTTTACAGTACCACTTACTTTTATTTGTCCCATTGCACTGGACAAAAAAGCAAGTAGTACAAACAGAATAAGACTAGCTTTTTTCTTCATAACGGTGTTGTTGTTTGATTAACAATAGTACAAATGGCGCATAGGCCACCCGTATAGCATTACGTATGTAGCTACATATCATTGTATTAACAATAAGCAAAGTGTTGACTTAGGAGCGAATCCGAATGATTACCCCCTCAAAGAATCCTGATGTCGTTTTCGTGCTTCCATAGATTAAGTTCTCTCTTTTAAATTCGACACTGCTCTGTAAAAAACTATACTGCAACTATTTTATGCAGCTTATTTTCGGCCAGGTTTAAAAAGGTATACGGTCTTACTTTTTATCGAATAATCAATGCTTCGGGTCATCTTTAGGATTGACAATATTTTGTCTAAACCTTCATCTTTATAGAAGTCGCAGGTAAAGCGTTCTTTCTTTAAGCTGTTATCGAGAAACACAAACCTTACTCCGTAGTGCTTTTCGAGAGTTAAGGCTATTTCGAGCAGCGTAGTTTGCTCGAAATGGAACTTACCCCTTATCCAAATAGGATACCTTTGATTCGAAACAGATGAGTAGGTAACCACTTTTGTTTTGGTATCTACCTCAATTCTATTCCCCGGAGTAAGCTTATGCTCTCCATTTCCTGCATTAGGCACATTCACCGAAACAGAACCGCTGTATAATGTTGTTGTCACCAGCTCGTCTTCCAATCTAGCCTTTACGTTGAACTCCGTTCCGTATACCCTTGTCTCTACATTTTTACTGTTTACGACAAACTGTGATCGCTTGTCTTTTGCAACCTTAAAGTATGCCTCTCCGGTAAGGAGCACATTTCTTTTGGAAGAAAACATCGAGGTTGTATATGTCAACTTCGACGACGAGTTTACCCAGACCTTAGAACCATCGGGCAATAGAACCTGAGATTGCTCTCCTGCATCGGTAATTACCGTATATTCCGATTGTTTGTTAACTGCTATCAAAAAAATTGCACTAGTCACCACTATTCCAATAAAGAATGCGGCAACGGCGGCAACCTTACTTGTCCATAGCTTTAGGGTTTTAGTTTTACGCCTATTCTTTTCAAGTAGCGCCTTAAATTCTTTTAGCGACTTTTCAACGTCTACGCTTTCCATATCGTCTAATCGATCGCCGATAAAAACTGTATAGTAAAGCTGCTCTAGCAGCTTCTTATTTTCGGGGGACTCGTTATACCAACTTTCTACTTCTGCATTTTCAAGGTTATTGGTATTCCCTCTTAAGTAGCGAAGAAGTAAACCTTCATCTATTCTCATACAATTTTCGACTAATCACTGGTTATACATTTGGAGAAGACATCATACTAACGCATTTAGGTGATATTAAGCCTATTTAAGTGTTGTGTTTTTGATTTTCTATTTAGTTAGCCTTTTTTTGCACTTATTATTGTGTCAATAATAGGAAAAATGTTGTTCCAATGGAAGAGAACTCGCAACTAAAAGATATTTCGGATAATCGGAAGATCGTCGAGATGCTACGTAATAGCGACGAGGAGAGCTTCGATGCGGTATATCGGTACTACTTCCAGAAGCTATTTGCATTTGCCTGCCAATATTTAAGCCGCGACGAAGCTGAAGAGGTTGTTCAGGAAACAATGGTATGGCTATGGGAAAATAGAGATAAGCTAATAGCCGAGCTTAACCTTAAGACGCTTCTATTTACCATCGTTAAGAATAAATCGCTCAATAAGATATCGCACCAAAAGGTAAAGCAAAAGGTTCATCAGGAGATTGTAGAAAAGTTTGATGAGCAATTTTCTTCTCCCGATTTCTACCTCGAGACGGAGCTATTTGAGCTTTACCAGGAAGCGCTTAAAAAGGTTCCCGAAGAGTTTCGTAAAACCTACGAAATGCATAGGAATGGAAACCTCACCCATAAGGAGATTGCCGAAAAGCTGAACGTTTCTCCGCAGCTGGTAAACTACCACATCGGACAGGTTCTTAAAATACTTCGTGCAGAGCTAAAAGACTATCTACCAATTATGGTTGCCCTTGGAATGATTAAGCTTTAAGGGTTACTTTAGAAGGTAAAAGAAGTTATTTCAGAAGTGGAGCGTAGCAACATACTGCCATAGCGGGATTAAAGGAATTAAAGGGACTAAAGAATGACGGAGAAACAGCTATCCTTTATAATCTCTTCTTTTGCTAAAGAAGCTATTCAACCACTTCGTGGTTGCTTCCTTCTCGTCCTCATTTCCCCGAGTTGCACTCGGGGCTATTCACATTGAAGCCCATAAGGGCTTCTAATCGAAATCAAGAAGCAATACTCCCGCTATCTTCATCAATTAATGCAACTATTATAAGCTGACGAATAGCAATCCTGAAAGGATTGAATATGAATAGCCCCGTATGCAATGCGGGGAAACAGTAGGCAATGCTACAACAACCGCAAAGGGGGTGAATGTTGAAATAAAAAAGAGGAACCACACCAACAGAATATTAACCAAAAAAAGGGAGGCATTTGCCTCCCTTTTTCTATTTCTTATCCATCGAGTAGGGTAAGTCTGAATTCTTGGTTCCCCTTGATGTGTTGGGCTTGTCGGCCATCTTTAGCTTAAGCGTGCCGCCGCCAACAATCTCCTTATGGGTAAGGAAGTTTCGCGTAAAGGGTTTGCCGGATAGCTGGGCGTTGTCGATGTAAACATTCTTTGCATCGTTGCCCTGTGCATCGATGGTAAACTTCTTGCCGTTGGGTAGGCTGATGGTTGCCTTCTTGAATAGTGGCGATCCGAGCACATACTCGGGCTTTCCGGGGCATACGGGGTAGAAGCCCATCGCCGAAAAGACGTACCATGCCGAGGTTTGTCCGTTATCCTCGTCGCCGCAGTAGCCCTTGCTGCCCGAGTTGTAGAGTCGGTTCATTACGTTGCGTAGGTGGTACTGCGCCTTCCAGGGTTCGCCTATGTGGTTGTAAAGGTAGATGGCGTGCTGAATGGGCTGGTTGCCGTGGGCGTACTGTCCCATGTTTAGGGCAACCATCTCGGCTATTTCGTGGATAACAAAGCCGTAGGTTCCCACCTTGTAGGTGTTTGGTGCGGTAAAGAGCGAGTCTAACCTTTTGCCCATCGCCTTGTGGCCACCAAATAGCTGCGCCAATCCTTCGGGATTGTGCATTACCGACCAAGTCCAGTGCCACGAGCTTCCTTCGGTAAATGGTCCGCCCCATTCTACCGCATCGAAAGGTTCGATCCACTTGCCGTTCTTATCCTTTCCGCGCACAAAACCTACGCTGGTATCGAATACGTTCT
>Ga0079066_1035059_pt1 | contig 17616 bp, 8 predicted proteins | sample ADurb_Cas_02_Slu_FD_73457 | JGI IMG/M metagenome (GOLD analysis project Ga0079066, IMG submission 73457) | Active sludge microbial communities from Illinois, USA, of municipal wastewater-treating anaerobic digesters - ADurb_Cas_02_SludgeMetaT... | ecosystem: Engineered > Bioreactor > Anaerobic >...
ACGACCCAAAAAACAGCACTCAATTCAGCTGGAGAGTTAATTGTACAAAATAATGAAAAACTCACGTAATTGTGAATTATTTAAGTCGCATTTATGTTCAAAGTTATTGACAGAAATTGAGTGAGACGTTGCAATATTTAGTACCTTTGCAAGATATTAACCATCGGCTTCAGATGCGCACCCTGCATTACTCTATCAGAATTAGCGACCTTATCAAATGCGCAGGTATATTAAATTTATACCGTTATATAAACCAGCAGGGTTTATTCCAATGCACCTGGTATCGCTTCTGCAATTTACGCCTCTAAAGGAGCCTGACGGGTTTCAAAGTCGCTTTTAGGTTCCCGCGTGCTGATCCGGGAAACCATACATGCTAAGTTTTTACAATCCTTTTATCTGCCTGGCAGACTAAAGCAAAAAATTTATAACTATCAATTAATTCCTTTTATGCACTTTATACTAACTGCTCTTACCTGTGTGGCTATTGTCACCGATTCTCTTAGTTACAAAGAATCGGGTGCAGCCATAGAAGCGTACCGGCAATCCATTGAACAGGGAGGCAAACAGACGGTCCTGCTTCTGGACCGCTGGCACCATCCCGATTCCCTGCGTGCCCGGCTGTATGATCTGTACCTGGACCAAAACCTGGAAGGGGCCATATTGATTGGCGACGTGCCCATAGCCATGGTGCGCGATGCGCAGCACCTGACCTCGGCCTTCAAGATGGACCAGGACAGGGATTGGAAAGAATCATCGGTGGCTTCGGATCGTTTCTATGATGATTTTGATTTGCGGTTCGACTACATCAGGGCGGATGAGGAAAAGCCGAATTATCATTATTATACCCTCAGGGCCGATTCCCCCCACACTATTTCCTGCGATATATATTCTTCACGCATTGTGGTCCCGGAGATACCCGGAGCCGACCGGCATGCCCTGCTGACGGCCTACCTGGAAAAAGTAGTGCGTATGAAGGCACAAAAAGAGGTCATTGACCAGGTGCTCCTGTTTACCGGGAACGGGTACAATTCGGATTCCATGCTGGCCCGTTTGGACGAAGCCTGGAGTCTGCGGCAGCAATTTGCGGGGTTTGGAACGATTCCCGGTTACCGTTTTGATTTTATCAATTACGATTTCGATAATGTGGTCAGGCCCCGCATAAAGGCAGCCATGTCTGACCCTGGTCTGGATGTGGCCATTCTGCACCACCACGGATCGGAAGACACCCAATACCTGGGGGCTTCCAGGATTAACGGCATTCAATCTGCGTTTGACTACCTGAAACGTTTTGTACGTAGCAGGTTGGGCCGTTCCAAAGACACAACCGCCACCAAAGAGGAATACAAGGCTGAATACGGCATTACAGACAGCTGGTTCCAGGGTGCGTTTGACCCGGAAATCATCCGGCAGGATTCAGCCTATGCGGCCAGCATGAATCTGAGCGTGGAAGACATGGCGGGCTATACACCACAGGCAAAATTCGTAATGTTTGACGCCTGTTACAACGGTTCTTTCTATTACCACGACTATATTGGCGGACGATACCTGTTCCAGGAAGGCAATACGATAGTCGCACGGGGCAATACCGTTAACAGCCTTCAGGATATATGGCCCGACGAAATGATAGGGCTGCTGCAGGGAGGTGTCTGTGTGGGTAACTGGGCTAAAATGAATATGACCCTGGAACTGCATTTGCTTGGCGATGCCACCTATGCGTTCGCCAATACCAGCGGCACATCCTGCCTGGATAAGGAAATCCGGCAGCAGGCAGAGAACCCGGTTTTCTGGCGCCAGCAGTTGTCCATTGCCACAGGGGACTTTAAAGCCCTGGCTTTAAGAATGCTGTATCGAAATAATGCCATTTCTTCTGCCGAGTTGCTGGCCATACAGCAGTCCGATCCCAGTCCGATGGTGCGGCTGGAAGCCTTTACATTAAACAAGAAAATTGCCGATGCCAACCTGAAACCAGCCGTACTGGCCGCCCTTCATGATGACCATGAATTGTTGCAGCGTATGGGAGCGCTCACAGTCAACCTGATGGGCGATGAAGACCTGCTGGAGCCGGTCATGGAGATATATTTTGACCCTACGACTACTGTACGGGTGAACTTCCACTTGGGCGAAGTGTTTGAACAGGTGCCTTATGCAACTTTTGAAGCAGCTGCGATGGCTTACCGGGCAAATAATCCGCTCTGGCCAACCGATGAAAGCTTCCAGGCATTGCTGGGCAGCCTGCAGTATGCACAGAAATCGCGCGATGAAGACCTGGCCGTCATAGCCAAACCCGATGCCACCGATAAAGAACTACGATGGGCAATTCCCTCGCAACGCAACAAGCAGAACGTGCTAATGGTAGATGCGCTGCTCACCTTCCTGCGCGACACCTCACGCAAACCGGAGCAACGTGTTACAACCGCCGAAACGCTGGGATGGTATATGTTCTCTTTCCGTAAAGCCGATATTGTGGCCGCCTGCCGGGAAATCTATGCCACAGAACAGGATCCGGCGGTAAAGAACGAACTGGCCAAAACCATTGGCCGGCTGACCGGAAAAGCAATAGAAGTGACGCCAATGCCCGTCCGTAGAAGCTTTGCCATTGTGGTAGACAATGCCACGTACCAGGCCTGCAAGGCAGCGATCGAGGCTTATCGCCAGGCCGTTGAAAATGACGGACTCACCGGGTATGTACTGGCAGGAGACTGGCAGTCACCGGAGCAGGTGAAGGCGCAACTGGCGAAATATTACCGGCACAAAGCGCTGGAAGGGGCTGTCTTTGTGGGGCAGGTTCCCATTCCCATGGTGCGAAGGGCACAACACATGACCTCGGCTTTCAAGATGGACCAGACCATTTCATGGCGCGAATCATCGGTGCCCTCTGACCGCTTCTATGACGATTTTGACTTGCAGTTTGATTTCCTGAAGCAGGACAGCCTGCAGCCGCTGTTCTTTTATTACAACCTGAGCGGCCGTGGCCCGCAGGAAATAACCTGTGATATTTATTCAGGGCGCATCAAGCCGTCGCTGCCCGGTGAGGAAGGATACGCCCAGATACGTCATTACCTGCAAAAGGTAGTAGCTGAGAAGGCACAGGCCAATAAGGCGGATTGTCTGGTTTCATACACGGGAGAAGGATCTTTTTCAAATTCACTGTCTGCCTGGAAAGATGAACAGATCACCCTGAAGGAACAGTTCCCGCAGGCTTTTCGCACGGCAGAAACCGCCAAACTGTACATGTTCTACATGTATCCAGAAAATATTAAAGAAGTGCTGACCGGCGAACTGCAGCGCAAAGAGGTGGACCTGTTCCTTTTCCATGAACACGGGGTTCCCGAGCGCCAGTACCTCACAGGCAATCCGCCTGCCACACATGAAGAAGCTTACTTTGCCGATGGGCAGAGGTCAATGCGCTCACTGATGGCCCAACAGGTGCGCTTCCGCAAGTTTGCGGAAGGTTCCTCTGAAATGACCGACTACATGCGCAGGATCGAAAAGGAGTACGGATTTGATTCCACCTGGACAGCCACGTATTTCGATCCGGCCATAAGAGAGCAGGATTCACTGTATGATGCTGCGCAGGGAATTATGCTGGACGATGTTACCAACATCGGGCCGCAGGCCCGGATGGTGATATTCGATGCTTGTTACAACGCCGATTTTCGTGAAGAAGACTGCATTGCCACCCGCTATATCCTGACAGAAGGAAGCGGCACGATTGCCTGCTTCGGCAATTCGGTGAACGTGCTGCAGGACAAATCTTCCTCTGATCTTATGGGACTGCTGGCAGCGGGTTGCCGGATAGGTGAGTGGGCAAGGAATGTGAACATCCTTGAATCCCACATCATTGGAGACCCGACCTTCCGCTTTGCCGGAGAAGACAGTCCGGATATTGATTTTTACGCATCGGATCCAGTCTATTGGCTGGACAAACTGCAGACGGTTCCCGAGTATGACCTGAAGGGACTTGCGCTCTACAAACTGCATGAATTGTCTTATCCCGGCATGCCTGAATTGTTGTACAGTACATTCTGTGAAAGTCCTTCCTATATGCTGCGCCTGCAGTGCATGCACCTGCTGGCCCATTACGATACGCCACTGTATGCCCAACTGCTGAAAAAGGGCAGTACGGACCCTTATGAATTCATCCGTCGCAAATCCATTTACTACATGGGAAAAGTGGGGCTGGACGAATTCATTCCCTATGTAGTCAAGACTTATATGGATGACGTACAGTCTGTCCGGGTGCTTCATAACGTGTCGTTCGTGGCGGGTCATTTTGACACCGGACTGTTGCGACAGGAATTTGCAGAAGCCGTAGACAAGGCCGGTTACCTGCACGACAAGCAAGCTTATCTGGACCAGGTGAACAGGATGATAGAGAGTGGAGAAAGCATGAAGCAAGCCTGCTGGAAACAGATTGTAAATTACCTGGATCCCGGGGCGGAAAAGTCTTGGTATCCCAATTCTTTACGTAACAATCCCTACCCCCAGCTTGTGGATGCTCTGATAAAGGCTTTATGTGATACGCAGACCAATGCCGGGTTCCGTATTCAGCTTGCCGAAATCTTAGGCTGGTACGTGAGGGCCCCCCGCCGGGCAGACATAGTGCAGGCATGCCATGAATTGCTGGCAGACAGCACCACAACCGATCCGGCACTGCGGGACGAACTGCAGAAAACCATTTACCGTTTATCCGCTTATATGAAGTAGTATGAAAAAAATTGTATTGGTTATTTGTTTCCTTGCCCTTGGTTTTACTGCCGGAGCTGTACCGGACAAACGTCCGGCTAGCTCGTTCGCCATCATAATAGACCAGGCTTCATATAACGCATGCAAGGCAGAAGTTGATGCCTACAAGGCCGTTCTTGACGCAGAAGGGTTACCCGCCGTCATTGTGACAGGGGACTGGCAGACGCCGGACCAGGTAAAAGCCGGTATCCTTAAGCTGTACAAACGCAAGCCACGGTTGGAAGGCATAGTGCTGGTAGGGGAAATCCCCGTGGCACGCGTGTTGGGAGGCCAGCACTTCACGACGGCTTTCAAGATGAACCAGAACCGGTTTCCATGGAACGAATGTTCCGTTCCTTCGGACCGGTTCTACGATTGCTTTGATTTGAAATTCAATTACATAAAGCAAGATAGTGTTGAACCTTCGTGGCATTACTACTGGCTCTCGGAGGAAGGAACGCAGCAGCTGCGGCCAGCCATTTACTCGGCACGGATAAAAGTACCCGACGACTTGTGCGGTGGTGACAATGCACAACGTTTCGAACTGCTGCGGGGCTACCTGCAAAAGGTAGTGGCGGCCCATAAGGAAACGAACCCGTTTGACAGGCTCATACATTTTGCAGGTGAAGGGTACAATTCAGACTGCCTGACGGCATGGCGCCAGTATGCGCTGGTCTTTAGCGAATATTTCCCACTGGCATTTGCCTCTGCTTCAGGGAATACGTTCCTCAATTTCCGGCAGGATCCTGTGATAAAGTACTTGCTATATGACCAGATCCAGCGGCCGGGCACAGACCTTCTGGCTTTTTATGAACACGGGGCCCCGGACACACAGTACATCAACGGGGATTACCCGGCCCAAACTTTCAAAGAAAATATTGGGTGGCTCAAGCACTTGTTGCGCGTGCAGTACAAACGATGCAAAAACCCGGAAGACCAGCAGGAATTCATTAAGATGAACTGCGACATGTACCATCTGGATCCCATCATGTTCCATCCGGACACGCTGACGGCCTATGCCGTGAAGGATTCCAGCGATGAAGCCGACCGGTACATTGTCCTGGAAGATCTGAAAAAACTCAAACCCGGAGCCAGGATGGTCATGTTGAATGCCTGTTATAACGGATCATTCCACGAAGAGGGATATGTAGCGGGTTCTTACCTTTTTGTGCCCGGAAGTCAAACGGTTACAGCACAGGGCAATACGGTGAACGTGCTGCAGGACAAGTTTGCAGACCAGCTCATTGGTTACATGGGTATGGGCATCCGTCTGGGATTCTGGCAGAAGGAAGTGGTAACGCTGGAATCGCACATGTTGGGCGACCCCACATACCGTTTCACAGCCTGTGACAGGGCAGATGAATGGAACCGTGCACTGGCTTCAGGAGCTCCTGAAGCCTACTGGCGCGGATTCCTTCAGGCCGGCGAACCCATGCAACGGGCCATGGCAATCAAGCAATTGACGGGAATGGGATGCATGACCTCTGCCGGACTGGAAGAGATTTTCACCAGGGATGACTCCTACATTGTCAGACTGCAGGCACTTGTGTTGTCGGCAAAATTTGCGGACGAACATACCAAAGGAATCATTATGCGCGGTTTCCACGACCCGTATGAAAACATACGCCGCCAGGCATGCAATATGGCAGGCAAAATGGGTTGCAACGATTTCATTGAACCGTTGAAATCACTCCAGGCCGGGGCTTATGAAACACAACGCGTGCAGTATGCGGCTCAAACAGCACTGGAGGTCTTTGACCCGGCCCTGGTGGGAGGTGGTGCCGAACTGGCAAATCCTAACCTTGATGAAGCGGGAATCCGCTATCTGCGCAACAATCCGCAGCATTTCAGGATCCCGGAACTTCTCGGTTTTCTTGCCGATGCTGCACAACCGGCCGATTTGCGTGTTGTCATGGCCGAGGCGCTTGGCTGGTTCAATAACTCGGCACAAAGAATGCAGATAGCCGGAGCGCTGGAGGAACAACTCAGGCAGAAAGGGCTGCCCGAAGCGCTGCGGGCCGAAATGGTGAAAACCATAAAACGCCTGAAAAACAATTAACCAACAACATATATATTTTGCAATAACCTAAGCACAAAACAAGAGTAATGAAAAAACTTAAGATGTGGATTCCATTCGTAACGCTGCTTTTCCTGTTGGCCGGCACTTTCACGCTGCAGGCACAGAGGAGGCAGGGCGTAACCCTGGAAGGGTATGTCTACGAAATGGATGAAGACCAAAAGCTTCCTGTGCCGTATGCCTCTGTGAGCATTGCTTCGTTAAGCATAGCAGTGACTACAGATGAAAACGGGCACTATGTGATCAACAACCTACCGGCGCGTAATCTGCAGGTCACAGCCCGATTCCTGGGCCTGGAAGAACGGACCATAGAGGTTGACCTATCAAAACAGCAGGTGCTCGATTTCGTACTGCTGGTCTCGAACTTCAGGCTGGAAGAAATTGTTGTCACCGCCGAGTCCAACAAGGCAGGTGCCGCCACGGCATCCAAGATCAACAAAACGGCCATGGAACACATGCAGCTGACCTCACTGGCCGATGTCATGTCGTTACTGCCCGGTGCTGCCACCGTGAAGTCCGATCTGACCTCTGTCACCACCGCTTCAATCCGCGGGGGCAGCAGCCTGGGAACGGCCATCCTGATGGACGGGGCGCCCATATCGAACAACGCCAACATGCAGATTCTTTCATCGGCCATTGGCGGATCGACACCCAGCACCTCCGGGACCACGCCTTCCATAGGTGTGGACCTGCGTACCATCACTACAGACAACATTGAATCGATTGAGGTTATCCGAGGAGTGCCTTCCGTAGAATATGGGGATATCACGGCAGGGGCCATCATTGTGAATTCAAAGACAGGCCGCCAGCCGCTGTCCATCAAGTTCAACACCAATCCCAACCTGTACCAGGGAACCATCACCCACGGGGTGAACCTGGGTAAAAACGCGGGGAGCCTGAACTATAGCGGCGACTATTCCTACAGCGTCTCCGACCCCAGGGAAGGATATGATTTTTTCCGCCGTGTTACAGCCCGGATAGGCTATTCCAACACCATCGGCAAATGGTACACCAACACCTCGGTGAGTTTCCTCTCGGCCCTGGACAAAGGAGAACCCAATCCCGATGACGAGCAGGACGTGACCATACAGCGTCAGAACGACCTGGGTATCCGCGCCAACACAAGGGGAACCTTCACATTCAACCGCAACTTCTTCAAAAGCATGGAATACAATATACAGTTTGCCTATACAGACCGCGACAGCTACTTCTATGACGAGGCCACCAATGCAACGGTAGCCTATTCGTTGTCCAAACATGACGGCGCTGTTCTTTCCAGTATCCATGGCAACAAAATATACGACGTGAACGGCAACCTGGTAACCAACGTGCCAGCCGGTGAGGAATATTCCATTGCCTGGACGCTGCCTTCTCAATACAAGTATGATTATACTGTTGACGGAAGGGAGCTCAATACCTTTGCCAAGGTAAAAGCCAATTTCGCCGGAGACCTGGGCCCGACAAGCCACCGCATGGTGATCGGGGCCGATTTCAAGAGTGACGGCAACATAGGGGAAGGGAAGATATTCGACCCGCTCAACCCGCCATACCGCTCTGTAAGTTACACCGATGCCACACAGCGTGAACGTTCCTACAAGGAAATCCCGTTTGTGAACCAATTCAGCCTTTTTGCTGAGGAGAATTTTGACTGGGAATTTGCCAGCCGGCACCTGCAAATTTCCGCAGGTATCCGCTATGACCACGTGCTGAATTTTGGCGGCGGTTTCTCTCCCCGCGTGAATGCATCCATTGATATCCTTCCCAAGGCACTGACGCTGAATGCAGCCTTCGGGATCACCCGCAAAGCACCCACCCTGGCATACCTTTATCCGGACAAAGCATACTTTGACCTGCTGAACTTTGACAACTCCACATCTTCCTACGGGACAGCAGACCAGCACTTCCAGGTCATTACCACACGTATCTTCGATACAGAGAACGAAGAACTGAAAATGGCCAAAACACAAAAGATCGAACTGGGCCTGAGCGGGAAGATAGGACAGGTGACCTATTCCGTAGTCGCATACAAGGAAGCCGGTGAAAACGGGTATACCTTCAGTAAAGGTATCAATACTTTCAAGAGCGTTCCCCTGACCATATATCCGGCCCTGAAACAAGCCGATTATCCGGCTGACGGGTCGTTGCCGGCACTTAAGGTCCCCACAACCTACCAATACCTGATAAGCTATTCCCAGCCCTCAAATAACGGCGTGCACCATCAGAAGGGGATTGAATTCGACATCAACTTCGGCCGTATCGACGCTATCCGCACCTCGTTCATCCTGAACGGCGCCTGGTATGAATCGGAAGATTACCGCAATGGATATTCCTTCTGGAACAAGAACAAATCCACCTCTTATGACCAATACCCGCACATGGGGGTATTTGATGGTGATGTGAACGGTACCACGCATTACAGGAACTTCTCCACCAACCTGATCATTACCCACAACATCCCGGAACTGGGGTTCGTCGTTTCTTTGACCGCCAATGTGGTATGGGGTGAAAAAGCCTGGCAGACATATGGGAACGATACCATTCCCGTGGCTTACATATCTCGTCAGGATGGCAAACTATATGATTTCGATCCTGCATGGTTTGACGATCCTGCAAAGTCCGCTGAATTTGCCGGGATAGATCGCAGGAATGATGTGAGCGACATGCGCATGCTGATAGAGCCTACACTGCCACCGCTCATCTGCTTCAACTTTAACGTAACCAAACAGTTTGGAGACTTTTTGGATGTTTCGTTCTATGCACAGAATATGTTTCGCAGCACACCGTTGTATGAAAGCCAGATTCATCCCGGTTCATACAAGAGAAGGAATGCAAACGTCTTCTTCTTCGGATTGCAGTTAACGGCAAAAATTAAATAAAGGGAGACTACGATATGAAAAAGATATTTTTATTAAGCGCGGTCGTATGCCTTTTCTCTTGTCTGGCCACTTCCTGTATCAAAATGATGCAGGAAGCCAATGAAGCCGAGAAAGTCCATATGATAACGGTTTCGTATAAAGTAAATGCCGTGACGGGTTTTGTCCCTTACAGCGGAGAAGCGGAACCCGATCCGTCTTTCCAGACCAAAGGCCTGGAAGTGAATTTCATCAATTACCAGGAAGGGTCGTCCTTCAAGAGTGTGGTGGGGGACAACAATATTGTCACCTGCTCCCTCACTCCCGGTGTATACGCAGTAAATGTTTCGGGAAGTGTCACCAATCCCAAGGGTACGTACCGGCTGAACGGTTCTTCACTGAATGTTCCATTCACCACAGACATTACCCCACAGGAAGCAACTTCCAATCCCCAATATACCATTAACATCCGTCCGGCAAAAGTGGGATCGGTCATGTTCAGCGAAATATACTATTGCGGGGTGGCTCCGTATTATTTCCGGGACCAAACCTACACCATCTACAATAATGGAGATGAAGTCTTCTACCTTGACGGTCTCTGCTTTGCACAGCTTCACCCGAACATTGCCACCACCAACCTGCCCTCGTGGCCCGAAGAAGACGGTCGTGAAAATTTCGTATACGGACTTGTTATCTGGCAATTCCCCGGCACCGGGAAGCAATACCCCCTCCAGCCGGGAGAATCGGTGGTCATAGCCCAGGAGGCTATCAACCACAAAGTCAATAATCCGGCTTCGTATGACAATTCCATGAGCGAATGGGAATGCTGGTCAGGGAATGCCCTTCGTGGGAATCCCGACTGTCCCGATATGCCCTATATCTTCTGGTGGAGTCCCAACAGCATGCAGTGGCTGACCTCGGTATTCGGTGCAGCTTTCTGCCTCTTCAGGATAGACGACGCAGTAGTGAATAAAGCTTACTGGGAACAGGAAGGACACTGGCAAAGGGTGATAGGCCCCTCTTCAACAAGGTATGCCAAGATCCCTGCAGACGCAGTTCTGGACGGGGTTGAACTGCTTACCTCTATGAGTGCGCTCAATATGAAACGCATACCCGGCTTTGTAGATGCCGGAGGCACTTCTGTGGAAACCACCTATATCGGCAAATCGGTTTCACGTAAGGTTATTGGCCAACGCGCCAACGGTTCGCCTATCTATCAGGACACCAACAATTCTACCAACGACTTCCAGGTGAACGACTCGCCGGCCATCCGTCGCGACGGCCAGAAGATCCCCGCCTGGAGCCGTGCCAATGATCTATAACCTTTAAATGATTACTGCTATGAGAAAGAATATGATCAAATGGATAGGATGCCTGGCACTCCTGACAAGTAGTTATTTTGCAGCCAAGGCTCAGACCCCGGTCACTCCGGCTTCTGTGGATCGTCTTAAAATGGAAAGCCTTTGGCTCAGACATACCAACAATGTGGCCGGGGCGATCCTGGATAATCCCTGGCACTATGCTCTCACCGATTTTGAATACCAGATAGAAAAAGGGGAATTCAAACGGGTACAAAGCGGGAACAACAACAATGCGTTCCGGTTCAACACAGAAGGTGGCGGAATTTATGAAGCACTGGGCGGTGCCTATGCCTGGGGCGAATTCCATTACGACCGGTCTGTGTTGCGTGGCGCCAAATACAATGCTTCGCTGTCCGATCCGTTGCGCGGCATGCCCTATATCATTGCTGATCCAAATCCCAGCAAATGGATCAACCAGAATTATTCCATGCAGGTGAAGCTGGCCTCGCCCCTTATATGGAACCAGCTGGTCCTGGGAGTCGGAGCTACCTATGAAAACGGCATTGCCGCCAAGCAGGTTGACCCACGTCCCAAAGTGCTGTTATCGGAACTGAGTGTGAATCCCGCCCTGGTCTGGACTAAAGGCAGGCACGCTGTAGGAGCTGACTTTGTTTATCTCTCGCACCGTGAAGACGGGGCTGCTTCAAACTCCAACTACCGTGTACCCCAGATGGGTTGGGAAATGCTGTTCCCCGGCTATTTCATGGAAGGGGAGATCAGCAGCTTCGGAAGTATTACCGGTTTGCGCAATTTCAACGCCAACGCACTGGGCGGCGGGTTGCAATACGGGTATGAAGGCCCGAAGTTCAAAGTGGTAGCCGCTGGAAAATACCGTCAGACAACAGAAAATGTCACCAATTCCTATACGACGCCCAAACGCATCGGGACCACCAACAAGAAAGAGTGGACAGCCACCGCAGGGGCACAATTCCTCTTTAACGACAGGAATTCGTTATTTGCAGATTATAAGTATTATAACCGCAGCATTGACGGGATTGAATACATCCAGATTTACAATCCGGCCTATGAATCCCAGGAATGGATCGTATACGGGAAGTACATCAAGTCGAACTATTCAACAGTGAGCCACAATTTCGGCCTGGATTACATGATCTCGAAAGACGGACGCAGTGATTTCTCCTGGAAGTTCGGAGTCAATGCACAGGCAGAAAAGTTATCAGACGTTTACTACCTGCCGGAAAGCACGCAGGAAGTGAATAATTTCCTGGTTAAGGCGTACGTGAAAAAGAACTTTGTTACCGGCAAACGCAGCAGCCTGATGCTTATGCTGGAAGGGTTCCTGAACAAGAACACCAATGCGGAACACAATTATGGCGGATACTATGAAAACAACGTGGCATACACGCAGTTCGCCCTTATGGATTTCTACTACCTGAGCAGTTCCTACAACGGTTTCACGCTGGATGCCAGCTACACGATATCCAACATTGACCGTAAACAAAGAACGGGCGTGTACGTTGGTGCATCATTCAACTATGTGAATCCGACGTCCTACAAGGATTATTTCGACAAACGGAGTACCCTGACAGTGAAGGTAGGTCTGGCGTTCTAAACGGAATGCCCATATTTAAGAGACTGACCATGATTAATGGGTCAGTCTCTTTTTTTGTATTCTGGCAGCCGCAGAAGTGGGTGCCCCGCAGACCAGATTCTTTTGACTCATAATCAGCTATTTATGCAACTCATACCCCCGGGGGTATGAAACGCATAATGCTTTGAAAGCCAGCTAAAAGAACAATGTGTGCAACGCACCTATGGGGCCAGCAGCCGTTCCCCGGTGTCTTTGACAACGGCTTCTTTCCAGCGCTGGTTGTAGCCGCCGTAAATGGGAGCGGGAGGGATAGAGTCGGAGTGGCCGTTGGTGGCAAAGCTGCCGTCGGGGTTCTGGCGCTTGATGTTGCCATCTATGTATTTAACCAACAGGTAAACATCCAGTTCTTGCCAGCGCCTGAACAGGTTCGATGCCGTGCGCAGCGAGTAATCTGTCAGAAAGCGGCGGGCTTCCAAGGGGTCGCGTTCCCACAACTCCAACGCCTGCTTATCGGTCAGAGGGATTTCGGCAAGGCGGGCATTCTCGTGATCATCCACGGCCTGCCGGACTTCTGCCCCGATCTGGTTGTAGCGCAGGTAGGCAAACTGGGCAATGCGGTTGCACAGCCAGAACATGGACAGGGGCGAGTATTGCAGCATGGAGGCTCCCTGCCCCAGCGCATAATGCGGAGACACCTCCAACGAGGAAGTATAAACGGGAGTCAGGGGCGAAGTTCCGGCATCGTCCACACCAAACCAGAAGATGCCTCCTATTTCATGGGGCCACTGGGAGCGGCATTGTCCAACGAACCAGAAACCGGTTTGCTGGGTGGCTATAGCCCTTTCGTTGAGGTATTGTTTCCCGTCCACTTCAAAGCCCATCGGGCGCCAGCGATAGGGAAGGTCGTGACCTCCAGCCCCTATGTCGCAGGTCATGTCCATGGGGGTGCCTTCGTAATGGTCCCGCATCATGTCGGCCACCTGTTTGACAGTAAGTTTCTCTTTGGCTTTCACATACAACGGAAGGGGATTGTCAGGGTCGTGTCCCAGCGCGTAAGGAAGGTAAGGATCCATATCCTCGGCCCCGTGTTTGTTGAAAAAGGCCCACACCCGTGCGTCGCAGCCACGGATGGTGCCACCGTCCGCCGGACCATATGCCTCGGCAAAGCTGAAAAGACTGTCGGGGCCGCTGTAAAGGCCGGTTTCCCGTGCATGTTCGATCACGTCTGGAGCATACAGGCAATTCTGAGGGTCATCCAGGGGAAAGCGACGGATCCTGGCCTGGTTGGCATGTGCCGATATGGTCCCGTCGGGCAGGCGGACGGCCACCCATACAATCCCTTTGTTGACGTTCTCTCCGTTCACCATCCGGGGCGCTTTGCCAATCACGTCCATGAACCAGACCTCGTGCGGATCGGCAAAGGATATGGACTCTCCGGAAGAGGCGTAGCCGTACTCGTTGGCCAGGGTGGTAAAGATCTCAATGGCCTGCCGAGCGGTCCGGGCACGCTGCAGGGCAATGTACATGAGCGAGCCGTAATCCATGATCCCCTGGGGGTCATGGTGCGAGGACAATCCGCCCCAGGTACTTTCACCCACAACCACCTGGTGTTCATTCATGTTTCCCACCACCGAATACGTTTCCCTGGCCTGTGGGATCTTGCCGAGGTAACGGTTGGTGCCCCATTCGCGGACATCCATCATGGTGCCGGCAGGATGCAGGGCCGCCGGATAAAACACCAGGCAGCCATACCGGGTATGCGAATCGGCCGCGTAGGTGACCATGCAGGAACCGTCGGCGGAGGCTCCTTTGGTGATGAGTAAATTGGTGCAGGCATGGGCGCGGTTTGCTGTGAGCGCCAGTAGTGCAGTAAAAAGCAAGATGCTCTGTTTCATGATGCAAGATTTCTCTACGGGGTAGTCAGTTCCAGTCCCCAGTCTATGCCTTTGTGAGTGGCGGGAACGCCTGTCTTCATCCAAACGGGCATGGGAGCTCCTTTCAGGAAATGATTGAAGAACTGTTCCAGGCGTATGCTAAGGTCCTTTGCATTCACACGTTCGCCAAGGTTGTGGGATTCGCTGTTGTACTGGAGCATCCACACGGGTTTGCCCAACCTGCGCAAGGCCGTGAAGAGTTCAATGCCCTGGTACCACGGAACGGCCTCGTCTTTGTCGTTATGCATGATGAGCAAGGGGGTTTCCACCTTATCTGCAAAAAACAAAGGGGAATTTTCTATGTAAAGATCGAATCCGTCCCACAGATTTTGCCCGATGCGGCTCTGGGAGTGCTCATATTGGAACTGGCGGACCATGCCCGAACCCCAGCGTATACCGCCGTAGGCACTGGTCATGTTGGATACGGGAGCTCCTGCGCCGGCTGCTTTCCATTTGAAAACCTGGGGCTGTGTGACCATGTAAGCCACCTGGTAGCCTCCCCAGCTTTGTCCCTGGATGGCAATGTTGTCTGCGTCAATCCATGAATTCTCCTCAATCAGTTTTTTCACACCGGGGACGATACAGTCCAGTGCGCTTTTGCCCGGATGCCCCGTCTGGTAAGCAATATCGGGAACAAATACGATGTATTCATTGCTAACAAAAAAGGGTATGTTTATGGTTGAGCGGCTGGGTGCCGGAGCCCTGTACGTATGGAGTGTCTGTGATGTCCTTTCATAAAAATACACGATCATGGGGTATTTCTTTGCGGGATCAAAGTTTTCCGGTTTGTACAGGATACCCTCCAGGTCCAGGCCTGTGGCAGATTTCCAGTGAACCAGCCCTGCGGTGCCCCAGTTGTATTCTTTTTGTTGCGGGTTGATGTCGGTGATCCTTACCTGGGTTTTGAATTTGTCTTTTGTAAACCACACATCAGGTGAGTTTACAAAGTTCTGTTTGCTGTAGATCATTACCTTGCCGTCTTTTGAACGGGTCAGGTAGGCAAAGGTCACAGGCTCCTGGACCCAGCGTGTCATCACCGGGCGCCTTTTGCCCATCTCTTTGTAATAGTATCCGCTTTCCTTGGTCTTGTTGTCAAATACAGAAAAGTAAATGGTTTCCTTCGGCTTGAAGGGTTCTTTTTTCACTCCCGGGGTACCGGCAGGCAACAACGTCTCATCCAGCCTTACGATACGGAAGGTAAGGTTCTCCCTGCGGCCTAGCCCGTCTGTAAGGTTCACGGGGGCCATTTCACCCGAAGGATCCATCTGCCAGATATCATATCGGTCGTTGATGAAAATTGCCTGGTCTCCTTCCAGCCAGCCTTCGTTCCCGTAGGAAGAGGCCATTTCCGGTGTATCATGCAGCTCGTTGGCAAAAGAAACATCCAGACCCTTGGTCATGCAAACGATCTGCCGGCTTTGCACATCACAGGAATACCAGTGTTGGTCCTGGTTGTTGAACCAGACCAGGTATTTTCCTTCTTCCGAGGCGCTTACCCCGGAAATATAGGCGTCTTTGAGCAGGGCCGAGGCCGAGCCGTCCGTTATGTTGATCAGGTAGAGATCAGAGCGGGGATTTGAGCTCCAGGAGGATTCTAGCTGGTAGGGGTAATCGCTGACCGAATAGCCCCAGTCGGCATCATATTCCTGCGGAACCTGCACAATGTGGTGCTCGTCTGTGGAGAGCTGCCGCCAGGAAAGATCGTGGCGGTCAGTGGTGCACTCCTGCCCTCCCAGGTCCATCACGCACAGGTAGGATTTTTTCAGGTCCCTGTTCAGATTCTGCAACTGTTGGGGCTGGATGTAATCGTCCAGGTAATGCCAGATATCCAGCTGTGCCACTTCAGAGGCGACGATGGTCGTGTCCTTTTCGGGCAAGACCGGGGCTATCCCAAAAAACAGCCTGTGCCCCGATTTGCTGAATACCAGGGCCCGGTTCTCACTGATCTTCCAATCTTGTGCCAGTCCTTCCAGGTTATTGTCAATCAGTATTTTTGCCTGGCCATGTTCCTGGCTGTAATACATGATGCTGACGTTATTCTTTCCCTGTTGCGTCGTATCCAGGCTGGCATAGAAAACCAGGTGGCGGTTGTCTTCGCTGACCACGGGAAGTTTCACCTTCTGCTTCAGGTCAAAGGTGTATATACCGGTAAGCTGTCTGTCTTTCGGGGTGTACATGAACAATCCGGCTTCCAGCAGGCTATCCTTTGAGTGGGGCCTTCTGACAAAAAACAGGGTGTCCCCACCCGTACTGAAATTGTAATCAGAAACAGCCGGGAGCGTGTCTGTGGATCCTGTGGCCAGGTGATACACCATCAGGTCTTGTCCCTGGTCCTTTTCTATCTTTTCGGGCTTTTTCCCGCCGGTAGTATCCGCAGGCATGTCGCACTGGAAGGCGATATGGGTTTTTCCCAGTTTGCCGATTTTCACCGACTTCAGAAAGGGGATCTTTTTCAGCTCTCCGGTCTCACAGTTATATATGCCGAGTGTATCCTTGGGCATCTCTTCTTTTTTGACCTTCTTGAGTTTTGCTTCTTTTGTTTCCTTGAAAAACGGATTGATGGAGGCAACCAGGAACCGGCCGTCGGGAGTCAGCTTTGGCTGAGTGGCCCTTTCAATGCGCTGCTTCTTCAGTGTCACCAGGTCCAGCACTTCTGCATAGCGGTCACCTTCCTGTTCCTGGACAAGGTATGAGGCATATTTACCGTCCTCGCTCATGGAAAAGGCCCCAACACTTTTCCAGGCGTCGTAAACACTGTGATCCAGCGGCTTTTTCTGTACCTGTACAGGCTCCTGAGCCGTAGCAGAAGCAGCTGTGATAAGAACTGTCAATAAAAGGATGGATTGTTTCATAGGAGTTATTTTTGGATACAAGTTGCAAAGATAATAAAAGAGGCAGAACCTTTTGTCACAAGTGCTTTCAGCCGCACAAGGAAAGGGAAGTATATTCTGTAAGCCGAGGCTTCAACCAGCGCGTTAGCGTCTGACCGCATTTGACCCTTGACATTCCATATGGTATTTAAAACAGATCCGGCTTTCTGTGAAAACAAGACCATCGGCAAGACAGCCTAAATTTATATAACTGTAACGATTACAGTTATTTCAGTTAATCTAAT
>Ga0079066_1057230_pt1 | contig 17323 bp, 13 predicted proteins | sample ADurb_Cas_02_Slu_FD_73457 | JGI IMG/M metagenome (GOLD analysis project Ga0079066, IMG submission 73457) | Active sludge microbial communities from Illinois, USA, of municipal wastewater-treating anaerobic digesters - ADurb_Cas_02_SludgeMetaT... | ecosystem: Engineered > Bioreactor > Anaerobic >...
ACCAGTTAAAAGAGGGAAATCTATGTGCCAACTCGATTTTATTAGCATCGACAAAAGCCTGTCTGTTTCTAAGTATAAGCAGATTATCAACTCTGTTCTTGACGCTATTGGTGAAGAGCGGTTGGTTTTGGGCGATAAAATGCCATCGATTAACGAAATCTGCGAAAAGTTCGACCTTTCGCGAGATACGGTTCTTACAGCCTATAACGAGCTGAAATCAAAGGGTATTATTGCAGCGCATCCGGGAAAGGCTTACTACGTGTGCTCTACCAACGTGAACATGGAGCAGAATATAATGCTGCTTTATGATGAGCTGAATGCTTTTAAGGAGGAACTTTACAACTCTTTTATTCGAACGATTGGGGATAAGGCCAACGTCGACCTTTATTTCCATAATTTCAACAGAAAGATATTTAACCACCTTCTTCAAGAGAACAACTACAAGTATACCGCTTATGTTGTGATGCCGGCTCAGTTTACGGGCATATCCTCTATTTTGGGAGACTTAAAAGGTAAGGTTTACATTCTAGATCAGCTACCTGTTGAGCTAAGAGGGAACTATCCAACAATATACCAAAACTTCGAAAAGCAGGTTTATAGCGGCTTAATGGAGGCAAAGGATCGGATTGCCAAGTATCGAAAGATCATATCGGTTTATCCTGGCGGAAAAGAGCCCGAGTCTCAGCTTCGAGGCTTTATCCGTTTCTGTAAAGAGGTAAATATGCCGTTTGATGTTATAAACGACCTGAGAAATAGATCTGTGAAAGAGGGTGAGGTTTACCTCGTGGTAAACGATGCGCACCTTGTAGAGCTGGTTAAGCTCTCCCGTAATCAAGGTTTGGCGATAGGTTCTGATATAGGTATTATTTCGTTGAATGATACTCCGCTGAAGGAGGTGGTGGCCAATGGTATTACAACCATTTCAACCGATTTTGCAAAGATGGGCGAAACTCTAGCCAGCTTTATACTAAATAAGACAGCAGCCCAGATTGAAAATCCGTTCTCGCTAATTGTTCGCGATTCACTTTAAACAACCATCATAAATAATAGTAAGATGAAACCCGCATGGCTAGCAGTGGCAAACAGATATATGCAAAACCTTGTTATGCGGGTCGCATCCAACCTTTAAAAACAATTTTATTCGGATGAAACCAACGTTGTTGATACTTGCTGCCGGTATGGGAAGCCGCTATGGCAGTCTTAAACAAATGGATGGTCTTGGACCAAATGGCGAAACCATAATGGACTACTCGATTTACGACGCTATCCGCGCCGGATTCGGCAAGGTAGTTTTCGTAATCCGCGGCAGCTTCGAAAAGGAGTTTAGGGAGGTATTCTCTAAAGAGCGCTACGCAAACCAAATAGAAGTAGACTATGTGCTTCAGGAGCTGGATAAGATTCCAAGCCAGTTTGCCCTTAACCCAGAGCGCACCAAGCCTTGGGGAACCAATCACGCCGTTATGATGGCAAAGGATGCCATTAAGGAGCCATTTGCAGTTATCAACGCCGACGATTTCTACGGAAAGGATGCATTTGCCGTTCTTGGAAAGTTTCTTAGCGAAATCAGCGGGAAGAAAAACGAGTACTGCATGGTGGGCTACCACCTAGGCAACACGCTTTCGGAGATGGGCTCTGTATCGCGTGGGGTTTGCAGCACTGATGCCAACAAAAACCTAACCGGAGTGGTTGAGCGTACCAGCATCGAAAAAATCGATGGGGTGATTAAGTATAAGGACGAAAATGATCAGCTGGTGGCTGTTGATGCAAGCACTATCGTTTCGATGAATATGTGGGGCTTCACACCCGATTACTTCGAGCATTCGGATGCTATGTTTGCCGATTTCCTTGCTAATAATATGGAGAACATCAAGTCGGAGTTCTTTATTCCACTAGTGGTTAACAAGCTTATCAACGATGGTACATCGACCTTAAAGGTTTTGGATACCAATGCGCAATGGTTCGGTGTTACCTATCAGGGCGATCGTCCTGCTGTTGTTGAGAAATTGAACAGCCTGATTGCCTGCGGAGAGTATCCAAATAAGCTTTGGGAATAGATCGGTAATACAAGAGCAGCACGTTATGCGGCAGCGCGTTGTGCTGCTCCCTTAAACCAAACGAACAGAGACTTCGTCACATGAAAATAGCAATTGACAAGTTTGGGGTTACACCTAAAGGAGAGCAAGTCGATTTGATAACTCTTGAGAACGAGAGTGGAGCATACGTAAAGGTTACTAGCTACGGCGCAAAGCTGGTGTCGCTTGTTGTGCCCGATAAAACTGGCGATTTGGCCGATGTTGTGCTGGGCTACAACGATTTGGAAAGTTACCTTAACGGCGAACGCTTTTTTGGATCAAATCCGGGTCCTTTTGCTAACCGCATCAAAAATGCCTCATTTACGATTGACGGGCACACCTACAACCTTACGCCCAACGAGGGCGCGAACCTTCTTCACAGTGGCACTAGCGCTATTGAGTCCGAGATTTGGAACTACGAGGTCGAAAACGATTCGGTTTGCTTTTCCTGTAGCATACCGGATGGGAAATACGGATTTCCTGGTGATTTGAATATCGCGATTTGTTACCGATGGAGCAACGATATGAGGCTTTCTATCGACTACAGAGCAACTACAACAAAGCCTACCCACATTAACCTCACCCATCATTCCTACTTTAACCTGAATGGAGATAGCAGCGAAACTATTCTCGATCATATTGCGAGCGTAAATGCAAGTTACTATCTTGAGACGGATGTAAATATGGTTCCTACAGGGAATATATTGCCTGTTGCCAACACACCTTTAGATTTGCGAGAGAGCAAGGTTATTGGCAGCGTTGTTGCCGCCGATTACGAGCCTATAATAAAATGTAGAGGAATTGATCATTGTTACGTGATAGACAGAAAAGAGGAGGGGCTTGCTCATTGTGCGCGTGTGGTGGCCCCTAGGTCGAGTCGTACAATGGATGTGTACACTACGCTTCCTGGCGTTCAGTTCTATACCGATAATTTCGATAACGGAGTACTGCCAGGGAAGCATGGTAAGGTTTATCCATCTAGAAGCGCGTTTTGCTTAGAGCCTCAATTCTATCCGAACAGCCCTAACATTGAGTCTTTCCCAAGTACTCTTCTGCAACCAGGCAACGAGTACTTTCACAGTATAGTTTACCAGTTCAATCAAAAACTTTAGCACACATGACATTTAACGTTTTAGACTATGGCATCCTTATTGGCTATATGTTCCTAATTTTGGGGATTGGCCTTTGGGTATCGAGAGAAAAAAAAGGAGAAAAGAAGAATGCATCAGACTACTTCCTAGCTGGTAAGGGATTACCTTGGTGGGTAATTGGAGCGTCGCTTATTGCTTCTAATATTTCGGCAGAACAGTTTATTGGTATGTCGGGTTCGGGGTTTGCTATAGGAATGGGTATTGCCTCGTACGAGTTTATGGCCGCAATTACGCTGATTATCGTTGCCGTATTTTTCCTCCCAATCTTCCTTAAGATGGGGATTTATACTATGCCCGAATTCCTAGAACAGCGCTACGATAAACGTGTTAAAACAACCATGGCCATCTTTTGGCTGGCGGTTTTTGTTTTTGTAAACCTTGCCTCGATTCTTTACCTAGGAGCACTCACCATTAAGAATGTAATGTTCGAGGGTAAGGATCTTTTAATCATGGGACAGAGTGTCGATCCTCTTTGGTTCGGTATTGTTGTACTTGGCCTTTTCTCAGCTGCCTACTCGATTTACGGAGGTCTTAAATCGGTTGCTGTTACCGACGTAGTTCAGGTGGTGTTCCTTATTGGTGGTGGCTTGTTTACCACCTATGTGGCTCTTCAGTTCCTTGGCGACAATGGTAGTGCTTTCGATGGCTTTGTTAAGCTTACTGAAAAGGCTCCAGAGAAGTTCGATATGATTCTTAGCAAGGATAACCCTCAGTACTCTAACCTTCCAGGTTTGAGCGTTCTTATTGGTGGAATGTGGATTGCGAACCTCTACTACTGGGGATGTAACCAGTACATTATTCAGCGTGCGCTAGCCGCTAAGAGCATTAAGGAAGCACAGTCTGGTTTGGCTTTTGCTGGAATCCTAAAGCTGCTTCTTCCTCTTATTGTTGTTATTCCTGGCATTGTTGCCTTTGTAATCACCAGTGATCCTACCAATGCACACTACAACGAGATATCTAAGCCTGATGCTGCTTACCCTTGGTTGCTACATAACTTTGTTCCAAATGGAGTTAAGGGATTGGCATTTGCTGCGCTTGTTGCTGCTATTGTTAGTTCGTTAGCTTCGATGATGAACAGCATCTCTACCATTTTTACAATGGATATTTATAATGGCTACATCAAAAAGGATGCCTCTCAAACGCACCTTGTAAAGGTTGGTCGAATTACTGCAGGTGTTGCTCTTCTTATCGCAATCCCAGTTGCCATTATGCTCCAAAATCTCGATCAAGCATTCCAGTTTATTCAGGAGTTTACGGGATTTGTTAGCCCAGGTGCTCTTGCTATTTTCCTTCTTGGATTCTTCTGGAAGAGGGCCACTGCAAATGGCGCCTTACTTGCAGCTCTAGGAACATTCGTATTCTCGTTTATTCTGAAGGTTGCTACTCCCGAGATCCCATTTATGGATAGAATGATGATCGTATTCTTTATCTGTGTGCTTGTCATGGTTATCTCTGCATACATTGAGAAGAAGCCCGAAAGCGCCAAGTCAATTGTTCTCGAAAAGGGTATGTTTAACACCGGGATAGGCTTCAAGATTACCTCGCTTGTGATAATTGCAATTCTTATACTTATCTACACCATTTGGTGGTAACCACGTACAACAAAAATGTTAAAGGAAACAGTTAGAAAATTTTTCCGCGATAGGTTTAGTGCAACTGGGGCTGTTTATGCTGCACCCGGGCGTGTTAACCTTATTGGCGAGCACACCGATTACAATCTTGGCTTTGTTCTTCCGGGAGCAATCGACAAAGCTATTGTTTTGGAGATAAAGCCCAACGGAACAGATGCGTTTAATGTAGCCTCTATCGATTTTAAAGAGGAGACTTCGTTTGTCGCAAACGGGCAAAAGACCCCTTACTCTTGGGCAAACTACATTTTGGGCGTTATTATGGAGTTAAAGGCTTTGGGATACACCACCCCTGGTTTTGACTGCGTATTTGGAGGCAACGTGCCTCTAGGTGGAGGAATGTCTTCGTCAGCAGCTCTCGAAAGCGCCTTTGCTTTTGCCATTAACGATATGAATGGATTTGGGCTTACCCGTATGCAGCTTGCTAAGGTTGGACAACTTGCCGAGCATAACTATGCAGGTGTTCGTTGCGGAATTATGGACCAGTTTGCTTCGCTGCATGGGCAAAAGGACATGCTAATGAAGCTAGACTGCCGCTCCTTGGAGTACGAACTGGTTCCTTTTCAGCTAAACGGATATAAGGTAATTCTTTTAGACACCAACGTAAAGCACACTTTGGCTTCTTCGGAGTATAACGTGCGCAGGAGCCAGTGCGAAGAGGGGGTTGGCGTTATCGCAAAGAAGCATCCGCAGGTGCAAAGCCTACGCGATGTTACTCTCGAAATGCTTGCCGAGGTAAAGGATGAGGTTAGCCCTGTTGTTTACAACCGTTGCGAGTATGTGGTTAAGGAGAATATCCGCCTGAATACTGCTTGTGAGGCTCTTAAGAGCGGCGATATCCTTTTGTTTGGTAGCGAGATGTACGGCTCGCACGAAGGGCTAAGCAAGTTCTACGAGGTTAGCTGCGACGAACTAGATTTCCTTGTTGATGTGGCTAAGTCGGTGCCAGGTGTTATTGGCTCTCGAATGATGGGAGGCGGCTTTGGCGGCTGTACCATTACCGTTGTTGCCGAAGCCAACCACGACGAGTTCGTTGCCAAGGCTGTAGCTCAGTTCGAAGAGCGCTTTGGCAAGAAACCTCTTGTTTACGATGTTGTAATCAGCGATGGCGCGCGTCGGGTAGAATAGTTCGCTAGAATATAAGCTAGCAAGCATATAAGAAAGGAGGATGCCGTTAGGTATCCTCCTTTTGCCTTTTGGGGAAGTTTTTTTTAAGGCTTCTCTATCAATCCTAGCACCTTTAGCAGTATTAGGCAAAGAAGGCTGCCAAATACCATCCCGGGTAGGAGAAACGTTGTTTGCAGAAGTAGCAAAGTAAAACTGCTGCCAGCTACTAAAAGCGAAAGCATGCCGACAACTTCTGCTATAAAAATTAGCGCTAGTAGGTTCCAAAAATTCGTTTGGGCAGCCTTTCTCAGCAGCAACAAAGTAAGCACGAACGCCATAGTTTCTCTTGTTAGTTCAAGAATTAGGAACGAAGAACTCTCTCCTATAAAATGGTAGAATAGGAGAGGGGGGATTATAGCGTTTACTAGCCCAAATGTTGTTCCAAAAAATATGGTGCCAACGATTACCGCAACAAGCTGTGGGTAGAAGTACTCGAACGGCTCGGGTAGGCGGCTAAATACCTCCTTCATCAGAAGGTAGGATAGGACGAAGACCAAAAGATATAGGTAAAATTCTACATCCTTTAGGCTATAAGGCTTTTCTTTACGAATGTAAAATGCCAGCATCGTACAATTTTGGTTAGGCCGAAGTGATTTAAAAAAAAGAGAAAAGAATAGGTTAGGTCTTTAACGTATGCCTACTTTGCATACGTATTAACAATTTCTCCAATAAACATTCTATGGTAGTCCTCATGAGGATAGTGTTTCTTTATTTTTTCATCGAGGAGGTTATTTGGGTTTACATCAGCAAAGTATACCTTTCTGCATTCGCACACTAGTTTTGCCTCGCCGAAGTAGGTACTCCCATGTTCTGATAGGATGGGGGTTAACCCGCTTTCCTTGATCTTTTCTACCTTGCGGCCCGATACCGTTCCGCACAGCTGTAGAGTGCTACGATACTTCTCTTCGAAAAACGAAACGGTGAAGTACTCTTCCCTCTCAACAAAGCTGTATGTATGACGGGTTGGACGTATAAAAACTATCACAACGGGCATATTCCAGAGTTCTCCAAATCCACCCCACGAGGCTGTCATCGTGTTGCAATCCTCCGGATTACCAGCGGTGATAAGCATCCAGTCTTTTCCAACGAGCTTTGTGGCGCTCTTCTTCACTTCATTAATATCTACTTTTTTTAGCATATCGTCAACGTTAAAGGTTTTACCTAAAGCAATATTAATCCGTTTTGGCAACATATCAACTACTCTTACAATTTTTTTTATTTTTTCTTTGAGTTCGGGTGCATAGTTGTAGTTTGCATCTAAAAGGTTTTCTCTGAGTAGGCAGAATCGTATGTTGTTCTGTTCTTTTTATTCTTCAAAAAGAGCAAGATAAATGAGGGGGAATACCTCGCAAATTTGCAGCCTATCATAATGAAATGTAGGGATTCCGCTAAGTGTGCCCCTGTTTTAAGACGCATCTATCTTTACTTAACAGGCTCAGCTTCGGTGTTGTCCAAAAATCGGTTGTTGACAAACCTAATGTTGGGTGAGAATGCTACCTTTGGCCAAACTTTTTTTAATGGAACACCACATTGGTCAGCTGGCAGCGCTTGCAACCGCATTCTGTTGGACGATTACCGGAATAACTTACCAAATTGCAGGGAAGAAGATCGGATCGGTAAACGTGAACATGATCCGAATGGTTATAGCCATCGTGCTTCTTTCCACCTATGGCTACATAGCATATGGTAGCTTCCTACCCGTAAACGCAACCCCGCACAATCTTCTTTGGCTATCGCTATCGGGGCTTGTTGGCTTCGTTTTTGGAGATTTGTGCCTATTTCAGGCCTATGTAGTTGTTGGCGCCCGCGTGGGGATGCTGGTAATGACCCTCAGCTCTCCCATTGCGGCCTTCTTTGGTTGGCTGATAATGGGCGAAACCATGTCGGCCATGAGCCTGTTGGGGATGGCACTAACCCTTGGGGGAATTGCGCTGGTAATCCTCGAGCGTCCCACCGATAGTTCCGAAAATGGGAGAGAAAATGGCAAACTGCGTCTTTCTTATCCGTTAAAAGGAATTCTGCTTGCCCTAGGGGGCGCGTTTGGTCAAGGTTTTGGGCTTGTGCTAAGCAAGTACGGTATCGGCAACTACAATGCCATTCAAGGGACTCAAATCAGGGCCATAGCAGCCCTTGTAGGCTTTGCTGTGGTGTTCTTTTTTATTCGCCAGTGGCCAAAGTTTTTTCAGTCGCTTCGCAGTCCCAAGGTGATAAGCGTAGTAGCCATTGGCTCCGTATTTGGGCCCTTCCTTGGGGTATCGCTCTCGCTATTTGCCATACAGCATACCACAACAGGGGTGGCTTCTACCATCATGTCCATAATGCCAATTCTTATAATTCCTGTAGCAATCCTTTTGTTCAAGGAAAAGGTGACGCTAAAGGAGGTTATAGGAGCCCTTATTGCCATAGGTGGAGTTGGCCTATTCTTTTTGTAGCGCGAACCTTCACGGTTGTTCTTGCCCCTTGCCATTCGATTTGTGGTCATGCTCTTCCTGTTGGGTTTATTTTCATCTATTAGGGTGACATTCAAAATTGATCGACTTTACGATCCAATAGATACTTCTCTGTTTTGATGGCGCTTTTTATGCGGTTTCTTACTATATTCGCATTATTAGATGCAAGCCATGAAAGAGACCGAAGAGAACGACGATAACAAACTAGGACATACCTCTCAAAAGGGGCATTCTGCAAAGTTTTTTCTGATGCAGTCGCTCCTAGTACTAAGGAATAAGTACGTGCTTACCATTGTGGTTTTTTTGGTGTGGCTCACCTTTTTTGATCGCTACAACTTGGTAGACATGCTCAATAACGTATCTACCATACGCGAAATGGAGGCCGAGAAGGATTACTACAAGGCTAGGATTAAGGAGGATAGTACGCGGATTATGGAACTTACCACCAATAATGAAAATCTCGAAAAGTACGCCCGCGAGCAGTACCTGATGAAAAAGCCCGACGAGAAGATATTCATCGTAAAACAATAAAAAAGGAGGATGCGCATTAAAGCATCCTCCTTTTTTAGTTTATGTGTTAAGTCTAGATCTTATCCTTCGAGATTAGTTTAAATACCTCCCCAAACAGCAGCACCAGCGAACCAGCGCCAATGGCCACTAGCCATCCGTTGATGCTGATATCTACGTTGCCAAAGGCAGTTTGTAGCACACCAATCTTGGTGGTAGCCCAAACGATGGCAATGCCTACGATGCTCGATATAACCAGGGGAATATTTCCTAACAGTCTAGACTTGAATGCTGATGTATTCAGCGAACGGTTGTTGAGACTGTTGAATAGTCTTGCAAAAATTAGCGTTAGGAAGAACAGGGTTTGTGCTTGTAGCGGCTGAAGCTCAAATATGTTTACACTTGCATAGTATACTGCAAAGGTTACCAGTGCAATGGCCATACCAAGCGACATTATGCGTAGCAAGCCCATTCGGGTGATGATTCCCTCGCTTACAGTGCGAGGCTTGCGGTGCATTATGCCTCCTTCCGATGGTTCTAGGCTAATGGCAATGGCTATTAGTCCATCCATAATAAAATTGATGAACAAAATTTGAACAGGCGTTAGCGGTAGGGCAAGGCCAAAAACAAAGGCAAGCATAATGGCAAAAACGGTACCCGCATTTCCGCTAAGCAGGAAGATGAGGAACTTCTTGATGTTTTCGAAAATGGTTCGTCCTTCCTCTACTGCGGCAACAATGGTTACAAAGTTGTCGTCGGTAAGTATCATATCGGCAGCTTCCTTGCTTACGTCGGTTCCGGTGATGCCCATTGCAACGCCTATGTTGGCCTTTTTGAGCGCTGGGGCATCGTTAACGCCGTCTCCAGTCATTGCTGCAATGTTGCCTTGCTTCATTAGCGATTCTACGATGCGGAGCTTATGCTCTGGAGCAATACGCGCAAATACCGAAGCCTTGTTTACAGCAATATCCAGTTCGCTCTGGCTCATCTTTTCGACATCAGACCCTGAGAATACCTGCGACTCATCATGGGCAATCTTTAGCTCCTTTGCTATGGCAAATGCCGTAGCCTTATGGTCTCCCGTAATCATGATGGTTCTAATGCCCGCTTTCTTGCAGGTGGCAATGGCTGGCTTAACCTCTTCGCGGGGTGGATCTATCATTGCAACAAATCCTGCTAAAATCATATTGGTTAGGGCATCGTCGGTTAGCTGTTCTTGTTCGTCAATCATCTTATAGGCAATGGCAATAACGCGAAGGGCATTTGCGGCAAAGCCAGCAACCGTACTGTTAATACTGCTTTCAACCTCTGTCGTTAACGGTTGTGCGCCGTTCGACGCTTCTACCATCGAGCACTTACCCATAACAACCTCAAAAGCTCCTTTCAGAACTACCATTCTGCCGCCTGATGTGCTATGAGCCGTTGCCATATACTTCTTATCCGACGTGAATGGAATCTCATCTACGCGTGGGTTCTCTTTTTTGATGGCTTCAGTATCAATCTTGGCTTTTTGGGCAGTAGTTACAATAGCCCCCTCGGTAGGATCTCCAAGAATATCCCAGCCTTCATCGGTAAGTTTAAGCTCGGCATCGCTGCAGAGAACTCCGTACGTAAGCACTTTTATCAGGCATGGGTTTGCGGCACCATGCTTTACCTTGTGACCGTTAAGAATTATATTGCCTTCGGGGGAGTATCCGCTTCCATCAACATCGAAGGTGGTAGCATCGGCGTATACCTTACGGATAGTCATCTCATCTTTGGTAAGCGTACCGGTTTTGTCGGTGCAAACTACGTTTACGGCACCAAGCGTTTCTACAGCCGGAAGCTTGCGGATGAGCGCTCTGCGCTTAACCATACGCTGAACGCCTAGGGCAAGCCCAATGGTAACAACAGCAGGTAAGGCCTCTGGAATAATTGCAACGGCTAGCGCAACTGCCCATATGAAGGCATCAAGGATCGTTCCTCCGTTGATAAAGTAGGAGAATGCCGAGAGTACAAGGGCAATTACAATTGCAATGATGCCGATGTTGCTTCCAAGTTTGTCAAGATTCTTCTGAAGCGGTGTTTGCTCGGTCTTCGTATTCTGGAGCATGGTAGCAATCTTTCCGAACTCGGTATTCGCACCCGTTCCTACCACTACCCCTTTGCCTCTACCGTTGGAAACTGAGGTTCCCATAAACAGAAGGTTCTTTCTGTCGCCAAGTGGAATGCTATCACCCTCTATGGCGTGGGTGAATTTTTCAACCGGTAGCGACTCTCCTGTAAGTGCGGCTTCTTCCACCTGAAGGTTGTTGCTCTCGATTAGCCGGATATCCGCAGGAACCTTGTTACCGTAGGTAATGATGGCAATATCACCAGGCACCAGCTCCGACGATGGAACCTCTATGGTTTGGCCATTACGTAGTACGGTTGCCGATGGCGAGGCCATCTTTCGGAGGGCCTCTAGTGCCTTTCCTGCTTGGTACTCTTGCAGCGTTCCCAGTATGGCTGCCAATACTACAATTACAAATATTGATATGGATTCGACCTGCTTGCCTAAGATTAGCGATATGGTAGCCGAAACGATCAGCACTATAATTAGTACATTGGCAAACTGCGATGCTAGTATCGAAAGTAATGATGATTTTTCCTCTGTTGCCAGCTCATTTTTGCCAAACTTCTCGAGCCTTTTGGCTGCCTCGTCGGCTGTAAGCCCTGTTTCTTTCGCGCCTAGAGCGTTAAGCGTATCGCTGCTGCTTATGCTATGCCACTCTTTTTGTGGTTTCTCTTCCATTTCTGTTTGTTTTTGAATTACAATGTCCTAAAATTAACCGAATATTGGAACTATACCAAGCCCGATTTTGCTTTTTAAGGTAGGTGCTACCCTGTTGGTTATGTGCGCTATTGGGCATGGAGAAGCTTCGGTTGGTGTTTTTTGGAAGTTGAAGGATGCTCTGAAAATACTTCACAAAACATCTTGTTGTGATAGCAGCTTACGATGGAGGGCGTGTTAAATAGATTCAACACAGAGGGGACAATCCTATATTGTTTACTTTTGCGGGCGTAAAGTAAAATACATAGCAGCATGATTTTTAAGAACCGTCCTTTTTTGGCAATTCTCGTTGCATTGGGCCTTGCATCCTGCGCTAAAGAGGATTATAACATTGACAGGATATCTTCGTCCGTAAATGTTAATCCAGCTATAGCGTTTCCTATTGCTAGTGGCTCCATTATGCTCGAGCAGGTGTTGCCTAAGACCAATGACACTACCAACTACATCTATGTGGATAGCGATAAGCTTCTGCATTTGGTTTATAAGCAAACATTCGATTCGCTTAGCTTTGGTAGGTATGCCAACATTGTAAAGGACGTGCAGGGCAGTACCTCTATTGCTGCTCCAAATGGGGTTTCGTTTCCAACTACTACCGTTACTGGACAAACTTCATTTAGTTTTGCTATTAGTTTAGATAGGGCCGATCAAACGTTGGAGGAGGCATTGCTCGAGAGCGGAATGCTTACGGTTAGCAATAGTGCCTCGTTTAGTGGATCATTTTCCTACACAATAGTGTCGCAGGATATTGTAGGTGTAAATGGTGTTGCGCTTACAAAAACGTTTAACCAAAGCACGAGCCTGAATCTTGCCGGATATCGGATTAAGCCCTATGGGGGCAAGCAAATTCGCTTTAGTATTAGCTACTCTATTACCAAGCAAAGTAGCGGCACTACCAACGATAATGTCAGCCTGTCGTTTGGGCTAAGCTCTCTCCGCGTAAAGGAGCTGGTAGGAAACTTGGGGCAGCTTAATATCTCGCTTCAAAACAATTCGCTTCCGTTAGACTTTAGCGATATGGTAGACAAGGTTGGCGATTTCGACATAAAGAACCCTCAGATAAAGCTGATCTTTAAAAATCAGGCTATACTACCGTTTGCCTTTTCTCATAGTGGCGTTACGGCAATCAAAGATGGTAAGGCCTATAACATTACTGGGCTCCCTTCTCCAATAAATATTTATTCGCCAATCTATGGGGTCGAAAAGGTGAAGATTAGCGAAGCTACAATCGATCCGAACACCAACTTGGTGAGCGTTCTTGCAATGTTCCCTCAGACTTTGAACTTTAACGGTAGTTTGGTGACAAATCCTGTTAGCATTCCTGCGGTAAAGAATAGGATAAACACTGCCGATAAGCTGTACGTTGGTGCTGTGGCCGATCTTCCTCTCGATGTAAAGCTGTCTAATGTAGTTTTGAGGGATACCACTTCGTACGATTTTTCGAGCATCGTAAAAGATTCGAAAAGCATAGACCTGATGAAACTTCAGTTTCAGGTTAAGAACGGCTTTCCTCTCGACCTTAAGGTTGCAGCCGTTATTGTTGATGCTGCTGGAAATATTCTCGACAACGTATTTGCCGTTCCTTTTGATGTTAAGGCGGCTTCTATCCAAAATGGGAAGGTGGTTGCTGCTACAGAATCGAAAGTAGAGGTATCCTATAACCAGCAGCGCATTCAGAAGCTGAAGGCTGGCGATCGTATTGTGTTTATATCTACAGTAAATACTGCCGGTAGCAGTAGCGGGCAAACCGTTAAGCTGCTTGCCAGCTACAAGGTCGATATTGCGGTTGTTGGCTTTATTCAGGCAAACTTAAACAACCTGTAGGACGCAGAACTTACCTAAAAGAAAATGAGGAAAACTATTATATCCGCCGTATTGCTAGCGGCTAGCCTTGCTGGTGCCAAGGCTCAAGACAAGACTCTTTACTACATGACGAGGGTTCCCCAAGCGTCGTTCCTGAATCCTTCTGCTACTCCCGACTTCTCTACCTATGTGGGGTTTCCGGGGCTATCTAACGTTAGCGCTGCCTACAACAACTCGTCGTTTGCGCTTGTAGACGTTCTAAAGAAGGGGACAGGTTTGCAGAGAGATTCATTAGTATTCGACATAGATGGGCTTTCGAAGAATATCGGCAAGATGAACTTTATCCGCGTGGATAACAATATCGATCTGCTATCGTTTGGATTTAGGGTAAACCGCTTTTACGGTCACTTCAATATTTCTTCTAAAACATCTGCTGGGTATAGCTACCCCAAGGGGCTCGTTGATCTTCGGTATGGTAACTACGACTTCAAAACCAACCGTCCGCGAACCATCAACCTTAACGATATGGCCGTAAATGGTTTCTCGTACGTGGAGCTGGGCTTAGGACTCTCTCAGGAGGTAAATGAGAAGCTGTCGGTAGGAGGCCGCTTTAAAGTGCTTAGTGGTTTAGCTGCTATCCGCACCAGCAAGCTTAAGGCAAACATTGTTACCTCCGACGATTTCCAGAAGTCGACACTGAACGTAGATGCCGAGATGTTTGTGTCGGCACCGAACCTGACCTTTGGCTACGACAGCGAGGGGAAAATCAACGACGTTAGCATTGACGACAACGGGGCAAATGGCTCTAAAGACTACAAGATAGGCTCTAACCTAGGGCTGGGCGTCGATTTTGGCGCAACCTATAAGATGAACGATAAGCTAACCTTTTATGGCAGCCTCGTCGATCTTGGCTTTATCCGATGGAATAGCAACGGCTACAAGGTGGTGTCGAAGGGAAGCTACGATTTTAGCGGAGCCGATATTACCCCCGACGAAAATGGTGATGTAGATTTCGATAAGGCAATGGAGGCAATAGGCGATACGCTGAAGTCGAAGTTTACGCCAACCGATAAGAATGCCAAGTTTACCACGCTGCTAAAGACAAAGGCCTACTTTGGGGCAACCTATAGCGCACTTAACTGGCTGAACTGCGGTGCGCTTCTGCGTGGCGGTTTCTACGGCAGCTACTTCGATCCTGCCGTAACGCTCTCGGCCAACGCAACCCCTTTTAAGGCGCTAGCATTCTCGCTTACCTACTCTATCTACAACCGAAGCATGAACAATTTTGGGGCAGGTATTGTAGTAGGAGGGAAGCCGATTCAGCTTTACATTGTTACCGACAACATCCTCTCGCGCATGGTTAACCTAAAGGGAGACGATGGCTCGTCGCTGCTGGTTCCCGGATACACCCGAAGCATGAACATTCAGTTTGGAATTAACCTCTTCTTTGGATGGAAGGGAAAGAAGCGCGTAGCCGAACCGATTACCTGCGATCAGCCATAGATGATTGCGCTACGATAGATTCCGAAGGTATAACGATTAATCCCGCACTGGTTGCGGGATTTTTTTTGTGCTTAGCGGCTATTCGTGTTGGTGCCGTTGCCAACAAAAAAGGCAAAGTAGCTGGCAACTACTGCTGCTGCAATTCCTGTAATCGTAAAGGTGGCGCTAGCACCAAGCGTCATCCAGATTATCCCGGCCAACGAGCTGGCCAGCATCGTACAGATGCTCTGAAATCCGGTAAAGGTGCCAATAGCTGTTGCCGTATCCTTCTTGTCGGCAATGTTGGTTATCCAGGCTTTGGATATGCCCTCGGTGGCTGCAGCGTAAATGCCGTAAAGGAAAAACATGGCTGCAATGGCGTAGCTGCTGGTAAAGTAGCCCATCCCAAGGTAGGTGGCTGCGAAAATGCAAAGACCAACAACAAGCACCCGCTTTAGCCCAATTCTATCGGCAAGAATGCCCATAGGGAAGCTGAATAGCGCGTACACCAGGTTGTAGAATATGTAGATGCCAATTACGGCTGTGTCGCTTAGCCCTGCCTGCTTTGCCTTGAGCAGCAGGAATACATCGGAACTGTTGAAAAGGGTGAAGGCTAAAAGCCCCACAGCAACCTCTCGGTAGCGTGCTGGCGATACCCTCCAGTAGCCAATAAAGGAGAAGAACGAGCGGTGGCTTTTGCTCGTTGTTGGTTGTTTCACCTTCGCCTTGTCCTTGTCGGAAAGGAGGAAGGTGGCTGCTATGGCAAGTAGTCCTGGAATAAAGGCAATGAAGAATAGGGCTCTGTAGCTCTCGGGGTGGAGGTGCAGAAAAAGCAGCGCCAGCGCTGGCCCTAGCACGGCCCCCAGCGTATCCATCGAGCGGTGAAATCCGAAGACCTTACCCTTCGTTTGGGGAGTAGCCTCGTCGGAGAGGATGGCGTCGCGGGCGCCCGTTCTAACCCCCTTGCCAATGCGGTCGATGGTTCGGGCGGCAAAAACCCAGAGCGGGAGGATAAGGATCGCCATCATGGGCTTGGATATGGCGCTTAGCGCGTAGCCCACCCGGACAAACGGAACCCGCCGGCCGCTGCTGTCCGACAGCTTGCCGAAGTACCCCTTGCTCAGCCCGGCCGTAGCCTCGGCCACCCCCTCCAGAACACCAATGAGCACCACCGAAAATCCGATAGATCTTAGGTAGAACGGCATGATGGGGTACAGCATCTCGCTTGCAGTGTCGGTAAAGAGGCTTACCAGCGATAGAATCCAGATGGTGCGGGTGATGGATTTCATGGTGCGGGTAGAATTGTTGGATTGGCCTTCGTGCTTTAGAGCTTTGGCGCACCTAAATATACGAGCTTGTTCGGGTGTTTGCTGAATAAAAAATCCTCAACCTTAATGGTGGAGGATTTTTATTTCTTAGTTTCTGCTGTATGAACTCCCGCTACACCGCCATCCGCTTGGTGCAGGCCCGGTACCACGCCGCTAGGCTAAAGAGTACGAAGTAGCCGCCCACCGTAATCAGCTCCTTGGCGGCGAAGAGCGGTTCGTGCGCAGCCACAATCTTGTAGTAGTTCATTCCGCTTACCATAGGGTAGTAGGTAGGTATCAGAAAGGCGTACTTCCACCCGGCCACAATGGTAACTACAATGAAGAGCGAGATGCCTATGCCCATCGACTTCACCTGATTCTTGATCTCGAAGCAAACGAAGTAGTACACCGATAGGATGCCGAAGCTGCATACCAGCACCTTTGCGGTAAGCGCAGCGCAGTGCTGCCACGGTATGGCCGATAGGGTAAACCCTAAGTCTGGCTTAATGAAGGCTAGCAGCATCCCAGCTGCAATGGTGAGCAGCATCGTAAGCAGGTGCGCCGATAGGTTTAGCGTAAAGAGCATGGCCATCTTGCTCCAAAAGATGATGTGCTTGCTGTAGGGTAGGGTATAGGCCAGCCTCCAGGTGGCGTTCTTGTGCTCGAGGTTCAGCAGTTGGCTGGCGAGCAGAATAAGGTACATCGGAAGAAACACCATGGCGGCGGCATCCCAAATTTTAGCGATGAAGGGTAGCCAAGGATCGACCTTTGGGGGAAGCAGGTGGTGCCCCTTAAAGTAGAAGCCCAGCAGGAATATGAGCAGTATAAAGAAGGGCCCTATGTAGGTAAGCCAGTAGGCTGCAGTTCCCTTCGACTTGATGGTTTCGGCCTTAAAGGCAGCGCCGAATTGCTGTAGTGCGGTTCTCATTGTTGATCGGATTTTCGGT
>Ga0079066_1027568_pt1 | contig 16809 bp, 16 predicted proteins | sample ADurb_Cas_02_Slu_FD_73457 | JGI IMG/M metagenome (GOLD analysis project Ga0079066, IMG submission 73457) | Active sludge microbial communities from Illinois, USA, of municipal wastewater-treating anaerobic digesters - ADurb_Cas_02_SludgeMetaT... | ecosystem: Engineered > Bioreactor > Anaerobic >...
CACGCCGAGCGAATCGCAGATCAGCCTCCTGGCCTCGAGTGCCAGGGCGCGGTTGGCCTGCATCACCGCCGGAAGCCCCCCGGGAAGCAGCGAGGCCAGGTGCTCCCCCGCCCGCGGGACGGACAGCGCCGCAGTCGGATCCGGTGTCCCGATCCACTGGAACTCGATCCGAAAGGGAGTCTGACCGCTGTCGAAATCGCCCGGCAGATGGCTCGTGGCGAGGGGGTGTATCCTCTCCTGCATGTCGGGGCGGACATACAGCATGGCGCAGACCTTCGGCGAACACAGCCACTTATGGAAGTTGCCGGTGTAGAAGGCCGCACCCAGGGCGCCCATGTCGAGGGGCACCATGCCCGGGCCGTGCGCACCGTCGACGAGGGTTTCTATGCCCCTCTCCCGCAGCTCCACAACCAGGGGAGCCGGATCGCACACGAAGGCGGTCGCGCTCGTGATATGATCCACCACGACGAGCCTCGTTGCCGGAGTGACACGGGAGAGGAACGCGTCGTGGATGTCCCCGGGGCCGGAGACCGGGAACGGCATGGGAACCACGGTGCACACGGCGCCCGCCCTTTCGCAGTGGATCCTGCAGGCATTCAGCGTGGCGAAGTATTCGTGACTCCCGACCAGCACCTCGTCACCGGGGCGCAGGCCGAAGGATCCGAGGACCGTATTGACACCGTGGGTCGCGTTGGGGACGAAAACGATCGATCCCGGCTCCGCCCGGACGAGCTTCTCGGCGTAGTCCAGAGCGGCCTGGAGCATCTCCGGCAGCCTCCTGACCAGGAACTCCATGGGTGCGGCCTCGAGTTCGCGGGTCAGTGCGGCCCTGTATTCAAGCACATCTACAGGGCATGCCCCGAAGGATCCGTGGTTCAGGTAGAGGACCCCGGGGTCGAGCGCCCACATGTCCCGGAAGCCACCGGCTCTCATCGAGGGGGACGCCGGTTCGACGCGACCGGGAGTAGAGCCCGGTGAGAGTCGTCGTTCAGAGAACATGTCATCTGACGGCTCCGCAGAGATCCGCGCCGTCGGCCGTGTACCTCCGAGGCATCCTCGTCCCGTCCGGGAAGACCGGACTCGTGAGAAGGAAGGCGGGAGCCGAGATCATGGGTTGCCCAGGTACTTCGCGGTGAAGCCCCCTGTCGCGAGTACCGCTCCGTCCATGGCACGGCGGAGGGTTTCCGCATCCGAACCGGAGGGAATGTCCAATCTCCTGTCCAACGCGAATACCGTGAAAGTGAGCACCTCGACTTCACCGGTGTTCTCCGGGCCCGTCCAGCCAGGCACTCCGAAGCTGTTCACGCCCTGGCCGGCTCCGTTCTCAAGGTCGGGTTCGACCGGAAGCCCGCCGTATATGCCGGGCGGTTCCGGAGGCAGGTTGTAGATGATCCAGTGCGTCAGCCTGCCGCCCGGGGCCTCACCCTCGCAGACTACCGCCACCGCGACGGTTCCCCTGGGTGCGTTGGCCCACCCGATCGGGGGGGAAGAGTTGTTGGATGTTCTCGAGTACCAGCATGGCAGGAAGCCCCCCGCATCAACCGCGCTGCTCGTCACCTTGAACGCCATCGCTCCACCTCCCTGTCCTCGCGCCGCCCCGGAGTCCGGCGACCGTTCGTTCCCGGCAGCAATATGCACTGGTGCCGTCCTGCTCCGACAGCGACGGGACAGCGTTCCGAACCGTCACTTGCCCTGCAGGATGAGCCCCTTCAGGTATCCAGCCTGCGGATACGAGAGGAGTACGGGATGGTCGGGCGCCTGGGCCAGACGGCCGACGATCCTCATGTTGCGGCCGCTGTCTGCGGAGGCCGAGAAGACGACCTTCTGGAAGAGTTCCTCGCCCATCAGCCCCGAACAGGAGAAGGTGAAGAGAAGCCCGCCCGGTTCCAGCAGACTCATCGCCAGCATGTTGATGTCCTTGTAAGCGCGGGCTCCGCGCTGCAGCGCGTCCCTGTTGGCTACGTAACGGGGCGGATCGAGTATCACGGCGTCGAAACGGACTCCCTCGTCCCTCATTCTCCGGAGGCAGGAAGGCACGTCGGCATTGACCAGGGTGAACGCTTCACCCGAGAAGCCGTTGAGTTCCATGTTCCTGGCCGCGGTTTCGAGAGCCGGGCGGGAGGAGTCCACGCTTGTCACCGAGACGGCCCCGCCCATGGCTGCCGAGACGCTGAAACCGCCGGTATAGCAGAAGCAGTTGAGCACCTTCCGCCCGCGCATGAACGCGCGGCTTCCGATCCGGTTCTTCGCCTGATCCAGATAGAAGCCGGTCTTGTGACCGTTCCGCACGTCTACCAGGAGCCTTGCCCCTGCCTCGTCGATCTCGATCTCCACCGGTGGCTCCTCGCCTGCGAGCGGACCGTGCGTGCGGCCCATGCCCTCCTTGCCCCGGGCATCGGTGTCGCTTCTCTCCCATGCGCCCTTCGCGCCGGTCAGCTTCATGGCTTCAGCGACGACGAGATCCTTGAGCCTGTCCATCCCCAGGACCAGGAACTGGAACACCAGGAATCCCGCGTACCGGTCCACGACGAGGCCCGGGAGAAGATCGGAGTCCGAATGGACCATGCGGAATGCACCGTCCGGACCGGGATCGGCTCCGATGGAGCGCCTCAGTTCGAGGGCTCTCGCCAGCCTTCCCGCCCAGAGGGCATCACAGGGGGTTTCCGCCCTGTCCCAGGAGAAGAGATGCACCGCGATCTCGGAAGCCGGGTTGTAGAACCCCCTGCCGAGCCATTCGCCCTCCTGCCCCACCACGTCCACGACGTCGCCTGGAGCGGCCCCGGCCTCGACCTCCTGGATCGCCCCGGAGTAGATCCAGGGGTGCCTGTTCCTCACGCTCTTCTCCCGGTCACGCTTTATCCTGCAGGCTGCAAAGTTCATGGGGCTGATCGCCTTTCCGGGCCGTGAGGCTTTCCTCCTCCGGCGAGACAGTCGGCCAGGGGTTCGGGCCCCTGGAGAACGCTTCGCTTCATTCTCAGATTGTCGCCGTCCGAGCCGGCCCCCTCCGCACCGAGTGTGGTGACCCCCCATTTGACGAGCGAGAGGGTGTCGTCACACAGCTCGATGCAGGTGATGCAGCCCGGGTGGACACAGCTCCCGCAGTTGAAATAGGGAGTGTCCCCGGGCCTCGGGAAGCTCGGCTGATGCGTGTGCCCGGCTATCAGCGCGACTCCCGAGAGGCGGGTCCATCTCTTCAGGCGACCCTCGACCAGGTCTTTCAGCGCGTAGTTGCCGGCGGGAGTGTTCCTGACCCGCAATCCCGCCTTCTGCAGCCACTTCCAGACATTGTGAACCATGATGCGACTCAGCCACGAGGCCGAATCGCTCCAGAAGTCGCCCTGGTGCCCGTGGATGACCAGTATGTCCGCCAGGGGCGATCCGCGTCTCAACACGATACCCTCCCTGGCCTCCAGCGTGGACAGGATTGGGATGGGCGGCGCCTCACCACCCTTCACTATGCGCTCCAGCTCGGAGTCCGCCATGCCTTCAAGGAGAGGATGCGGCCTTCCGTCGAACTTGCGCCACAGAGCCGGCACGAACTTCTTACGGAAGGCGCCGGCGGAACGCCATTCGTCGTCGTGGTTGCCCCACAGCTTGATAAACCTGCCGGCAGCATGGAACGAGCCGAGCCTGGTGTAGACGTTGCTGTAGGCCCAATGGATCTCTTCGAACCTGTTCTCCCAGAGCTCCTCTCCATCGCCGGCCTCGACCAGGGTGAAGCCCCGCTCCAGATAGTACTGCACCGCATGAAGATAGATGACTACATTCCGGGAGAAGTCATCCGACCATCCACCCGAACCCCTGTGACAGTCCGAGAGGAAAACGAAGCGACTCAGTTCATCTATCCGGATAGGATTCGCCCTCGCGGTCTCCAGCACACGGCCCGGACCGCCGTGGACGCCGCCTGGGGCTTCCGGGCGAAGCCTGAGGGCGATGTCAGCTCTCGAGGAGGAAGTACCGCAGCCCGAGCCCCGAGAAACCGCGGCTCTCGACTGACGGGAGCACCTCCTTCATGACCCGGAATGCATCCCCGAGAAGCGTGGACTCGGAGAACATCGCGGTGACCTCCACCGGCCGGCCCTCGATGTCCCTGTTGGAGAGCCTGCGCTCGACCTGTGCTAGCACGCTGTCCAGCTTGGCCTGGTTGTACACGCCGCCCGGCAGCGCCGACGTGATCTCGATGGAGAACTCCTCCACCCTTCCGACCAGCCACTGGTCGGTGAAGAGGATCTTCAGCGTGACGGGCCTGGTCGGGGAGGAGTCGGGAGTCACGGACTGCACGATCAGCGGGAGCGACTCGAATCCGGTCATGGATTCGTCGGTCCAGACGCAGAGTGTGTTCAGATCCAGGTTTGCCTGGGCGCCCTCGCGGTTCTTCTGATCCATGTAGATGATCAGAGGCTTGATCGGCACGGTCGAAGGGGCGATGAACGCCACCGTGCTGCCCTCGGGGATCAGGCTCAGGTTCAGGTTCGTATGAGGCTCGGCGCTGGTGGCCTCGCTGTTCAGTTGATACACGATATCGCTGCCGACCCGGATGGGGAGGGAGTCCACAGGGATCGCGGGCTCCTCCGATGAGGCCAGTTCGCCTTCCGTTCCGGCGCTGCGGTACTCTGCTCTGTCAAAGGAGGTCAGGAGGACGACGCAGACGATGAGACCCAGGATGCCGATCCAGACCCCCAGCAGTCCGCTCCTCTTCCGGCGGACGAGGACGAGATGATCCGGACCGTCGATGGCGAGCGGCATGTCGATGCGCTTGCCGAGGGAGGCCCTCTGCTCCGCGAGCGGCCTGCTCTGATACTCCAGGTCGAAACCGCAGTTGTTGCAGGCGCTCTTGCCCCTGTTACCGTTGTCGTGTCCGCAGATTCGACAGAACATCAGTCGCCTCCCGGTTGATCCTGTCTGGAGGAGGTTTCGTCAAAGAAACGGGAGAAGAAATCCCATCTTACATTCCAAGAATACGCCGATCGCAGGCTGTCTACAAGTCCGGAGACGATCTCCTCCTGCCTGGCCTCGGAGATGAGCCGTGTCAGGACGGCCCTGGATTCCTCGAACGAGGCTTCGTTCTCCGGGAAAACCTCCTCGAGTTCGAGATAGAGCATGCCGCCGCGGGACAGCGTGCAGGCGAGGGAGCCGCCGGCTGCGAGCGAGAAGGCGGCCTCCCGGGCGTCCTCGGGGATGTCCGCCGCTTCGAGCGGTCTCGTGAGCGCCGTGCCGGTGTCCGCCATGATGGCCGCCGGAACCGTCAGATCATCCAAGCGGGAGAATGGATCCCGGCCCGATTCCAGCAGTGTGCCGAGCAGCTCCATCTGCTCGCCGGGAGAGGCGTAGACGAGTCTGAAGACCCTGCGCTCGGGATTGATCAGCATGCCCCTGTTCGCGTTCCATGTGTCCAGCAGATCCTGCTCGCTCACAACGAGCCTGGGGCTGACCACGGCGTCGTACCATGCATCGAGGAGCACGTTCTCCCTGTCGATCCGGATGTTCCTCGAAACTTCGGAGTGCTCGTCCAAACCGAGCTCCACCGCCCTCGCTGCCATTATGTCGTACAGACCCATGAGATTGCAGAAGTCCGCGACCCAGGCGCTGTCTCCGGCCTGTCTCGGCAACTGCTCGGGCATGTTCCTGATGCAGCAGGCCAGGGATATGACCGTTCGCTCCCCCCCGTCCCAGGTGTACGCAGCCGTTCCGGCTTCGGAATCCGTATAGGGGGAGAACGTTCCGAGGGGGTCGAGGGCATGCGAGGATATCATTCCAGGCGCGAGCGGGTTGATCGAGAGGTGATATGCTTCGACCAGGCTGTCCTCGAGGGTGTGTTTGTAGTCCTCGGAGAGATGAGCCCAGATGAAGTCGTGAATCCGGGTACGGACGGAGTCGAGAGGAGGAACCTCGACCCGGTACACCGAATCGAGCAGGAGGAAGCGCCACCCGGAGGGCGAATGGATGATCGGGGACAGATCGCCCTGGGAGAGCCCCGAAAGAAGGATTCTGTCGTTGCCGACGAGCCGCATCCTGTCCGTAGGGCCGCAACGCCCTCCTGTGGCCCTGTCCTGCAGGATTACGGTGTTCCCGGCCGCCAGAACCCGCGCATCCGCACCTCTCGCCACGAGTGTCCGCAGGCTGTCCGCCGTGAGGCTGTCGTCGCTCTGGATGGCCGTATAGACCAGCATTTCACCCATGCCGGAGTAGAAGGAGAGGATCGTATCCTCCGGGACGGGAACCATGCCGAGCTTGTACTGGAGATAGATGTACTGAAGGTGTGACCGCGCCTTGTCGTACATGGCGCTTTCGATCTCGGGATCGGAGTCGAGCCCGCGTCTGTAGGCGTCTTCGAGAATCAGGAGACGATTGAGGCCGGCTTCGGCGTAGGCCGTCACGGCGGCGGAATCGCCACGGAGACGCTCGAGATCACGGGCGGAATCGTCGATGGACAGCGATCTGCCCTCTACGGTGATCGCCGCCGGATCGTCCGCACTCCGGCATGCGGAGCCCGCCGACAGAGCGATCAGAATCGAGCAGAGCAGAACATGGCGCATTGAACACCCCCGGTGGCATGAAGCCAGAGTGTGGAGTTGCATTCCAGAATCTCTCTAATGTAGGTTCGAGCGGTGTGCTGTCAACGGTTTCCCGCTTCGAGAAGGCAACCCGGAGGAGCTTCACGACATGATCCCTGCAATTATGCTGACGATTTCCGCCCTCTTTGCCGCGATTCCCCAGCCCGCCCCGGCATGGAGGACAGGAATGCTAGCCATAGACGCGGGAACCGGAGAGACGATCCTGGAATCCAGATCCGACGAACTCTTCAGGCCGGCTTCGACCGTAAAACTGATCACCACGCTGCTGGCGTTCAGAACGCTCGGTCCTTCACGCATCATCCTGACCCATGTCGTGGCGGACCATGCCGCCGGCGCCGTCTATCTCATCGGTTCGGGAGCCCCTTTGATCGAACCCGACGATATCGAGCGCGCCGCCGTGGAGGCCTCAGCCGAGCTTGGCGGAGGTTCCTGGAGGCTTTTCTTCGACACCTCCGTATTCGCCGATTCAAACAGGTGCCCGGGCTGGGAACAGGCGGACTGGGCGAGGGTCTATTGCCCCCCGGTGGAGGCTCTTACCCTCGGCGACAACGTGCTGGAGCTGGTGATCTCCTCCAGGGGCGGGGCGGTTACGGTCGAGGAGTATCCGGAACTTCCGGGCCTCCAGCTCAGAGGATCGGTCAACATCCGGGCGGGAGGGGAACCGACCGCGAGACCCGAAGGCTGGGAGACTGCTTCGCCTGTCATCGTCCTCGGCGGAGCGATCCCCCCGACTCCACGGTCATCGTCTATGTGCCGTTCGCCGGGGCGCCCCGGCAGTTCTCGGAGGTGTTCGCCGCCGAGCTGGAATCGCGGGGAGTCGGAGTATCGTCGATCGGGCGGGGACGACCTTCATCCGGCGCCGTACTGGATACGGTGGCGGTGATACGCTCGCGTCCCCTCAGCGAGTTAGCCGCACAGATGAACAAGTGGAGCATGAACGTGGTGGCGGAACTCATCCTCCGGGTGGCGGCCGGCGACCCGGAAACAGGCGTGGCCACGACCGCGGCCGGATGCGAGATGGCCGGAAGAATGCTGGCCGAACTTCATGGAGTGGAGGGAACCCAGCTCGCCGACGGCTCGGGCCTTTCCCGGCTGAACAGGATCGCCCCGGCCCAACTCGTAAGCGTTCTGCTGGAGGGCATCGGATCACTCGAGTGGGGGCCGGAGTTCGTCTCGTCGCTGGCGGTCAACGGAGTCGACGGAACCATGGCTACCCGGCTCGCCGACCTCCCGCCGGGGGCTTTCAGGGGCAAGACCGGATCTCTGAACGATACCGCCACGCTCGCGGGAATGATCTACACGGCGGGGGGCAGAAGTATCGCCATGGCGGTGCTGTGCGAGGTGCCCCAGGGGTCGGTGTACGCGGCGAGGAACTGGCAGGATGCCCTGGTACGGCAGCTCTATTCCTGCTACTGAGCGGTCCCTGCGGATCTGGAACGCCCCAGGCGCAGGCGGATCGGCGTAAAGAACGACTCCAGGAGAATCCTGGACGAAATCTTGGATGCTCCGTGCTCCCTCTCGACGAAGACTATCGGAACCTCGCCGATCGACAGGCCCTGGCGCCAGGCCCGGTGGAGCATCTCCACCAGGAAGGCGTATCCTCCGGCATAGCGCCTGCCGAGCAGCAACCCTTCGAGCCTGTCGGCCCTTATCCCCCGGAAACCGCTGGTACAGTCAGAGAAAGGCAGACCCGTAACGCCTTTTATGTAGGCATTGGCCGAATAGCTCAGGTTCAGCCGCATTATCGACCAGTTCAGCACGCTCACGCCTCTCGTGTACCTCGAACCCAGTACCATGTCGTATTCCGAGAGGGCTTCGTCGAGGGCCGTGAGGTGGACGGGCTGATGGGACAGGTCTGCGTCCATCATGAACACTCTCCTCCAGCGGCCCATCCCGAGGAGCATCCTGAACCCGTCCTCGTAGGCGCGGCCCAGGCCCTTTTCGCCGGTCCGCCTCAGCAGCATGACTCCGGGGTCTTCCGACATCACTTCCTCGACGACGCCGGCCGTACCGTCCGGCGACGAATCGTCGACGAAGAGGATGCCGAAATCGCATGCGCCGCGGATCGCGGCGTGCAGCTCCCTGATGTTCTCCGACTCGTTGTAGGTCGGGATTACGATCAGGCGGTCCGACATCCCGTCAGCTCTTGACCCGTTCGATGTACGTGTCGGTGCGGGTGTCGACCCTGATCTTCTCGCCCTCCTTGAGGAAGAGAGGCACCTGGACGACCAGACCGGTCTCGAGAGTGGCGGGCTTCGATCCGCCGCTCGCCGTGTCGCCCTTAAGGCCGGGGTCGGTTTCGACGATAGTCAGTTCGACGAACGTGGGCGGCTCTATGGAGATCGGCTCCGAGCCGTTGAACAGGACCTCGAGCCGGCTGTTGTCCACGAGATACAGCGATGCGTCGCCTACGACCCTGTCGTCCAGGATGATCTGCTCGAAGGATTCGGGGTCCATTACGACCAGACCCTCCTCCGTCCTGTACAGCATCTCGAATTCCCGGCGCTCGAGCCTGACGTCCTTCACCTTCTCGCCGGAGCGCCAGCTACGGTCCAGAACCTTCCCCGACTGGAGCTCCCGGAGCCGCGTGCGTATGAAAGCCGGTCCCTTCCCGGGCTTGACGTGCTGGTACTCCAGTACGAGGAAAAGCGACCCGTCTACTTCGATTACGACACCCTTCCGGAGATCGGTAGTGTAGATCATGTCGGAAACCTCTCAGCCTTTCAGCTTCTTTTCGTGATCATGTCCCTGGCGAGTTCCATTGCCAGCCTGTAGCCGGCCGGACCTGCGCCGCAGATGAGGGCGTCCGCCGCACGCGCGGTGACGAGCACCCGCCTTTCCGGCTCCCTGGCCATCACCTGGCTCAGATGGACCTCTATGACCGGTCCATCGAAACCCTGCATGGCATCCTGAATCGCGATAGAACCGTGCGAGTAGCCTCCGGGATTGACTATCAGGGCGTCCAGACGCCCCGAGGCCCTCCAGATGGCCCCTATCATGCCGCCCTCGTCGTCATGCTGAGCCGTCTCGACAGACATGCCCAGTTCGACCGCCCAGGCCTCGATGGACCTGACCAGGTCGTCATGGCTGCCAGGACCGTAGACTCCGGGTTCGCGCCGGCCCAGCGCGCCGAGGTTGGGGCCGTCGAGGACCAGGACGGAGGGCTTGTCCCCGGGCATCAGGCTCTACTTCTCCTCCTGGCGGTACGGCTCCAGGAAGAGTTCCGACCTCTCCTCCGGGGAGAACAGGTCGAGGAGGCTGCGGGGCTCCCTCCTCAGATTCCGGGCATTGTCCGCCTCTTCTGCAGGAACGGTCGCAGCTCCCGAGCCTGCCGCCGAGGTCGCGTCCAGGGGAGGAGCCGGCGCCACCCCCTGCTCTTTCAGAATCTTCTCCATCCTCCCGGTCTTGGGGAAGGACACGGGCCTGTCCTCCTCGGGAGCCTGCAGGGAGTCCTCCTCCGTGACCGCCTCTGCCGCGGCATCCTCGGGAGAGGCTCCGGAAGACTCGCGGACCACCTCCTGACCGGATGTCCCCTGTCCGTCCGGGGTCTGCCCGAAGACATCCTCCGGGGCGGCCTCGACGGCGGGAGAGACAGGCTCGACCTGGGCGTCCGCACGATCCGGCGCGTGGGCGGCTTCGGTCTCCGCCCGGGCGGAAGGCGGCTCCGGGCTCACCGGAGTTTCCTCAGCCGCGGGTTCGTAGGATGGGGTTTCCATGACGGGGGCGGCCTGAATGGCCGGGGAGGGTTCCTGCTCGACGACCGGAGGAGCTTCGGGAACAGGCTCGGAAGGCTCTGCCTCCAAAGGAGGCCGATAGGCCGGAGGGAGGGATGCGGCGCTCGCGGCCAGCCCCTTCGCCTCATGGAACTTCTGTTCGGCCTCATTGTCGCCGGGGTTCTCGAACAGGTAGTCTCCATAGTACTTCAGGGCATCGTTGAACCGGCCGTCGGCAACCGAGATCTCGGCCAGATTCTTGAGAGCGACGAGGTTGAAAGGATCGGCCTTCAGCACTTCCTCGAATGTGGAGCGGGCGCCTTCGGTGTCCCCGGTGCCTCTGAGACAGCGGGCGATGACCACCCGGATGGAGACGTTTGCCGGCCATTCGGCCTTGCCGCGCCTCGATACCTCGAGAGCCTCGTCGTTTCGCCCCGCCACCCGCAGCCGGTCCGCGAGCCTGGCACAGACGACGGGCGAGGGATTCGCTATCCAGTCCTCGTAGAGCTGTCGGATCTCGGCCTCGAGAGACTCACTCATCCTGGTCCTCCACTGCGAAGGTGTCCATGAGGATCCAGCCCTCGCGGATGAATGGCTCCTTCTCCCCGCCGGGGTTGAAAACCTCGGCATCCAGGATGAAGGATCCTGTCCCGCCCCGGAGAACATAGCTCGTAAAGCCGCCTGCGTTAAGGTGGTGAGGGTTGATCCAGGCGCCGGTCAGCCGCCATCCGGACAATCCGCCGCGCTCGATGGGCAGGATCTCGAGCCTGGATATGTCCACGGAATCCTGCGAGGCGTTGTAGAAGAACCTGCGCGCCATTTCCTGGCGCCAGGAGACTGCTCCGGCCGCATCGGACGGGCCGGGCTGCCCGGTCCAGCGAATGCTGACCATCATCAGCCCCTCGTTGGAGACCCGGCGCTGGAACTGGATGAATCCGTCATCGGGGCGCCACTCCCTCGTGGAATACGAGCGTGGAACGTCCATGACGAACCCCAGCGAGGCCAGGCTGTCCATTCTCTCGGGGCTGCTCATCGACGTGCTGACGAACTCCTTGAACAGATAGGTCCGGAGATGACGGTGATAGGCGGCTTCAAGGCTGTCGGACAGCGCCTCCGGGTCGAAATCACCGGGCACCGCTCCGAAGACCCTCTGATCCCGGGCCCAGACATCCCTTGCGGACGAGATTCCGCCCCCGCCCCGGAGCTGCCTCGGCAGCGCCTCCACACTGTCCGCGAGGAACAGGATCGTTCTCCTGCTCCTGAGAGTGCCGGCGAACGTGCTGTCGGTACAGAACGCGAAGGTGAAGACGGGCTCGGGGTCTATCGTCCGTATCGTCCTCTGGAGAAGTGTCGAGACGCTGTCCGCCATCCGCTCCGACCCGGCGGGATAGACGATGAGCACGCCCTCGATGGGGCCTTCCGAGCCCTTCATGCAGCCGGCGGCGAACAGCAGAGCCGCGACGAGAACGATCGCAGCCGGCGGGCGGATCACTTTCGCCTCCTCGAGAACAGGGGGAAGACCGTCCGCATGACTCCGAGAGCCAGCGGTACGTACCTGATTATCCCTGCGGCCACTGGATGGCCGCCGTCCCTGCTTATGACCTCCACCGCCGACGTGATCGACCCGGCGGTCCTCGCAAGCTCCCTGCCGGTTCTGTCGAAGCTCTCCAGTGTGGAGCCGATCCGCGGGAGCAGGGCCGACACATCCCTCTGGAGGCGTTCGACGGAGGCTTCCAGCTTGCCCAGCGTTCTGTGGGCCTGCACCGCAGCGGCGATCACGATCGTTACTGCAGCCCAGAGACCGACTACGCCTATGAGAACTATTATTTCGAGAGCGCCCATGACGATCCCCCCGATTGTTCATGCCGGGCGCGGCACCGGCGGCACCCGCAATGACTCATCCTCCGACGGCTCGGATGGAGTCGTCGCCGCCGGGCTGCGATACCTCAGTACTATGACGGGTTTTGCTCCGGCCGGGTATGGGCCGGCTGCGCGAAGAGATCCGGGTGGAGTGACGGAGAGACCCAGGGGATCAGGCGGACCCGCGGGCGCCTCTGCCGGCCCGGCATCGAACCGTGTTCGACATGAGCATCGCGATGGTCAGCGGTCCGACCCCGCCGGGGACCGGAGACAGATGGGAGGCGACAGGCTCGACTTCCTCGAAGAGAACGTCCCCGCGGGGCGAGCCGTCGACGTAAGTGGTTCCTACGTCTATCACGACGGCGCCTTCGCGGACCCATGAACCCCTGATGAGCCCCGGAACGCCCACGGCCGAAACCAGAATGTCGGCCGAACGGCAGAGCGACTGGAGATCGGCGGTCCGCGAGTGGGCGACCGTAACGGTGGCATTGGCGGCCAGCAGCATCGCGGCCATGGGTTTGCCTACGATCGTGCTCCTTCCCAGGACGACGGCGTGCCTGCCCTCGGGCTTGATTCCGTATTCCGACAGGAGGCGCATGATCCCTGCGGGAGTGCAGGGGAGGAGGCAGTCCTCCCCTCTCCAGAGCCTTCCGACATTCATGGGGTGGAAGCCGTCGACGTCCTTGGAGGGATCGACGGCCGAGGCTACCACGGAGGGGCTGATCCCGGACGGGAGAGGGAGCTGGCAGAGTATGGCATCCACGGATGTGTCCGAATTGAGAGCGGCTATCTCGGCCAGAACGGCCTGCTGCGTGGAATCCGGGGGCATCTCCACCAGGTGGGACTCTATCCCGTTTCTGGCGCAGGCCTTTCGCTTGGATCGGACGTAGCCCCTGCTGGCCGGGTCGTCCCCTGCGAGGACCACGGCGAGGCCCGGCGGCTCATCTCCGAATGCAGCGGCGCGCTCCTTCGCCTCAGCCTCTATCCGGCGGGCGAGGTCCCTCCCGGAGAGCAGGATTGCCAAGCGCCCTCCCTAGCTGCCGGAAATCTCCATGATTTCCACGTTGGTGATGTCCTGCCTGTGTCCCGTGAGCTTCTCGTGACCCTTGCGGCGCTTGCGGCGGAAGACGCTTATCTTGGGCCCCCGGGCGTGAGATATGATGCGGGCCTTTACCGATGCGTCGGCTATGACCGGCGTACCTATCTTCACCCCGTCGGCGCTCGAGATTAGCATCACCCTGTCGAACGAGACCGTCTCGCCCTCCGACGTGGACAGCCTGCCCACGGCCAGTTTCATGCCGGGCTCGACCCTGTATTGGAGCCCGCCAGTCTCTATAACAGCGTACACGATACACCTCCGGGATCGGATATCGGGAAAATACCCGCATTTATAGGCCCCATGAACGGCATCGGTCAACCCGGGCCGTCCGGACCTACTTCAGATACTCAGGGGTTATCTCCTCGTGTGAATCCAGGGAATAGACCCTGAACTCGTCCACTCGGAGCCTCTGGTCCTCATGGAGCGCGATGTTGAGCCTCACCTTCGACGTGAGGTATTCGAACCGCCTGCCCTCCTCCTCCATGAAGTAGCCGGCCAGATCCGGATGCACCGAAACGACGAGATTCCTGTGGACCTTCTTTACGGAGACCCTTCCCAGGAGACGCTCCAGCCTGATCGACGAGGAGAGCGGCGAGAGCACCCTGCCGCTTCCGCCGCAACGGCTGCACGGCTCCGAGAGTGACTGGGCGAGGCTGGGTCTTACGCGCTTCCTCGTCATCTCAACCAGCCCGAGGGAGCTTATCTGGCATGTCTTGGTGGGCGACCTGTCACGCCCGAGTTCGCTCCGGAGGCAGTTCAGAACCTTCTCTCTGTGGTCCTCGGTGTCCATGTCGATGAAATCGATGACGATGATCCCGCCGATGTCCCTCAGGCGGAGCTGCCTCGCCACCTCCCTGGCGGCCTCCAGGTTGGTCTTCAGGATGGTGTTCTCCTGGCTCTTCCTGCCGACGTAGCGCCTGGTGTTGACGTCGACGGCGACCAGAGCCTCGGTCTGGTCGATCACCAGGGCGCCGCCCGACTTGAGCGGAACCTCCCTGTCGGTGATGCCGATCATCTCCTGCTCGACCCCGTAGTGCTCGAAGATCGGGGTGCGGCCCCTGAAGAGCTTGATCCTGCCGGCAAGCTCGGGAGAGAGCTTCTTCAGATATCCCCTGGCGGCGTTGTAGATGTCCTTCGAATCGGTGACGAAAAGAGTCATGTCGGTGGAGACCAGATCCCTGATCGTCATCGTCACGACGTCGTGCTCCTGATGCAGCAGCATGGGGGCGCGGGACTTCAGCGAGAGGGCCCCGATCTCCTTCCAGCGCTCTATGATCCTTTCGATGTCGGCCTTGAACGCCTCCTCGCTCTGGTCGGAGCCGGCAGTCCTCGCGATTATGCCGAATCCCTCGCTGCTGACCTTGGTCACTATGTCCCTGAGCCGCGAACGCTCCCTGCGATCCCCGATCTTCCGGGATACGCCGGCCACTGGATCGCCGGGCATGCTGACCACATACCTCCCGGCGATGGAGATCCTGCTGCTCACGCGGGCGCCCTTCGTGCCGATCGGCTCCTTGGTGACCTGTACGAGAATCTCCTGGCCGCGTTTAAGGAGTTCCTCGATGGGCCTGCCGGATTCCTCCCCGGTAAGGGGCTTCTCCTCCACGAGCGACTGGGAGAGGGCTCGCGCATCCATAACGCCCGCACGGACGTCCGAGACGTGGAGGAAGGCGCTCCTCTCGAGGCCGATGTCGACGAAGGCGGCCTGCATGCCCGGCAGGACGGCGTTCACCCGGCCCAGGTAGATGTTGCCGACAATCCGCCTCTCGTCCGACTTCTCGACGATCAGCTCCATCAGGCGGCCGTCCTCGAGAATGGCGATCCTCGTCACGTCGGGATGAGCGTTGACGATGAACTCGATCTTCAAAACAGATCAACTCCTTCATGCATGCTCAGGAGCGGAACGGGACATCCGTCCCTCTCGCCGAGGATCTCGACCCTCTTCACAAGAACAGGGCCTCCTCGCGCAGATGTCATCGCGGCCAGCAACCTGTCCGGCCTCGATGCCGGCTCGCCGAGCACCGCTGTAATCCTGATCCCGTCATTCCCGTCCGGCTCCATCGCAAGCAGCCCTCCGGCTCCCTCCAGAAGCCCGGCCGCATCCGGCGCCGAAACGAGATCTGAAATCCTGTAGACTGCAATTCCGGCCTCCCCCTCCGGGGAGGGTATCCGTCCATCCATGAGCCTCGCCCCTGTAACGAAGAAGCCCTCCGGCAGAGGAAGACCGCGATCGAGGGGGAGATCAGTCGAAGAACTCTCGCAAAGTAATATATCAATATACTCTCCCGTGCTCTCGAAGCCGAGAGGAAGCGCGGGGCCGAACCTGAGCCGGGGCCTCGTGACATGCCCGGCGGAGAGGGCGACCGGCAGGCCGGAGCGCCTCGCCGTCCGCATCCAGAGCCTCGTGAGATCGAGCTGGGAGGTGAAGCAGGAGAGGCCGCGACGCCCGAACCTTATCCTCAGTGTCGCCGCTACGGGCCGCTGCGCCTTCGAAGGCAGGCCCGACGACGACCGGACGGAGGGGGCACGATCCGCCGACTCCGGCCGGAGGGCGGGCACGGCGATCCCGTCGCAGGCTCCGCACCCGTTGCACCCTGACTCCCTGCAGTCCGGGGTGGCTTCACCCCGGAGGAACCTTGCGTACTCCTCCCTCAGGAATCCGACCGAGGAGCCCGCTTCGACGAAGGACCACTCCGGGTCCGAGGAAGGATCGAGGCCGGAGGAGAGCCTTTCGAGCAGGGCGGGGTGCTCTTCCGCGCAATCCTTCCAGATGTCGCGCCTGAAGTGCTCCTTCCATCCCTCGAAGCCTGCGCCGTGCGCAACCGCCTCTTCTATCAGACAGGGCGTCTCCGTCCCGTCCCCGAGGCCCATCAGCCCTTCCAGTGCGGCTGCGTCGGGATCGTTGCATCCGACCGTGAAGCGCCTCGCCATGGAGCGGACGAGTGCGATCCTCCTCCGCAGCTCCTGCGGCGGATGCTGCCCGCACCACTGGAGAGGGGTGTGGGGCTTCGGCACGAAGGGCGAGATCGAAATGGATACGGAACCGCTCCTGCCCGCGCGGGAGGCCGCCCGGGCGGCTTCCGAGGAGAGGTCGGCGATGGCTCTGAGATCGTCGTCCGTCTCGCCGGGCAGCCCGGCCATGAAATACAGCTTCACGCCCGTCGCCCCGAGCCTGAAGGCGGCGTTCACCGCCTCGATGACCTGAGCGTCGCCGAGATCCTTGTTGAGCCGCCTTCTGAAGGTTTCCGAACCGGCTTCGGGCGCCAGTGTCACCCTGCCGGTGATGCCGGAACCGCCGGCGAGACGGACGAACGTATCCGGCCTCAGCGACGGCCTGGATATGTTGACCGCGAGTTCCTTCTCCAAGCCGTCCACCGCCGCGAGAAGGGCCGGCAGATCGGTGAAGTCGGAGAAGGAGAGAGTCAGAAGGCCGGCGTCCTCCCAGCCCGTGGAAGCTATGGAGCGCCTCGCTGATTTATGAGGTACCTCAAGCTTGAGGAAGTGCTCTTGATACACGGGCGCATTTTGGACAAGTTCGGCGGGGCAAGGGGTCTCCGCAATA
>Ga0079066_1032570_pt1 | contig 16168 bp, 10 predicted proteins | sample ADurb_Cas_02_Slu_FD_73457 | JGI IMG/M metagenome (GOLD analysis project Ga0079066, IMG submission 73457) | Active sludge microbial communities from Illinois, USA, of municipal wastewater-treating anaerobic digesters - ADurb_Cas_02_SludgeMetaT... | ecosystem: Engineered > Bioreactor > Anaerobic >...
ATATGACAAGAAGTTGGACATTGTGTCCAAGTAAGTCAAATAAGTAATGAAATAGCTGATGCACGAACTAAAGGAGAATATAAACATAGAACTATTGGAACTGCAGTGGACGGCTTTTTTATACTGCCGCTCAATTCCTGCTTCTGCCGTACAAAAAATGCTATGATTGAGAAAATGAGAAAATAATTTTGAATGCCGATGAATAGCCAACACAAAATATCCATTCGTTTTTTCAACGACCGTGAAGTGCGTGCAGTTTGGGATGATGATAATGCCAAGTGGTGGTTTTCGGTATTGGATATTGTGGGTATTCTCAATGAAGAGGCGGATTATACAAAAAGTCGCAACTATTGGAAATACCTGAAAACCAAATTAAAGAGAGAAAGAAACGAACTGGTTAGTGACACTACCCAGTTGAAATTGCTTGCTCCTGATGGAAAAAAACGATTAACGGATACCTTAGACAGCAATGGGGTAATCGAACTGGCAAAGCATTTCCCCAACAATAGAGCAATGAAATTTTTGGATTGGTTTCTTTACAGCGACACCAGCATAGACGGACAAAGCAAGAAAAAAGCCTACACCCTTTTTGAGAGCAATTTGATCAATGAGTTTGAAGTGGGCACTACTAAGGGCTTACAGCAAATACATGCTTATTTGTTTGGAGGCTCATACGACTTTGCCGGAAAAATACGTCAGAAAAATATTTCAAAAGGAGGTTTTCAATTTGCTGTTTCTCATTTTTTGGGGGATACTTTAAAACAAATTGATGCTATGCCCGAAACTAATTTTGATGAGATTGTCGAAAAGTATATTGAAATGAACATAGCCCATCCCTTCATGGAAGGCAACGGCAGAAGCACCCGAATATGGCTGGATATGATTTTTAGAAAACGCCTAAAAAAATGTGTGGATTGGAGCAGGATAGGTAAACGCGATTACATGGAGGCCATGATGCTTAGCCCCACAAAAAGCGAAATGCTGAAACAGCTTTTAAAGCATGCTTTAACCAATAAAATCAATGATCGTGAAATGTTTATGAAGGGCATTGATTACTCCTATTACTACGAAGAATGATAAAAGATAGTCATGTGCCGACCTTTTTAAGTTGCCCGCCATGCTGAAATGCTACGATTGGGCAATAGAGCGAAAAGAAAAATGAGATAGTAATTTGACAAGTTTAATATGAAAGTGCAATTTGACCCAAACCCACGGACAGACAATAATTGTCGGTGCATAACTGGTGATATATCATATTACCGAAATAGTGCGGGGTCAGCATTGTCACATCAATTAAACTTTCTGAGGTCTTTTGAGGCTTTATGCTATTGCAGAGAAAAAGTAAGTACATGGAGAAAGTAAAAAGTTGAGTATTATGAAAAGGCATAGTTTCGATGCGGTTATTTTCGACCTGGATGGCGTGATAACCAAAACAGCCCTGGTGCATGCATCGGCGTGGAAGGAGATGTTCGATGAGTACTTAAAAAAGAGAGAGTTGGAACATGGAGAACCCTTTAAGGAATTTACCCATTCGCACGATTACCTCTCGTACGTCGATGGGAAGCCGCGGTATAAGGGAGTGGAATCTTTCCTAGAATCAAGAGGGATATCACTACCATATGGAACGCCTGAAGATGCAATTGACAAGGAAACGATTTGCGGATTGGGCAATCGAAAGAACATGGCATTCAATAAAATACTTCAACGCGATGGCGTTGAGGTGTATGAATCCACCGTGGCATTCATGGACGAACTTAGGAAGGCAGGCATTCCCCTGGGGGTTGCCTCGTCCAGCAAAAACTGCAGGCAAGTGCTGGAGCGGGCGGGTTTGCTGCACTATTTCGACACCCGCGTGGATGGAGTGATATCGGCCGAAATGGGACTGCATGGAAAACCGGAACCCGACATCTTTACCGTGGCCAGCGATAATCTTAAGGCTCCTTACGACAGGGTTGTTGTGGTGGAAGACGCTGTGTCGGGTGTTCAGGCTGGGAAGAAGGGCAATTTTGGCCTTGTGATAGGTGTGGCACGGGAGGATAATGCCTATGAGTTGAAATACAATGGTGCCGATATTGTGGTAGCCGACATCGAAGAGTTGGGAGGAATCCGGGGTGTGGAAGAATGGTTTGAAGAGGGATTGGCTAAGGATATGTGGACGTTGAGGTACTCCAATTACGATATTACCAGGGAAAAGTCTCGGGAAGCATTGCTAACCGTGGGGAATGGCTACTTTGGCACCCGAGGAGCGTTGGAAGAGAGTGAAGCCAACGAGTACAACTATCCGGGGACTTATATGGCAGGCCTTTACAATAGGCTTAAAACCCAAATTGACGATAGAATAGTGGAGAACGAAGATTTGGTGAATGCACCCAATTGGCTCCCCATAACCTTTAAGGTGGGCGAAGGAGAATGGTTCGACCCCAACAAGGAAAAAATACTTGAAATAGAAAGAAGCCTGAACCTGCTCAATGGAGTTTTAAGCAAAAAGATGCTGGCTCAGGATAGCAAGGGTAACATTACCCTGATTGAATCAACTCGATTGGCAAGTATGGCCAATAAGCACCGCGCAGCCATCAATTATTCAATTACTCCTCAGAACTACACAGGATACATACGTATCAAATCGAGATTGAGCGTCCCGTTGAAAAACGAGGGGGTGAAACGATACGGGTATTTGAATCAGCACCATACCGAGCCCATGGAGCAGGGTGGCAATGATAGTTTGTCATTTGTTGCCGCAAAAACCACTCAGTCGGGAATTGTGATGGCTGTGGCAGCCCAACTGGCAGTTTACTACAACGAACGTCCCATGGCTACAAATTTCGTTTTGAAACAGGATGAGGGATGGGTAAACACCTATATAAAAGCTGAAATAAAAAAGGGTGAAACCTATCGGATTGAAAAGTTGGTCAGCATATGCAACTCGCTGTCGGGCGGGATAGACGATCCCATTGCTTTTGTTCAGCACGATGCCATGAGCTGCAAATCATTTGATGAAATGTTGGCCGGGAGCGCTAAGGTTTGGGAAGATATATGGCGTAAGGTGGATGTTAAGGTTACTGGAGACAGGCTGGCACAGAAACTTTTACGATTGCATATTTACCACACCCTTGTTACCACCTCGCCCCACAGCACGGGCAATGATTTTGGGATTCCGGCACGTGGACTCCATGGCGAGGAGTATCGCGGTCATATCCTTTGGGACGAACTGTTCATATTCCCCTTTTTCTGTTTGCATTACCCCGAAATAGCCAAATCGGTACTGATGTATCGTTACAGGCGATTGTCGCAAGCCCGGGAGAATGCTAAGGGGAATGGCCTAAAAGGGGCCATGTTCCCGTGGCAGAGCGGTAGCGATGGCCGTGAAGAAACTCTTATGGATATTTTTGACCCCCAGTCGGGCGAGTGGAGCAAAGATTACAGCTCGTTGCAGCGCCATGTTTCCCTTGCGATTGCATACAACGTATGGAACTACTTCAACATCACCGGGGACATAGATTTTATGAATGACTACGGTTCGGAGTTGTTCTTCGATATTTGCCGCTTCTGGTCGAGCATAGCTAAATTAGATCCAAAAACAAACCGTTATAGCATCGAAGGGGTGGTAGGACCCGATGTGTATCACCAAAGAATTCCCGGAGTAACAGAAGCGGGGGTTAAGGATAATGCCTATACGAATATCATGGTCGTATGGCTGTTTAAACGAGCATTCGACCTCATGGAGGCAATGGGAGAGAATAGGAGGAAGATGGTACTCCGGTCCATTTCACTGCAGGAAGAGGAGTTAGAACTATGGCGCAACCAAATAAGCCGCATGAACCTGTCAATCTCGCCCGAGGGCGTGCTGGAACAGTTCGAGGGTTTTTTCAGCCTGAAAGAGATAGATTGGAATACTTACCGGGAAAAGTTAGACAAAACGAACCCATTGCACAGTTTGCTGAAATCAGAAGGCAAGGCGACAGATGTCTTTAAGGTATGCAAGCAGGCCGATGCTCTCATGATATTTTTCAACATTTTGCCTGCTGAAGTAATGCAAATTATTCAGGATTTGGGATATACCCTGCCAACGGATTACCTTAAGAATAATTTTGAGTATTATTACAACCGTTGTGCGCACAGTTCATCCCTCGCCGCTTTGACGCATGCCTATGTGGCTGCCCTGGCAGGGATGAATAACCTTAGCCGCGATCTCTACCAAAAAGCTCTCAAATTTGATTACAATGATGAAAAGGGAAACACCACAGCCGAGGGCATCCATTTAGGGGCCATGACCGGAGCTGTGATGATGACACTAACGGCATTTGCAGGGTTAAATTACCAAGGGGATTTGCTTTCCATTAGCCCAAATCTGCCCAAGCCTTGGCGGTCGATTGAGTTTTCTATTTCGTTCAAAGGAGAGGAGTATTGTGTATGCGTGAAAAAAGAACAAGTGAAAATCAAACGAATGGGAACGCCCGGCGAAAGCAGCAGGGTTGTTATTAACGGTAAAGAGTTTGTGCTGACAGCCGATAGAGAAATAGTGGTTAATATAAGTTAACGCTCCATACCTCTCTCAGATTCTTAGCTTTTTCCCATGAAAAGCGGATAATTAAAGAGTTGGTTTATGGCAAACAGAACGACCAATAAACTGTGTCATTCCACAACCCTTATCTCTGTGCTCAACGGCATTGCTTTTCGGTAAACTGCGCTCACCCCGCAGTAATTCTCCTCTGAGAGTTTCACTGCCTTTTCCAGCTTATCCATGGGAAGGTTTTTTCCTTTGAATTCGTAAATCACCTTCATGGATGAATAGTGTTTGGGGTGCTCTTTGGTCAACTCGCCCTCTACCCATATGCGAAGCCCTTCCAAATCGACCCGCATTTTTTTGAGAATTGACACCACGTCCATTCCGGTGCATCCGGCCAATGCAACCAGCATTAGGGTTTTTGGACGAGGCCCTTTGTCCATTCCGCCTACCTCGGGGTAAGCATCAACAACCATCTTGTGCCCGTTGACCTCAACGTCGAAAGCCATTCCGCTTTGCCAATCAATGTGAATCTTGTCTATGCTCATAAATGTGGATTTTTACTTAACAACATGGGTTCAGCAAATTTGTTTAACAAGTTTGTTTAATAAATTGAGAAAAATACTAAACAAAATGTTCCCGCTAATAGATTTCGATATAAGGAGAGATTAAACCATTTTAAAAATGGTACTTAGCAAAGGAACATTGCTGCTTAAAATGTACTCGGCGAAGGTTTACGAAATCAGCACACTACGCTACCATCCATAAGCCTGAGAAATGAATGGAAATCAGGTTGGCAGAAAAAACTTTGCTCATTATCCCGAAGTGCTGAAACTACCCTTAACCGATACCTCCTTTGGAGTAATGTTAAGTACCGGAATCAATGATTTGCTAAGCATCTGCTGAGCATTTGTCCCCAAAAAGAAATCCGACAGCGAATCGCTTTGCTCAGTCATAATGCTGACCAAGTCAGCCCTAATTTCATTGGCAAACTCAAGAACTGTATTGGCAATGCCTTTCCCCAGTCTGTTGGTTACTTTATGCTTAATGCCATGTTCGGTAAAATACTCGCACACCTGTTTGGTGTATGCCGCAACCCTGTTTTCAGCTTCAGGGCTGGAGGAAGAACTTACGCCGAGAACTTGAATCTCAGCACCGAATGTCTTGGCAATAAACCCGGTATAGGGTGCTTTCTGGCGTGTTACCAGCGATGGATCAATTGGGAAAACAATATTCTCAATTTTTCTAACGGCAGCTCCGTGGCGAACTGTGATGACAGGGAGGTCGGAGGCTGAGATTATTTTTAAAGCGTTGCTCCCAATGAAAAGTTCTTCAAAACCCGATGCCCCATGCGTCGATAGGATAATGGCCGATTCGTCGAACGCTTCGGCCTGATTTATCACTTCCTGGTAAATCTTGCCTTTTTTAATATGATATTCAATTCGTTGGGGATCATATAGGGTTCCCGAATAGTCGTTGATTATCTTTTCAAAGGCACCCTGCGCCTGTTTATGCTCCTCCTGGAAATCAAGCCGTCCGATTTCAGAGCCCGGTTTTTGGACGTAAACCATTTGTATATTTGCCTTGAACTGATTGGCAAAAATTATGGCTAACTTTAAACCATTCAGCGATTCTTCCGAAAAATCGATGGGTACAATTATTTGCTTCATAAGCGGAATTTTTATATTTAAACAAATATAGCGATAAAATCCTTTATAACACCAGGTAATCGATGTAACCTTAAAAAAGAGTTCTAAATTTTTTCTTAACGCAATTATCATCTTTCTTTGCAAATTATTATTGGCATGGATAGCATTATCAACATATTGGGCTTCTATCGCAGGCCTACACGTAAGGTGTACGTTGGCAGCGTACCTATGGGTTCTGATTATCCCATTCGCGTGCAGACCATGACCACAACCAATACCAACAACATTGATGAAACAGTAGAGCAGTCCATAAGAGCAATTGAAAGTGGGGCTGATTTTATTCGGATAACGTCACAAGGGAAAAAAGAGGCTCAAAGCATAGGCAAGGTTAAGCAAATTCTTGAGGCTAAGGGATACACAACACCCATTATTGCCGATATCCATTTCAATCCAGCTGCAGCACTTGAGGCTGCAAAATATGCCGACAAGATTAGGATAAATCCGGGCAATTACGCCGATAAATCGCGCTCGTCGGCCATAGGCATCACCGATTTAGAGTATGAACAGGAGTTGAAAAGAGTGGAAGAACGCTTCATCCCGCTTATTGACCTGTGTAAGCAGAACGGTGTGGCCATACGTATTGGGGTTAACCATGGTTCTCTGTCGCAGAGAATTATGTGCAGATATGGCGATACTCCCAAAGGCATGGCCCAATCGGCCATGGAATTTCTGAGGATATGCCGGCGGCATGATTTTCACAACCTTGTGGTGAGCATGAAATCGAGCAATACCCGTGTGATGGTGCAGGCCACCCGCCAATTGGCAGTTTTTATGGAGGCCGAGGGCATGGACTATCCGTTGCATCTGGGGGTAACCGAGGCCGGTGAGGGTGACGATGGCAGGATCAAATCGGCAGTGGGAATTGGCGCATTGCTGGTAGATGGCATTGGTGATACCATCAGGGTTTCGCTTACCGAAGAGCCTGAGGTTGAGATTCCCGTGGCCAAAACGCTGGTTTCTTTTTTTAAAAAGTTACAGGGATCTGTCAGCAATAATCGTCCATCCTCTGTTCCCATAAATCCCTTTGAGTATAGACGTAGAGAAAGCTATACCGTACTGGGCATTGGGGGAGATAATCCTCCTGTAGTGCTGGCTAATATGACACAGAACGCCGTTGATATACCACAAACGGTGGAAGAATATGGCTGGAAATACAACTTTGTTAATAAAAGATGGATTCCCTCACAGGGTGCACCCGAATTTATTTTCATAGGTGATACACGATATAAGGGTATTCCGGCCATGGGCAATTTACCCGTTGTAGGCAGCGATGATGGATGTTCCATTGGCTATGTTGTAGCAGAGGATCTGCTAAGCCGGGGGAATAAACTTCCCGAAGATCCTTTTTTCCTTGCAGTACGGGTGGGTGATATTAACGAGAAGTTAATTGAAAAATTGGCCAAAGCAAGGAATGCCATAATACTCCTTCACGCAACTCCAAATATATTCCACTCCGTTCGCAATGCAATTTTTCAGCTCATGGAAAGGGGAATTGCCAATCCCATAGCCTTGTCGCTCAATATCGACACAAAGAATGTGGATGAGTTTAAGTTAATGGCATCAGCCATTGCCGGTCCACTGTTCATTGATGGCTTGTGCGATGGCATAATGCTTTCGTGTACTACTTCAATAAGATTGGATATTCTTAACGAAACATCGTTTGGCATTCTGCAGGCATCAAGGGCACGAATAACTAAAACCGAGTTCATCTCATGCCCCGGTTGCGGACGAACCCTTTTCGATTTATACGAAACCTTGCGTTTAGTTAAAGAGCGCATATCGCACCTGAAAGGCCTTAAAATAGCCGTAATGGGCTGTATTGTTAACGGTCCGGGTGAAATGGCCGATGCAGATTACGGGTATGTGGGCGCAGGAGCGGGGCTAGTATCGCTTTACCGAAAAAAAGAGTTGGTGAAAAAGAATATCCCCCAATCGCAAGCGGTTGAAGAATTGGTGAAGTTGATAAAAGATTGTGGCGATTGGTCAGATGCTTGACTTTTCCTTTCAACAAATTAGCTGATTAACCCCGGATACTGTGCTTTTGTCAATAATTTGATAAAAAGTGCATGGGATTTGTTGATTTTCTTCAATAATATCATAACTTAGCAAATTGGGGAACAAAAAATACGCTTGGTAATAAATGATTAGAATACTTGTAGTTGACGATGATTCAAGTTTTTGCATCATGCTTAAATCCTTTCTATCGAAGAAAGGATACGAAGTGGCGGAGGCCTTTTCGGTAAGCGAGGCGCAAAAGCTATTCCGTACGGTGGAATTCGACATCGTACTGGCCGATTATCGTTTGCCCGATGGGTCGGGACTGGATATCCTCAAGGAAATTAAGACCATACGCCCCGAAACAGGAATAATCATCATGACCGGCTATGCCGATATTCGCATGGCAGTTCAAACGGTTAAAATGGGTGCGTTCGACTACGTTGCCAAGCCAATAAATCCCGATGAGATACTCCTAACCATAGAAAACTTAATTGCCCATAGAGGCGATACAAAAAGCGTTGTCAAAAGGGTTGCCGTAAAGGAGGATAAGCAATTTATTCAGGGGGTGAGCGACAATGCCCATGAGGTGAAAGAGCTTATAAACCTGGTTGCCCCTACAAGCCTTTCTGTGATTATTCAGGGCGATAGCGGAACCGGTAAGGAGTACGTAGCCCGTAGAATACACCAGGAAAGCCAAAGGGCCAACCAGCCCTTTGTGGCAGTGGATTGCGGAGCTCTTTCCAAAGACCTTGCTCTCAGCGAGTTTTTTGGGCATATCAAAGGTTCCTTTACAGGAGCATTTGCCGACAAAGTCGGACAATTCGAGCAGGCAAACGGTGGCACCCTATTCCTCGATGAGATTGGCAACTTATCTTACGAGGTGCAGATTAACCTGCTTAGAGCTATTCAGGAGCGAAAAATTAAACCCATCGGGAGCAACAGGGAGATTCGCGTGGATGTGAGGATTATTATTGCAACTAACGAAGACCTGATTGAAGCGGTGAAGCGGAATCAGTTCCGGGAGGATCTGTACCACAGGCTCAATGAGTTTACAATTTTTATAGCTCCGTTGTACGATAGGCTTAGGGATTTGCCAATATACGCCAATCATTTTCTCCGCCAGGCCAACAAGGAGTTGAACAAGTCCATCTCCGGATTTGATGGAGAGGTAATGGATATTTTCAATTATTACACATGGCCCGGGAATATTAGAGAACTGCGCAATGTAATCCGTAGGGCGGTGCTGGTTGAGCAGGGTTCGAGTATAAGCCTGAAAAGCTTGCCGCATGAAATTACCGATAGCAAGAATACGCGTTTTAACAATCATTTACAGCAGTCTCCACCAGAAAACCTGAAGGACCTTAAGGAGATGGCTGAGAAAGAGCTTATCCTTGCAACACTTGAAAAGGCAAGGTACAACAAGAGTAAAGCGGCTATTATGCTCAATATAGATCGCAAAACGCTTTACAACAAGATGAAGCAGTATGGGCTTCAAATGTAAACTCCGGAAAAGGATTGCATTGAACTACCTATCCCCCGTTAACTTTTTAACCGGATGAAGCCATTTTGAAAACGATGGTTAATATTAGCTATTCTTTTTAGCTAAATTTGAAATTTGTATAGAGGTATGCTCTGATTAGGGTTTATCCAAAATGTCATTCTCTCATAATCAAAATATTAATACCATGAAAAGAATCTGTTTACTACTACCTGCCCTTGGCCTCCTGCTGCTGTCATGCAATACCCACAGGGAGCCATCCGAAACCATCATTGGAAAATCCGATATTGTCATTGAAAATGGCATATTTACTCCCGAAGCGCTATGGGCCCTGGGGCGGCTTGGTGAGGTGGCCGTTTCGCCCTCGGGGATGAGGGTTGCCTACACCGTTACCTATTACTCCGTGGATCAGAATAGGAGCAATACCGAAATTTTTGTGATGAATGCTGATGGCTCTGCTTGCCAGCAGATTACAAAAACAGCTGCCCACGAGTTCAACATCGCATGGGTGGACGATAATACCATTGCCTATATCTCCACAGAGGGCGAAACTGCCCAGATTTGGACCATGGATGCCCGGGGAAAAAACCGGAAACAGGTGTCGAATTTTGATGGCGACATCAACGGGTTCGCCATTTCGCCAAAGGGCGATAAAATTCTCTTTATCAGCGATGTGAAGATTGACAAGGCCACAGTTGATATCTACCCCGATTTGCCCAAGGCCAGCGGGATGATAATCGAAGATTTGATGTATCGCCATTGGGATACTTGGGAGGATGGCAGCTATAGCCATATTTTTGTTGCCGACTATATGGACGGGAAGGTTGCCAATGCCACCGACATTATGCCCGGCGAACCCTATGATACCCCTCTCAAACCATTTGGAGGGATGGAGGAGATTGCGTGGACACCCTGTGGCAAGGGCATTGCATACACCTGCAAGAAGTTGACCGGCAAAGAGTTTGCCTTTAGCACCAACTCCGATATTTATCTGTATCGCATTGAAACCGGTGAAACAACCAACCTCACCGAGGGTATGCCCGGTTACGACAAACAACCCCTCTTTTCGCCGCAGGGTGAATTGATGGCGTGGGTTTCCATGGAGAGGGCAGGGTTTGAAGCCGATAAGGAACGCCTTTTTGTGATGAACATGACCACGGGCGAGAAAACATACATGACCCCCGATTTCGACTATTCCGTATCGAACATGCAGTGGACCCCCGATGGCAAAGCCATGTATTTCATTGTAGGGGTTGAGGCAACCCACCAGATTTTCCGTATCGACATGGAAACCGCCGAGATTAAACCCGTTACCAAGGGGTTGCACGATTACCACTCGGTTGCCCTGGCGGGCAATGTCCTCATTGGTGATAAGGTCAGCATCACCTCGCCTGCCGAAATTTTCAGCATCGAGCCCTCTACGGGTGTCGAGGAGCAGATATCGTTCATCAACAAAGACATTCTCGATCAGCTGACCATGCCAACGGTAGAGCGTCGATGGGTTAAATCCACCGATGGAAAGATGGTGCATACATGGGTAATCCTACCGCCCAATTTCGACAGGAGCAAGAAGTACCCCGCGTTGCTCTACTGCGAGGGTGGCCCGCAAAGCCCGCTGAGCCAGTTCTGGAGCTATCGCTGGAACTTCTCCATCATGGCTTCCAATGGCTACGTGGTGGTGGCACCCAGCCGTCGCGGAACGCTGACCTTTGGTCAGGAGTGGACTGACCAGATCAGCAAAGACCATGGCGGGCAGGAGATGAAAGACCTTTTGGCTGCCATCGATGAGGTGAAAAAAGAACCCTGGGTTGACGAAAACCGCCTGGGGGCCATAGGTGCCAGCTATGGTGGCTACACCGTATTCTGGCTGGCTGGTCACCACAACAAGCGCTTTAAGGCATTCATTGCCCATTGCGGAGTTTTTCACTCCGAGATGGAGTACCTCACCACCGAGGAGATGTTCTTCGACCAGTGGGAAATGGGCGGGGCACCCTGGGAAACCGACAACAGAATTGCCATGAAGAGCTTCGAACAAAGCCCCCACAAATTTGTTAAGCAGTGGGATACGCCCATACTTATCATTCATGGCGGCAACGATTTCCGCATTCCCTACACCCAGGGAATGGCGGCATTCAACGCAGCGCAAATGCTTGGCGTACCCAGCAAGTTCCTTTTCTTCCCCGATGAAACCCACTGGGTGCTGAAACCACAGAATGGCATTCTCTGGCAAAGGGAATTCAAGGGATGGTTAGATAGATGGCTGAAAGAGTAAATAAAATTCAACTAAATATTTTGAAAAATGGAAGCAAAAGACAAAGTTTTACAAACTCTAAAAAAAGTCGGCAAACCAATGAAATCCGGTGAAGTGGCCGAAGCAGCCGGAATTGACAAGAAGGAGGTTGAAAAGGCAATTAAACAGCTGGTTGCTGAAGGGTTAATGCATTCGCCTAAAAGATGTTATTACGATGTGAAGAAGTAATAAACAGCTCTTTATAGTTTATCTGGTATTAAAAAAATCCCTGTTAATGCGATTGTCATTATCAGGGATTTTTTTGGACGGATAGTAATCGTATTTAACCATACTTTTTCGAAGGAGCGATAGAACCTCTTTCAGCAGTGATGCGGGGCTCAGGGGACTCATATGAAAGTAATACAACACGCTTGCGTGCAACTTGCTTGAAAGCGATAAACTATAGTATGCCCTACCACACATTGATAAGGTTCAATAGAAGCCCTTCTTTTCTGTAACAACAAATGTCCCCATCTAATCCCAAAACGGCCAAATTGATTTATTACGGCATTTATATGGCCTTCAAAAGTAAAACTTGCCTGTCGGCTTCGTTTACCCTACGCTGGAAAAGCATTAGGTCGTTATAACGTTCGGGCTTATAATTCCCCTTGTTCCATTCCAGAGTTCGGATGAAACTGATGGAACCTTCGGCATGCACAACTTCAAGCGTATAGGTTCCGAAGTCACTTGTGAGCGTGGTAGGCTGAGGAAATTGGTCTATGGAAAATCCTGAGGGGATTCGAAAACTTAGCGAATCAACATATGCCTGATCCCTGCGGATAGCGATACCGGTTTTCCTGTTGCTAACCCTTTTCAGCTCATCTAAAAGTGAGACCTGATTGAAAGGAATAACAATGGAATTGTTGGCAGTAATCTGCCCTAACTGCGCCACGGTCATTTCTGCTTTTTGAGTGATTATGGGAATTATGCCTTTTTCCTCGGAATAGGTCAGGCTGTTTATTTTAACCTGATTCAATTTCAACTTTCGCAACAGGAATTCCCTTTGTCTTTCAGGTTTTTGGGTCATCAAAAAACGGATGTTATCCGTTGCAACGCCCGTATATTGGGTGGTTGCACTTATGTTTGCAGTATTGTTGGCAGCGATGTTAAACAGATAGCTGTTGGTCGTTTTGTTCTGCTCTTTTCCATACACATTGGTATGCTTTAGGTAGCTGTTATCCTTATCTACCACAAGGATATCACGATCGTCGGTGAATGAACCATTGTACCCAAAGGGCACTTCCTGGCTAGTGCACTCAAGGTACACTGTGTCGCCACCAAGGGGAAGCATTAAAAAGGCATGGTTAAACTGGCTGGCTACGAAATCTTTGTCAATATTGGGGGTATCATCGCCTGCCCTAACAAGGCAGTAATACGATTCGATACCGGCCACATCGAGTAGCGATTTCATATAGTTCGACAGGGCTTTGCAATCGCCGTACCAGTATTTTTCGACAGTTTCGGCAGGGAATGGTTGCCATCCGCCAATGCCTATGGCAATATTGACGTATCTTACTTTACTTTGCATATATTCGTATATGGCACGAGCCCTCTCGCTGTCGGTATCGTGCTCGGCCACCAGTTCCATTACTTTGGCCTTGGTAGCATCCGGAACCACGTTTCTTCCTTCGCCCAGTTTGTATGCCCAGTCGCCAAGTTCTTTCCAGCTGTTGTTGGAGCCAAAATATCCGTCCATGGTAAATGTTTCGGGGGCGACTAAAAGCTGTGGAGTATCCTCGAACAGATTCCCTGCAAATGGTTCCATTTCAATGGCTGGATAGTTGGTAGCCTTCCAGGTACGCGTGATAAAGCCTTTTTTATCGCTACTTTCCTCGGGGGTTATGGATAAAGCCTTATTGCCCTTATACTTAACTTTAGCATTGGGGCTAAGTGTGAGGTTATAAATTGATTTTTGAACCGATATGTCGTAACCGGGATAAACCTGCCAGCCGGGGAACATGAAAAAGCTACTATACTTTTTGCTGCAGGTGTACTCAATGGTATAGGGATAATCGCCATATTCGGGGCTAATTACCTTAACCCTGCTGTCGTCGTACAGCGAAAATCCTGCAATGGCGCTAATATCGGCAATGTCCCTTTGGGGAATGGTTTTTACCTTTTTCCCATTCTTATCGTATATGGTTCCGCTAATTCCCGAAACGGAGCTGAATTTATTGTAGTGCTCAACAAAGTATTTGAAACGTTGGCCGTTTTCGTTGAGTATGGTTATTACAACCCGCGATTTTTCTTCCGCATTCCCGGCATCGAATACCGTTAATGTTGTTTCGGAAAACCTTAAAACGGCATTGGCCTTTTGTTTTAACTCCTGAGGAATTGCACTGACAGCCCAATTCTCTTTCCCGTCTGCCAGTAGTTGCGTATGGCCAAGGCACAGTATGGCAACGAAGAACAATTGAATCTTTACTTTCATATGCTATATCTTTTTTAGTATCAGCGATTCGCCCTGCTTTTGGATCATCTTCTCGAAAACGCTCCTCATGCTACTGTATTCCCAAGCATTGAACTCGAGCTTGGAAATGATAAATCTGGTATTTATGGTAACGGTATTGCCCGATTTCCTGATGGTGTATTTGTATGTAACCGTGTTGTCGCGATTGGCAATCTCATCGCTTTTGGGCATTTCTTCAATGGCATATCCTTCGGGAATGGTGATCGAAACGGTAGAACTATGATCTATCTCGCATGGAAAGCTGATGGGAGCACTGCGGGTATCGCGCGGAAACGGACTGCCCGAGAGTTTCACGAATGCAAAAGGATTTAGTGCAAGAATCCCTGCTTGCCCCGATGTTGAGCTAAGGCTCACTTTGTAATCGCTTTTGAAAGGTTGATAGTTGTCGTTCAAATTGGTAAAGGTAAAATCATCAACGTACCATCCCTGATTTTCCGATTCCAACTCCTGAATATAAGCTTCGTGGTCAGTCTCCCTTTTCAATGCGTTCTTAAAATCAATGGCATTGTAGTCGTAACGTATAATCTCTATTTCTCCATTCACTTTACCCTGATCGTCAATGCTAAGCTTGGAATTGGTTGTTTTTTTTTCCTTGTGAACAGGGTTAAACGTTACCGAACATTCGCCTTTGGTTTCATCAAGAGGGTGACCGTTGCAGCTCAGCAGTCGGGTGGGAACAAGCCCCACAGGGGCATACTCTTCAGTAGCATCAAGGTAAAGCGTACCCGATGGACGTTCAACGGCTACAACCACATAGTTGAACTTAACTTTTGTGGGAGAGAAACGGGATATTTTACCATTGCTTCGCGTGCTGGTTAACACCGGATAGACGTTGAACCCTAACTTTTTAAGCAGAACAAGTAAATTTAGGTTGATTTCGGCCGAATTTCCGCTCTTTTGCTGGTAAGCCTGTTTACAGTCGTTGGAAACATAGCAGGCTTCCTGCCCGTTCCACTTGATTTGTTTAATGGCTTCGTACCCGTTGCGCAGAATTTCCTCATCGTTGGAAGATATACTTTTTATGCTGTCTGCCAAACTGTTCAGGTAAAGGCTTAAATAGTTAATCTTTTTGCCGAAGTATGGATCGTCGTTGAATGATTTTGTTACAGCTTTCCATGACGAGGCAAACGTTGAAAATAGCTGGTAGTATTGATTTGCCAGTTGGATAGTTCTGATTTCTATTTCAAATCTCACGCGGTAATCCATATCCGATAGTAGGTATGGCTCTCTAACAAAGGCGGGCAAATCTTTGAAAACCCAGGTGTCATCCTGGTTATATGAAGGACCCAAAAGTCCAATGACCTTAATGGAAAAATCGATATTCGGATGCTGGGGCAATGATACAACGCTGTACATAACGGGTATTGTTCGTTGAATTTCAATGGAATTGGCTATTCCTTGCTTTGTGAACTCAACTTCTATAACCGACCCTTCTTTCACATTGGGCATGGCTATCCTTGTGCGATAAATGTTCCCCACAACCCGCTCTTCGAAAACGGCCTCTTTGCTCAATTTGGTTTTTACAATCTTGCCATCCTCCAGATTATAAGTATATCCTTTTATCTGTGATTTTAATTGTCCCGGAAAGGCAATGTTGGCGTATCCTGTTCCCGATTTTTTTAAAATTTTAATCCGTTGGTGCTGTCTGAACTGAAAATTATTGGGCAGGAATTCGGCATTTTGGTAAAGCAGTACAGCC
>Ga0079066_1053038_pt1 | contig 15407 bp, 9 predicted proteins | sample ADurb_Cas_02_Slu_FD_73457 | JGI IMG/M metagenome (GOLD analysis project Ga0079066, IMG submission 73457) | Active sludge microbial communities from Illinois, USA, of municipal wastewater-treating anaerobic digesters - ADurb_Cas_02_SludgeMetaT... | ecosystem: Engineered > Bioreactor > Anaerobic >...
AGACAACTAATCGACTAACTTGCAAATAGTTCTACAGAAAACATTTTATCTGCCTTTTTTAACCAAAACAGGCAACGTCGTTTCAACAACTTTTGTTAGTAAAAAGTTAGCGTTTGTTATGGTTTAATTCGTTATTTATTTCTTTCTTGTAAGTCTCTTTGGCTAAAAATCATTTGTTATAATGACAGCCTATGACAAACATATTAAGTAATTAAGTGTTTTAAACTTAGCACATATTTGTGCTTGAAATTAAAAACCATTAATCAACCCAATTTTCACCTTAACCTAAAAATTTGTATTATGAACAGAAAAACTTTTCTTCTAATCCTGCTCCTTGGCTTTATGGGATTTTATACCATGGGACAGGTAACAACTTCGGCCATTAACGGACGGGTTGTTGATGACAAGGGCGAGCCCTTAGCCTTTGCCATTGTAATGGCAACGCACGAACCTAGCGGTTCGGTGTACGGGACAACCACTTCCGAAAACGGAACCTACGTCCTTACCGGCTTAAGGGTTGGCGGTCCGTACACCGTTTCCATATCGTTTCTGGGTTACACCCCCGTCAACTATACCGATGTTGACCTCAAACTCGGTGAATCGTTTGTACTTAACGGGGTTTTGAAAGAATCGGCAACCGAGTTGGAGGCAGTTGTTATTTCAGCTGGTTTGGGGAATCCCATCATGAACTCCGATCGTACCGGTGCGCAGACCAACATCAGCAGGCGCGACATAAACAACCTGCCAACCATTAGCCGTAGCATTACCGACCTTGCCAGGCTGACACCACAGGCACAAGGCAACTCGTTTGCCGGTCGCGATGGCCGTTACAACACCATCACCATCGACGGTGCTGCATTCAACAACAACTTTGGGCTAAGCAGTAATCCTCTTCCGGGTGGTGAAGCCCAGCCCATTTCGCTGGATGCTATAGATCAGGTTACGGTTAACGTATCGCCTTTCAACGTTACCCTGTCACAGTTTACTGGTGCCAGTATTAACGCCGTAACACGAAGCGGCGATAACACTTTCAAAGGATCGGCCTACACCTATGTCCGTCCAAAATCGTTCACCGGCAATACTGTGAATGGACTGGAAGTAAAAGGTGCCAACGAGAGAAGTAGCAATAACTACGGACTAAGCCTTGGTGGCCCAATTATTAAGAATAAACTCTTCTTTTTCTTTAATGGGGAGCTTGAAAAGGAAAACATTCCGGGTATTGCGTGGAGGCCCAGTACGGACGGCGTTGCCAATCCCAATTTGATGATTTCCAGAACCACTGAGGCCGATATGGAAAGAGTTCGCAATCACCTGATTAACAATTATCACTATGATCCGGGCAAATACAAAGATTTCGATCCTTTCCAGAACCAGAATACCAAAATCCTGGCACGTATTGACTGGAACATCAGCAAGAACCATAAAATGACATTGCGCTATAACGATGTGGTAGGAACATCTGACCAGCAAACTAATGCAAACAGCGGTCCTAGCGGAATTCCAAGGGGATCAGGACGTATTAGCGGGCAATCTATGGCTTTCTCCAACTCCTTTTACGGATTTAAAAACACCGTACGCTCATTCACCGGTGAGGTAAATAGCGCATTGAAATCGAATATCTCCAATAAATTTCTTGCCAGCTACACTTTTATTGAGGATACCAGAACCAGCAACTCTGCATTTTTCCCATTTGTTGATATATGGGAAGGAGGCGATCAGTATATGTCATTTGGTTATGAACTTTTCTCGTACAACAACAGGGTAGCCAATAAAACGCTCAGCATTGTTAACAATACGGTTATTACCCTGAAGGATCATGCCATAACCGCCGGTATCTCTTACGACCGTCTTTATTTCTACAATTCATACATTCGCGAGGGTACATCTTACTACCGTTATGGATCGGTTGACGATTTCATTAATGGTGCTGACCCAACCGGCTTTGGCGTAACTTACGGCTATGCCGGAAACGATGCTCCCGGGGCAGAGCTTACTTTTGGACTTGGTGCCATTTATGCTCAGGACGAGTGGAAATTAAACCGCCAGTTTAAGGTTACCTATGGTATCCGTATCGAACGCCCATTCTTCCTGGATGAGTTGAAAAATAACCCGGCCATTAGTGCACTCGACTTTGGCGGAAGAAAAGTTGATGTTGGCTCCTGGCCTGAGGCAAGTTTTCTTTTCTCTCCCCGACTTGGTTTTAACTGGGATGTTAAAGGAGATCGCTCATTACAGGTACGTGGGGGAACGGGAATCTTTACAGGACTTCTTCCATTCGTTTGGTTTACCAACCAGCCCACCAACTCCGCAGTTATTCAATCGCCTGAAATCGGATGGAACATCGGCAATCCCAACCTTGCTGGACTGGCCTTTGAACCCGATTACAAAAAGTTAATCGCCGACCATCCCGAATGGTTCCCGCAAAGTCCAAGCACCTTACCAAACAACTCGGCACTTGCTGAAGTTTCCAAAGACTTCAAAATGCCACAAGTATGGCGTTCCAGCCTTGCTGCCGACATTGAATTGCCATACAGCATGGTATTCACAGGTGAGGCAATCTTTGGAAAGGATATTAATGCAGTACAACAGATTAATATCAACGAAAGAGAACCCAATGGTACAATGGTAGGTGCCGATAACCGACCCTATTGGGTGGCTGCAGCAGACAGAAAGTATGAAAACTCCATTGCTAACGCTACTATTCTTTCCAATACCAACGAGGGATATCAATACTCATTCACTGCACAGCTAACCAAAAACTTCAGCCATGGACTTTCGGGGATGTTTGCCTACACCTATACCATGGCTAAGGATGTGTCATCCAATCCGGGCTCGGCTGCATACTCTGCATACTCTTCCAACGTTGCCGTGAACAGTTTGAACAACCCCGGATTAAGCTATTCTAACTTTGCAACCCCCCATCAGCTCACCGGTTTCGGATCGTACAGAATTGAGTATGCCAAGATGCTGGCAACCACCATTACCATTTCCTACAGGGGATATCAGCAGGGACGCTGGTCGTACACATACTCCAACGACCTGAACAACGATGGAATTGCTTCGGACTTAATGTACATTCCTAAGGACGCTTCGGAGATAACCTTTGTTGACTATACCTATAACCCCGGCGGTGGCGCTGATCCAATTATCATGACAGCTCAGCAGCAATCCGATGCTTTCTTTGAATATGTTAAAAACAATGAATACCTAAGTAAGCACATGGGCGAATACGCTGAGCGTTTTGGCCATGTTCGTCCCTGGATACATCGTTTCGATGCCAAGATTTTACAGGATGTGTTCTCAAATTTCGGATCGGCACGTAAATACACGCTCCAGATAAGTCTTGACATACTTAACATAGGGAACATGATCAACGATAAGTGGGGGACATATGATTTCCATCCCTTGGCCAGCTACGACAACATTCGTCCTTTGACCAGGGTTGCCCTACCCACTGCAACAACCGCCCCAACCTTTAGGTTGAATGCCAATACAATTGATCAGTTTAAAGCCAGTACCGAACTCAGTAAAACCCTTAGTACGGGTAGTACTTGGGGAATGCTGCTTGGAATCAGGTTAGTGTTCTAATTCTGCCTGAAACAGTTTTTCTTTCGCCCCGGTACCCCCGGGGCGATTTTTTTTTTTATGGTTTCTGCCTATTGCTTGTTTATATTCCAACCTACACAGATTGAAAATAAGTTCTTCTCCTCTATGGATAAGGTATTTAAACCTTACCATTTGAAACACAAAATGATTACACATCTTCCTGATGTAGTGATATTTACAATGTTAATAACTTTAAAATTTTGTTTAATTCTTCAACTTTTAAAAGTTGGAATTTTCAGGCATGGTTTCCTATCTTGCATGCGCTTTGCCTTTTGCTGAAAAATTTCCTATGCGGTTACTATTCAGCGAAGTGTATTTTACTAAAAAATCAAAACTTTTAAAATCGTCATGCAACAAATAAGTAAGGAGGAAAATGTGGCCATAAGCAACGAAGTGATAGAAAAAGGAACAATTTATTCTTTTGAAGAGGCCATGGCGGCAACAACCCAATATTTCAAAGGCGACGAAATGGCTGCTAAAGTATGGGTCAGCAAGTACGCAATAAAAGATTCCTTTGGAAATATCTACGAAAAATCTCCCGAAGATATGCATTGGCGATTGGCTAATGAGATTGCCCGAATAGAAAAAAAGTATCCAAACCCCATGAGCGCACAGGACATTTTCGACCTGCTCAGGGAGTTTAAATACATTGTTCCACAGGGTGGTCCCATGACCGGAATTGGTAATCCGTATCAAATTGCCAGCCTTTCCAATTGCTTTGTCATAGGATCTAAGGGTAATGCCGATTCGTACGGTGGAATAATGAAAGTAGATGAAGAGCAAGTGCAGCTGATGAAGCGCAGGGGTGGCGTGGGCCACGACCTTTCGCACATCCGTCCTAAGGGTAGCCCGGTACTCAACAGTGCGCTCACCTCAACTGGTGTAGTGCCTTTTATGGAAAGGTATTCAAACTCAACCCGTGAAGTAGCTCAGGATGGACGAAGGGGGGCCCTGATGCTTTCCATTTCCATTAAACATCCCGATGCCGAGAAATTTATTGATGCCAAAATGGAAGCGGGGAAAATTACCGGAGCTAACGTTTCGGTAAAAATTGATGATGAATTTATGAAAGCGGTGCTTGAGGGCAAACCGTATATACAGCAGTACCCCATTAACGCTTCAAACCCCAAATACAGACACGAAATTGATGCTGTGGCCCTGTGGAAAAAAATTATCCATAATGCCTGGAAATCGGCCGAACCGGGAGTGCTTTTCTGGGATACAGTAACCCGGGAATCAGTGGCTGATAGCTATGCCGACCTCGGATTTCGCACGGTTTCAACCAATCCCTGCGGTGAAATTCCACTGTGCCCATACGACAGTTGCAGGCTGATTGCCATCAACCTGTACAGCTACGTTGAAAACCCATTCACTGCAAAAGCCAAATTTAACTTTCCACTTTTCAAGGATCACATCCACGCAGCACAGCGAATAATGGACGACATTATTGATCTGGAACTGGAAAAAATTGATGCCATTCAGGCAAAAATCGACAATGACCCTGAGGACGAAGAGATCAAGAATGTTGAGCGAAACCTTTGGAGCAAAATCCGGCAAAAGGCAATTCAGGGACGTCGCACAGGAATTGGCATCACCGCCGAAGGTGACATGCTTGCAGCCTTAAACCTTCAGTATGGGTCGGATATAGGCATTGAGTTTGCCGTTGAGGTGCAGAAAACCCTGGCCATTGAAGCATACCGATCATCGGTATTCCTTGCCAAAGAGCGCGGTCCTTTCCCCATGTACGATTCACAGAGGGAGAAGAACAACCCATTTATCAACCGCATAAAAAATGAAGATGCAGAACTTTACAGCGATATGGTAAAGTACGGCCGCAGGAATATTGCGCTGCTTACTATTGCCCCAACGGGCACAACCAGCCTGATGACCCAAACCACTTCGGGTATTGAGCCGGTTTTTATGCCCATATACAAACGTCGTCGCAAGGTTAATCCCAACGACAAAAACGTGAAGATTACTTTTACCGATGAAGTTGGAGATTCGTGGGAAGAGTTCAATGTATATCACCACAAGTTCCTCACCTGGCTTGAGGTGAACGGTTACGATACCGGAGAAATCGAAAGTTATGGAGAAGAAGAACTCAGCAAGCTGGTTGAAAAATCGCCATACTACAAATCCACATCCAAGGATGTGGACTGGGTGAGCAAGGTAAAAATGCAGGGCATGATACAAAAATGGGTTGATCACTCCATCAGCGTTACCGTGAATCTTCCCACTGATATAACCGAGGAGATGGTAGCCAAGGTGTACCAAACTGCTTGGGAAAGCGGGTGCAAAGGATGCACCGTTTATCGCGAGGGCTCACGCGATGGAGTACTGATTTCGGCCACAAAAAAAGAAGATCAGAGCGAAACCGCTCATCCTGCAATACGACCTCAGGAGCTTGAATGCGATGTTATCCGATTTAAAAATAATTCCGAGAACTGGATTGCTTTCGTTGGTCTTTACAACGGCAAACCATACGAAATCTTCACCGGGATTTCGGAGGATGACGTTTTGCCCATCCCCAAAACGGTTAAGAAAGGTAAAATATTAAAAATCAAGGAAGAAGAAGGCAGTCGCTACGATTTTCAATATGTTGACAGATTTGGATATACCAACACTGTGGGTGGGCTTTCGCACATGTTCAACAAGGAATTCTGGAACTATGCCAAGTTGATTTCGGGAGTCCTTCGCAACGGAATGCCCATTCCCGATGTGGTGAACCTGGTTAGTTCTCTCAGGCTCGACAACGAAACCATTAATACATGGAATGCGGGAGTAGAAAGAGCCCTTCGTCGGTACATTCCCAATGGAACCAAGGCAAAGAAAGGTGTTCGTTGCGACTGTGGTTCCGATGCACTGGTTTATCAGGAGGGGTGCCTGATATGCACCAATTGCGGTAACTCTAAGTGCGGATAGCAACCCCTAAATCCATACATACAATCAGCCCCCTGTGTTTTCAGGGGGCTTTTTTGGTATTGCCGTTTAAGGCTACAGATTTTCAATTTTCGCTGCTTCTGCCTTAGCCTTGTCTATAATACCCTTGGCCTTGGCATCAGCTTCGTTGATTATCTTCTTCGCCGATTTTTCGCCCTCGCTCCTAATCTTGTCAGCAGCAGCTTTGGCGGCTCTCTCGGCTATTACGCCTTTCCCTTTCGCTTCTTTTTCCACCTTTTTGGCATTGGCTTCGGCCTCTTTTCTCACGACATCGGCGGCTTTACGAGCCTCGGCTCGTATGGCATTGGCCTGTTTCTCTGCGTCTTGTATCAACTTGTCGGCCTGTGCTTTCGCCCTCTGGCGAGCCTCCTCCTTGGCCTTGTCAACCGTTTCTTCAATTTTCTCCTTTACCTGCTCTTTAACCTGCTCCTTCACGCTTTGTGCAGCATCGCCCATATCCATCTTAACCTTTGGATTCGTTGCACTACCGGTTACCAGAAAGTTGATTTTTACCACATCGCTTTGCCCTATGCTTATCCCCTTTGACGCAGCAAATGCGTTGACGCTTTCCAACGCCTGCGAAGCCGGGCCCAACTTAGAGCGTGGCATTTCCATCTTAATCTTGTAGTCAATGGTTTGGTCAATACCTATATCGCCTCCAAAATTCATCTTAATACCCGAGAACTCGGTATCGAAAGGTTTAATGTATATTCTCCCCTCCTTCACCTCCAAATGCGCAGCAAAGTCTTTAAGCCGCGGATTGCTGATGGCATCGTTTTTCAACAAATCACCTATCTTGGTGAATGTGGGTGCGTTGACAATGGCAATGCTCTTACAACCCAGCATGCCGTTGGCATAAAGCGAGTTGAGCACGGGCGACATCTGCTTATCAAGCAGTGAGTTAAGGGCTAGCTTGGTAGAAACCCTACCGGTTATATTTTTTACCTGTGGTGCCATTTTCTCTAACATGCTCAAAGAGTTAAAAGCCGTGGGGATGTCGAACTCTTTAATATCCATAGCAAAATCGATCTTTGGCTCCTCCACGTTCTGAGTATTGTACTCCCCCGAAAGGTTCATGCTGCCCTTAAGTAGGTTCATTCCCAGCTTATCCATCATCACCTTGCCATCGCGCACAACTATCTTCCCCTGAATATCATCGATATTCAGCTTATCAAACTTAACCTTTCTGATATTCGACGACAGAACGAAATCGATGTTTTTGGGTACCTCAATTACGGACATGGGGATGGTATCCTGCACTTCCTCAGTCTCCTCGGTTTCGCCTTCCATGAACTCATTCAGGTCTATAAGCGTTGAACGAAGGTTGAGGGTGCCCTTAATGGTTTGGTCGTTGAATACGTATGGGATAAAGTTTTCCAAACGTCCATCCAACTGGATATCGCTGGCACCCATACGCGCATCGAAGGAAGCCAGCTGTACGTATTTGGGGCTAAAATTCATGTCGGTTTCCAAAATTTTCACCCCCTGGGGAAAGTCGGGGCTTTCCAACTCGAAATTTCTAAGCTTCAGCGAGCCATCGGCCTTAAACTTCTCATACTGCTCCTTTTCTATATACGACATCAACCCTCCGAATTCCAGATTGCTCTCAAGCTTACCCGTTATAGACATATCATCGAGCGGTATGACATCGGCCAAGCTGCTGAAATCGATAACCCCCATAAATTTTCCCGTTACCTCCATATCGCTCATGGGTGTGCGAACGCTGAGTGTGATATCAAAGGGGTTGTTGGCCAACTCGAAGTGGAACTTCGAAATATCAACCGTAGTTTTGTCATCGTTGGTGCCATCATAAAAGACCTTGGTCTTTATGGCAATCTTTTCAACCGATTTGGGCAAATCGGGATATTGAAAACGTGCGTTGTCAACGGCCAAATCAATGCCAACACTGGGCAGGGCAGTTTCGGTGACCAAGCCCTTAACCCACCCGTTCAGGCTCAAATTCCCCGATGTTTGCAGCCCCTCAAAATCCTTCATGTAGATAGCGGGAACCATGGAAAGAAGCGACTTAAACTCGGTTCGGGACGTTGAAAACACTAAATCAACATCTATATTATCGTCAGGCATCTTAACCGCACCGGCAAAATTTAACATTATCTCATTGATGGAAAAGTGATTATCATTGAATGTATATACACTATTAACCAAGTCGGCCCCAATACCGGCGTTGAAACCAACGTTTGCATTTCGGATGTACCGCATGCCATCCATGATAAAATCCAACCCTGAAATCTTGGTGTCAATTTGTAGTTCAGTGTAGTCTAATCCCATGTTTCCCGTCAACATGAAGTTCAAACTCGCAATGTCAGCCTTCATCCCTGCCTGTCCGTCGTTGTAACTTATGTTGGCATTACGTATTTCGAATTTTTCAAGTGCCACCTTCATGGACATGAGCTCTCCTTCTGCCTCTTCTACTACCTCTTCCTCCTCTTCCCATTCGGAAATAAAAATATCCCAGTTGGCCTTCCCTTCGGGAGTGACAATGGCTGCCATAACAGGATTTGACAACAGGATAGAATTAACCTGAATATTTTCCATACCGATTACGCTCTTAATATCAACCCTGACGCTAAACTCATCGAAAGCAACCAGCGTTTGCCCTTCAAACTCATCCACTCCCACGATACTTAAATCCATCAGGCCGATGTAAACATCGGGAAATCCTTTTAAAACAGAAACTTTAAAATCGCTAAACTCTACCTTGGCTTTCACGTTTTTATTTATCTCCTTTTTTGCCAATTCCAGCAGTTGCGGTTTAAAGACTATGGGAATAACAATGGCCGACCCAAGGATTAGCACTATGATTACAAGAATTGTAATGAGAAAAATTTTAAGCACTTTTTTCATGGTTGCGTTAGTTTTAGTAAACAGTTCAAAGTTAAGCCATTTGCTACAAACAGTTATTGAAAAAGTCCCTTTTGTGATAAAAAAAATTTCCGTTCGATTTACTCTTTCCCTTCAGAAGTAATGTTTAAGTATAGCATTCTGAGCATCAGCAGCATAACAATTGGGAGCAGGGTGGTTTGAAGGAACCTGAAAAGGAAATAGTCCAATATGCCAATGTGAATCAGAACGGCAAAGACAATGATTATGGTCATATCCAATAACATCAACAGCATATTGCTTGTGGGCGAAAGGAGAAATTTTGGCACATGCTCCTCCATTTCGTCTCCGGCCAAAACCCTGATGATAAAATACAGACAGAGAGTGTAAAGCAAGGGAGAAACTACGCCAAAAATTACAAGAACATATACTGAGGGCCAAATTCTGAAGCTATACAGCACTCCGCCGAAAAGCGTGAACAGGAGATTAAAGGATAAGCGCGAACCCGTTCCCACCAGATTGTCAATCCAGTACAGAATTATGTTCCTGCTCCTGTTATCTTTATCGGTCAAAGCGAAAAATTTATCAGATTTTCCTGTAAAAATAGCTATTCAAACTGAATGCCTCATACCTGGGCGATAAGGTATATGAGGTAGGCAATGTATATCAACAAAAAAACAGTGCCCTTGGTGCGCTCTATGGTTTGTTTTGGCCTAACCAGAACAAACAAAAACAGCAGTATGCTTGCAGCGCAGGTTACCAAAATATCAATCAAAGCACCGGGATAGAAAGGAAGAGGACGAATGGCGCACGATACTCCCAACACTAAAAAAATATTGAAAATGTTCGACCCCACCACGTTGCCTATGGCAATATCGGAGTTTCCCTTATAGGCTGCCACTGACGAGGTTACCAGTTCGGGTAACGATGTGCCAATGGCCACCACAGTGAGCCCGATTATGGCATCGGAAACTCCAAGCCTGCCGGCTATTTCCGTTGCCGAATCGACAATGATAACACCTCCGAAGTAAAGACCCGCAATGCCGGCAACGGTAAGCAGAATAGCGATTACAGGTTTTCGCTTCCTGACTTTGGATTCCTGACTACTTTGGTCAGATTGCGATGTTTTGTACGTGTAAAGGAAGAATATCCCGAAAAAGATGAGCAGAATGACTCCATCTAATCGTGAAAGCATCGCGCTGTCGGCCGACTTAAGCATATGCTCGGCGCCAAGCACCAAAAGCATCACTGCTGCCAGAAGGGTGAATGGAATTTCAACCCTCAGGGTTTTCCGTTGAACATGGATTGGCCTGATGATAGCCGCAATGCCAACGATTAAAAGGATGTTCATAATGTTGCTTCCCAGCACGTTTCCCATGGCTAAACCACTTGTGCCGTTCACCGATGCCACTATATTTACCACGAGTTCGGGGGTAGAAGTTCCGGCAGCCACCACCGTTAAACCGATGGTAAGTGCCGATACTCCCAAACTCGAAGCGATGGAGGAAGCTCCTTCTACCAGCCAATTGGCCCCAACGATGAGGATGACCAGCCCAAGGGAAAATAAAAGAATATCAATCAACATGGCACAATCAACGAGTTTCTTGAATGAACAAAACTATAATTACAAACCCTACCGAAAGGGAACAAATCTAAAACAATTAATTCATTTGTTGGTCGTTTTTTAGGTATGACTTTTCAACCCTATCCCAAGATTGTTCCTTTGCAAACCTTTGATTGGGGCAAAAGATATCGTAAAGATTTCTACATTTGTTGGCGAAACTGTAATTAGTATGCTTCGGAAACGATTCTCGTACTTTATTCTCCTGGTATTGTTCGCAAGCCTTTTCTCCCCAAGGTGCGCCATTGTTGTGCCACCAACGGGGGGAGACAAGGATACCATTCCCCCGGTAATGGTCCGAAGCAATCCTCCCATCTACTCCACAAACTTCAACCGACAGAGGATAACCCTAACCTTCAATGAGTTTGTTCAGCTAAAGGACATTGGCAAGAAGCTAATCCTTTCACCGCCACAAGAACGATTACCCGAATTCAGGATTAAGGGCAAGAATCTTGAACTGTCGTTCTTCGAGCCCTTGAAGGACAGCACAACCTACACCCTTTACTTTTCCGATGCCATTACCGACCTAAACGAGGGGAATCCAATGGTTAACTTCGAATTTGCCTTTTCAACCGGTAACGAAATCGATTCGCTGAGATTTCCCGGCAAGGTAATTGATGCATTCACCCTTGAGCCACAGGTTGGGGTACTGGTAATGCTCTACCGGGAATTACACGATTCGATACCCATGCAGGAAAAGCCTGTTTACGTTACAAAAACCAATAAAGGGGGCAACTTTTCGCTCAGCAACTTAAAGATGGGAGATTACAAAATTTTTGCGCTTAACGATGGCAATTCCAACTACCTCTTTGATCAAATAGCTGAATCAATAGCATATCGACACGATACCATAAAAAAATCAATACTGGTGGCACCATTGGGTGATTCCGTCAGGGAGACGTCAGTTGACCCATTCATTCTTAGGCTGTTTCAGGAAGAGAACAGGGTGCTTTCGCTTACCGACTATTCCAGAATTTCGAGGCGAGGATTGCAGTTGGGATTCTCGCGGAGGCCCGAAGGCAGGGTTTTGCTGACCCCCGTCAACTTTACGGTTGATTCCTTAGAGCAATGGTACATACCGGAACGAAGTATCACCGGTGATACCCTCGCGTACTGGATAACCAACGATATGATAAGCAACATGGATTCGCTGTTCATTCGGGTTAATTATCCAAAAACCGATTCGTTACTCAATATTTACGAAGCTTGCGATACACTTCGTTTTATCCATACTGCCAAATCGCCCGGCACGCGATCGAGAAAGAAAGATACTGAGGGCCTCGAAAAAAAGCCATCGCTCAACGTAACGTTTTCAGCATCAAAGGAGAAGCCTCTACCCCCTATCCAACCGTTAACGCTAACTTTCAGCTTGCCGCTCCAGTCGCTGGATAACTCTTTAATCCGCTTTGACGACATGACCGATAGCCTGGCTGTGCATACCCGCCTGCAGGTGGACAGTTTAAACCCAAGGGTTTATCGTGCCTTTCACCCCTGGGAGTTCAATAAAAGGTACCGATTTGCTGCCCTCCCCGGAGCATTTACCGACCTTAACGGGGTGACCAACGATACCCTGGAGGTAATTTTCAGCGGAATAAATCCGGCATATTTTGGTACCATTAACCTGACTCTAAGCGGAGTTGAGCCAAATATAATAGTGGAACTACTTACCGAAAAGAAATCTGTTGCCTATAGAGCCATTGCGGAAAAGGACGGAACCTTAACCTTTAACTACGTTAATCCTGCCAAGTATTCCATTCGCTTTATTTTTGATGAGAACAGGAATGGGAAGTGGGATACCGGTTGGTATTTAATGGGAATTCAACCCGAAAGAGTGGTGATGTTTGAGGAGAAAGGGGTTGTAACCATCCACAATATCAGAGCCAACTGGGAATACGATTTAAGTTTCGATTTGAAAAAATAACAATAGCAACCATGTCAGTAGTGATGAGCTTTGCCATTTTTCCCACCGACAAAAGTGAAAGCGTAAGCCCATATGTTGCCAGAGTGATTGACAGGCTCAAAACGTTGGGAGTTCCCTTTCAGTTAACCTCCATGAACACCATCGTTGAGACCGATGAGATGAAACAGGCCCTCTCAGTGCTTAGCGAAGCATACTCGGCATTGGAAAAGGATTGCCATAGGATTTACCTCTCCGTCAATTTCGATATACGAAAGGGAAAATCCAACAGGATGGAATCCAAGGTAAAGTCGGTGGAAGGTAAATTAGAATAATAGAATCAATGCATTTTGGTTAAAAGAATCATCATAGCGCTTTTCATGTACACCTCCTTTCTTGCCCCGGGGCAAGTTTACATTGGAGCGAGGGCAGGTTATGGTATTTCGTCGGTTGAGTTTGCGCCTACCCAAAAGGAGAGGGGCCTTTTCGACGATGGTTTCGATTTTGGGTTAAGCGTTAAATATTTCGATTTGCAATACGTTGGTTTTCAAAGCGATTTAAGCATAACCCGCAGGGGCTACCGTAAACCACTACAGGACACTTTACTGTACAAACGGGTTAATTCCTACCTCGAGTGGCCCATTTACATGCAGGTAAGACTAAAAAACAAGGGACTGTTCATTCACCTCAATGCTGGCTGTTACGGAGCTTACCTGTTAAATTCTATGGTTGGCAACAACCAATCGGGTGAATATCAAATGGAGAACTACAAATTCAACATTCTGAAAGACAATAAATTTGATTACGGGTTGATTGGCACTACCGGTATTGGCTACGAAACGCCTCTGGGTATTTTTCAGTTTGATTTTCGCTATACCTGGGGCTTGGGCGACTTATACTATCACAAATATGAGGGAATGCCCGGCCGTTCGCCTGCTCGCGTTCAAAACCTGTCGTTCAGCTACTACTGGAATCTTTCGAAAAAAAAGAAAAAAACCCGATGAGCAAATTAGGGTTTTACAATAATTGATTTTAAATTAGAGGCTTAAAAAATTTTGTGACACATCATGCGTACCATATTTACCATTCTCTTCATTTCATTTTTCAGCGTTCACACCATTGCACAATCAGGTTATATTCAGGAGGGGAAAGCTTCCTTTTATGCCGATAAGTTTGAGGGGCGGACCACCGCATCGGGCGAACGTTACAGCCATTCGAAAAGCACTTGTGCCCATCTGTCGCTTCCTTTCGGAACTCTGGTAAGGGTAACCAATCTGGGTAACGGAAATTCGGTAGTCGTCAGGGTGAACGACAGGGGGCCGTTTGTTCCCAATCGCATAATCGATCTCAGCCGTTCGGCGGCTGAAAAGTTGGGTTTTATCGGGCAAGGTATAGCCGATGTCCGAATTGAAGTGATTGATGAAAACGGGAATGCCATTCAAACCAATACCCCGGCACCAAAACCAAAGCCTACAGAAACCAAACCAACAACCCAAACTAAGCCTGCAACGGAAGGGCAAACCACTACGCCACAGGCAAAAACACCTGTCCCCAAGGCCGCCCAACCCCCCTCAACCGATTACGAACTTTACGAATTGGATGTGAATCGCCAATCGCCGGGAGGTTTTACCGTTCAGATTGGCAGTTACAAGGAGTTGGTCAACCTGCTTCGGATTGCCGATGACCTAAAGGTGTCGCTTAAGAAAGAGGTGAGGGTACAAGTGGCCACCGTAGGTGGCGAAAAGGTGTACCGGCTGATGGTAGGGAAATTCTCGTCACGCCGCGATGCCGAGAACTTCCGCGACAAGGCCTCGCAAATATACCCCGACTGCTTTGTTGTGGAGTTAAAATAGCTACCTCAACAACTTGTAATATCAACTGAAAATCAAGCACCTTAATAAAAACAAACATTAACCCTTTAATACAATTCAAACATGTTCTTTAGAAAACTATCTATCCTTTCCATCACCATGCTTTTAATTAGCATGTCCTATTCCTTTTCCCAACCGATTAAAAAAGTCAAGTTTGGAAAAATAAGCATGGAAGAAATGACTATGCAAACCTATAGCCTCGACACAACAGCTGAGGCTGTACTGCTTTACCAAAATGCCGAATTCCTGCCCAATAATTTTCAGTTCAGACAGCACCAACGGATTAAAATTTTAAAAACCGGCAGCCGGATAATCGCGGAAACTTTGTTTCTGAGGAAAGTCCGAGCTCCGAAGGGCAGGATGCCGGGTAACGCCCGGGCAGGCAGACGAAAGTTATTCCTGACAGATAGTGCAACAGAAAATACACCGCCGTATATTTACTGTCCGTATGCTTTTTTAAGTATTTCGGGCTTTGATTTAAGTAAAATGACGGTAAGGGTGAAATGGCGGAGTAAGAGCCCACCAGCAGCCAGGCAACTGGCTGGCTTTGAAAACCTCATCCGGAGCAAGACCAAATAGGGAAGATACGGGGCTGCCCGTCCTTCTTCCGGGTTGGTCGCTTGAGGCATAT
>Ga0079066_1043995_pt1 | contig 13397 bp, 10 predicted proteins | sample ADurb_Cas_02_Slu_FD_73457 | JGI IMG/M metagenome (GOLD analysis project Ga0079066, IMG submission 73457) | Active sludge microbial communities from Illinois, USA, of municipal wastewater-treating anaerobic digesters - ADurb_Cas_02_SludgeMetaT... | ecosystem: Engineered > Bioreactor > Anaerobic >...
GGCATCTACCAGCGCGACCTTACTTCTTTCCGGGAGACACCCCTGCTGGAAAACACGCTTATTCCGGGCAATTGCATGAATTGTCATTCTTTTTCCGGAAATCATCCTGAGAAGATGAGCATCCATGTCCGTGGCGAACTGGGAGGAACAATTCTCAAAACAGGTGACAAGATAGAAATGTTGAATACCAAGACAGATGAAACCGGAGGTAATTGCGTATATCCATACTGGCATCCTTCTGGAGAGTATGTCGTTTATTCGGTCAACCAGACCATCCAGGCATTTCATTCCATCAGGGAACGTCGTATAGAAGTCATCGATTTGGCCTCAGATATTGTAGTTTACCACCCGCAAAGCAAACAAATCCTGACTCCTGATCTGCTCCGGACAGATGCCTTTGAAACTTTCCCATCCTTTTCTCCTGACGGCAGAACCTTGTATTTCAGCTCCTCACAATTTCAGAACATTCCCGAGGCTTACGAGAAGATCCGCTATGACCTGTGTTCCATCGCCTTCGATCCCCAAACCGGAGCGTTTGGTGATCATGTCGATACCCTGATACATGCCGCTGCTATGGGCAAAAGCATTTCCTTCGCCAGGCCATCTCCGGATGGCAAATACATCATGTTTACGCTGTCTGATTATGGCAACTTCTCCATTTGGCACAAAGAAGCTGATTTATGGCTCTATGACCTGAAAGACGGATCGTTACGGGAAATGAAAGAGGTGAACAGCGACGATGTGGAAAGTTACCACAGCTGGTCCTCGGAAGGCACCTGGTTTGTCTTCAGCAGCCGGCGTCTTGACGGGCTCTATACAAGACCTTTCTTTGCAAGCATTGACAAAGAGGGAAATATTACCAAACCTTTCCTGCTGCCACAGTGCAAACCCCTGGAATTCTACAATATGAACCTGTACTCATACAATGTCCCCGAATTCATTACCGAAAAGGTGGACTGGGATCTGAAAAAAGTTGAAAAAGCCCTGAATACAGGCCAAAGGGACAAGGTGGAGGTCCGCAGGTAATAAATAACAAATCAATACACTTTTGCTATGAAGAAAATCATACTGTCATTGTTGTGCCTGTTGTTTTTTTGTCATGCCGGGGCGCAACAATACAAGAATTTTAAGGTTTCGGTCTATACACGTGCCTACGAAGTCGAGAAAATGAAAGACAGCCACTGGCTGGATTCCACCTGGAGGATCATTGCTGCCCAGGTACAGCCCGACAAGATCTACCTGGAGACCCACCGGGACCTGCTGATTGTTCCGGATGCCACCCTGCGTAAAGCCATTCGCTTTTTCAGGGAAAAAGGACTGGAAGTCGGCGGCGGTATAACCTATACCATAGATGAATCCAACAGTTTCGAGACTTTTTGTTATACCAACCCGGAACACCGTAAAAAAGTACAGGAAATTGCTGAACACACAGCCCGTTACTTTGATGATTTTATCCTGGACGATTTCTTTTTTACCAGCTGCAAATGTCCTCTTTGCATAGAGGCCAAAGGCAGCATGAGCTGGACAGAATACCGCCTCCGGCTCATGACAGAAGCCGGAAAAAGCCTGGTTCTGGACCCGGCCCGCAAGGTGAATCCCAACGTACGCGTTATCATAAAGTATCCCAACTGGTACGATCATTTCCAGGGTCTTGGATTTGACCTGGAACACGGCCCTTCTTTATTTGACGGGGTGTGGACAGGAACAGAGACCAGGGACCCTTCCTTTGCGCAGCACCTGCAAAACTATTTAAGTTATAACGTTTTCAGGTACCTTGACAACCTGCGACCGGGATACAACTTGGGCGGCTGGGTGGATAGTGGCGGTTCCCATATGGGAATGTACCGTTACGCAGAACAGCTATGGCTGACTCTGTTTGCCAAAGCGCCTGAAATCACCCTTTTTGCCTATAACCAGCTGATCCGGCAGCCAGAACTGGGTAAGACAGCTACAGAAACCTTCCTGCTGACAGATCAGTTTTTGGGAGAACTGGGAAAACCGCAGGGTATTGCTTCCTATAAACCTTTCCATGCAACCGGAGAAGATTTCCTGCAGAATTACCTGGGTATGATAGGCCTGCCTATGGACATGCTCCCCTATTTCCCTACCGACAAGAAGGTGGTCCTGCTGACCGAACAGGCAAAATCTGATCCCGCCATAGCCGACAAGATCCGGCAGCAACTGATGCGTGGGGGTGATGTTATTGTTACCTCTGGCCTGTTAAAAGCCATCCCGGACCAGATCGCCTCTGTTGCAGAAGTAAGGTGCTCAGACCTGAAAGCACTTATAGACGATTTTGGTTGGAATGGGAAGGCTTCCAAAGACATGCTCATTCCACAGGTACATTACCTGACCAATGATGCATGGGAGATTGTTTCTGCCGGCAAGCCCCTGACACAAGGTGTCATAGGTTATCCCATCCTGCTCAGGTGCCCTTTTGCCAAAGGGAACATGTACATACTCACCATCCCGGACAATGTTGCCGACCTTTATGCATTTCCGGACAACGCCCTGAACATGATCCGGTTTTTCATGAGCAGGGACCTGGATGTACGCATTGAAGGCCCTTCCATGGTGGGTTTATTCGTCTACGATAACGGAACTTTCATTGTGGAATCTTTCCGGGACGAACCGGTATCTGTCCATGTGGTTCTTTCCGGGGAACAGGAAAAAGTAACGGAATTGACAGAGAATAAAGCGTATTCCGTTGAATCCGACAAATTTTCAATCACCCTGGAACCCCATACTTTTAAGGTTTTTAAAAAATAAGCACATGAACAGATATACTTCCCTGCTTCTATTATTCTTAAGTATGATCCCCCTTTCGCTCAGGGCCCAGACAGAAGTGATGGCTTGGGGAAACATTACCGGCATCCGCGTTGACGGGCACCTGATGGCATTCGAATCATTCCTGACTGTCGGAGATAAGAACATGGATAAGACTTCTTTTTCCGGAAAAGAAAAACAGCCACATCCGTTATACCACAGGGAAGGTCTTAAGCAGATTGTTACCACCGATCTACGCGGGGTGAATTTTAAACAGGAAGTAACCGATACGGGACCGGGCACAGTTCAAGTCAGGATAACGTCCACCTGTGACACGGCCACTCCTTCCCATAATGCATGGTTGGCTATTAAACTGGATAATTGCAGTTACCACATTTCAGGAAGAAACCTGGTCCTGAAAAATCAGGAAGTAACCCTGACTCTTTCCTTTACCCGTAGACCAACGTTGGTAAGCAAAGGGGATCTTATCTTCATACTCTTGCTTTCAGAGCTAAAAAAAGGAAGATCAGCCACCCTGGAATTCAACCTTTGTGCCAGGGGTCTCATAGACAAGGACCCGGTAACAATACGTGCCGATTTCACCTCTCCGGGCAGGCGTTTTGACGGATTCGGAGGCAATTTCAGGCTACAGAATCCGCAAATGGATCCAAAAGTGATACAATACTGTCTGGATAACATGCGTGTCGCATGGGGCCGGGTTGAAATGCCGTGGGCCAACTGGCAACCGTTCGAAGACAAGGCCCCTGCTCCTGACCAGCGTGTGCAGGATGCTATGGAAATGGCACGACGTCTGTCAGCCCGGGGCATGCCAGTGATCGTCAGCGCCTGGTTCCCTCCCGCATGGGCTGTTCAGGGAGACATTAGTGAATACTGGCGCCGGGGAGGAGGCGTGAGAGCCTATCGCCTGGATCCTGAAAAAAAGGAAGCCATTTACAATTCACTAGCCGATTACCTGGATTACCTGAAAAAGTGGTATGGCGTAGAAGCCTATGCTTTTTCATTCAACGAATCGGACATAGGGATTGACGTGTTCCATACCCCCCGGGAACATGCCGTCTTCATACGGGAACTGGGGCAGGTTCTTGCATCACGGGGATTGGCAACAAAAATTCTACTGGGAGACAATTCAGATGCCACCACCTTTGATTTTATTCTGCCTGCTATGGAAGACCTTTCTACACATAAGTATATAGCTGCGGTATCATTTCACTCCTGGAGGGGATGCGACCAGGCAACCCTTGAAAAATGGGCTGGTGCAGCACGCAGGCTAAACGTTCCGCTGATCATAGGTGAAGGCAGTACCGATGCAGCTGCCCACCGATACCCGGCAATATTTGCGGAGTCCACATTCGCATTCTATGAAATCAATCTCTATATAAGGATTTGTGCCATATGCCAGCCATTATCCATACTACAATGGCAACTCACTTCTGATTATTCCATTCTATGGGGAGACGGAATATATGGTTCTTCCGGGCTTTTACGCCCCACACAACGTTTCTGGAACCTGAAGCAGCTGGCTTCCACACCTGAAAACGTTTTTTCTATGCCCGTTCAAAGTGACAGGGATCTGATCAACTGTGCCGCCTTTGGAAATCCCGGCACCGGGGACTATGCTATACACATAGTGAACAACGGAGCTGTAAGGGAGGCAACCCTTGAAGGAATCCCGGCCGGTAAGGCTGTAGTTTATGTTACAAATGAAAATGACGGAATGAAAGAGATAGAAAAGATAACCACAACAGGAGAAGCATTTATGCTGACCTTGCCTGCATTATCCTTTATATCGTTGATTTGCTCTTCCGGTAATGGGCCCTGAACAGCTTGGGGGTCATATGCTTCTTTTTCTTGAAAATCCTGTTGAAGTTGGAAAGGTTGTTGAAACCACATTCAAAACAGATCTCAGAAATCGTCCTATTGGAATCAACCAGCATACGTGAGGCGTATCCCAGGCGGATATCAATGATATAATCCGAAAGCGTCTTCCCGGTTCGTAATTTGAAAAAACGGCTGAATGCGACCGGCGACATTCCCACCATTTCCGAAAGAAGATCCAGGCTGAGTTTCTTTGTGTAGTTCTGGTTGATGTAATCTTTCACCTTGCTGACCCGCCGGCTTTCCATATTTCTCTCGGCATGCGCAAAAGAACTGCTGGCCAGGCTCCTGCTGTTAACGCACAGGGAAAGCTCGTTCAGCAGTTTGAGCAACCTCAGGAATTGCTCAAATCCTTTTCCTTCCCTGGCAATGGTATCAATAAGATTATAGACCTTCATGATGGTTTCCAGGGGGAAGGCGAGCCCATGCTCGGCCTTGATCAGCATTTTGCGGATGGAATTGAACTGGTTCTTTTCCAGCAAACAGGTTGGCAGCAGATCGGGAGAAAACTGGATGGTGATCTCACGGATCACCGGTGATTTGCAATTACCCTGGTCCCATACATGTTCCAGGCTGTCTCCCGAAATAAGTATCAGGTCGTAATCATCTGTGTATTCAATGTTATCACCTACTATCCTTTTCAGACCCTTGCCGTGTTCAATGAAATTGATCTCGTATTCCCTGTGCTGGTGGAGTGGAAAAGTGAACTCAGATTTATAACGTTCCACCACGTGAAAACAATCCTTATCGGACAAGGGAGGAATTTCGTTCAGAACAACGTTACTCATAATTGCAAAGCTACTAAAAATCAGATCAGCAGCAAGCTTGACGCCATGATGGCCATGCCACCGATAAAACCGAGGATCGACAGATGGTGCTTGCCGAAGCGTTCTGCTCCCGGCAGCAGTTCATCAATGGAAATGTATACCATGATCCCGGAAACGGCTGTCATGACTATCCCCTCAAGCAAAGGACCCCAGAATTGAAACAAGATGAGTATGGCCACCAGGGCTCCAAAAGGTTCAGCCAGGCCAGACAGTAAAGAGTACCAGAAGGCCTTTTTCCGGTTTCCTGTAGCATAGAAGATGGGCACCGACACGGCAATCCCTTCGGGTATGTTATGTATGGCTATGGCCAACGCAATGGGTATGCCTACATCAAGGCTTTTCATACCTGCTATGAAAGCCGCTATACCTTCCGGAAAATTATGGATTGCAATGCCCAGTGCCATCATTATACCCATTCTCTTCAGGCGGCTCTTCTTGTCCATATCCTCTGTCAGATGCAACTCGTGTGGATTTTCATCCTTGGGTATCAGAAAGTCAATGATGGCGATCAGGGCAATCCCTCCAAAGAAAGACAACACCACTTGCAGCGGTGTCAATATTTGCCTGGCCCCGGGTATTAGCTCCATAAAGGATATGTATACCATTACCCCTGCCGAAAATCCCAAGGTGACGGAAAGAAAGCTGGTATTTGTCCTTTTAGCCAGTAAAGCGGCCAGTGATCCGATCCCTGTGGACAGGCCGGCAAAAAGAGTCAGAACGAATGCAATCAGCAGCTGAGAAGGCTCAATCTCCATGATCCGGAAGTTTGGCTGTCAATTTCTGGACAACTTTAAAGCGCGATAGAAACTCGCTGGCAAATACCCTGATCACGGTGTAGGCAGGAATGGCCACCAGCATTCCCACAGCGCCTCCCATGTATCCTGAAATGAGGATTACCAGGAAGATCTCCAGGGGGTGTGCCTTGATACTGCTGGAATAGATCACCGGCTGAATAAGATATGTATCCAGCATGTTGATACCGGCATAGACGGCAACCATGGCAACCACAAACCACAAGATACTTGAATAACCGGATGTTGCATAAGAAGTTAAAATACCGATAACCGTTCCAATACTGCCTGCAATGAGCGGACCGGCATACGGTACGATATTGAGGATGCCAAAGATAAGTCCCAGGACAAGCGCCAGCTTGTATTCTATACGTACCACGAAATGCAGTCCTGCAGAAATGAGAATGGTCATGATAAGGACTTCTATGAAAATCCCTATGAAATACCTGAGAAGGAGTTCATTCACCGATTTCATGGCGTTGGAGAACCTCTCTTCGTATTTAACGGGCACTATGGCCATCAGCATATTTGAAAACATGTTCTCTTCCCGGAGAAAGAAAAAGGTAATGAAGACCACAGAGAATAAACCCACGCCAAAATTCACAAAAAATGAAGCCAGCGAGTCAAATAGCCTGGTAAAGAATTCAGGATGCAAGAATTTTTCTATCTCATTCCAGATCAGGGATTCAATAGTCATAGAAGGGGCAAGTGAAGGAAAAAGGCCATGGATCAATTTGTTTGCCTGTGCCAATGAGCCGGATAGCATGGCCGGCACATCCTCCAGCCCAATGGTATCAATACGTGAAGCTATGCCTATGACCAGGGGTGCCATATAGTAAAAGAAGAGGAATATCAGTCCAAACATGGCACAAATGACCAAAATGGAAGATACCGACTTGGGAATGTGCCATTTCTTTATCCTTATGCGGGACAATAATCTTACAAGCGGGCTTCCTACAAGGGAGAGCAGTGCCGCTATCAGGATATAGGTGATGATGCTGCGGAAATACCAAACTATGAAAACTATGATGGCCAGTGCAGCAACGGCAATGATATATTTCGCCAGTTTGTTCATTTTGTATCAAAAATACGATTTTTTCAGTAGATGGCAATCGCATTCAGCAGCGGTGGGGCATCGGCTTCCAGGATGCTGATCCTGATCTTGTCCGAGGTGACGGCCGGGAACCGGAACAGGCGCTTGTACCCTATGGTGGTGCCCTGAGCCAGCAACAGCCACCGGTCTTCCTCCGGATCGGCATATTCGACGATAAAACGTGCGATCCGCTGGCCCAGCGGTATATATTCCTGTAACATGAGTGCCGAGAAATTTTCTTCCTTCCCCAAATCAATGGTCAGTGCTGCGGTGGTTATTCCCTCCTCCGGGATCCAGTAGGTATCATAGTCAGCGTCTGTAACGTTATCCGGACGGAATTTCCTTGAACCATCATTCCTGACAGAAGTGGCGAAAGCAGCGTCACCCCGCGCAAGATCCCTGGAAAAGACTTCGTCCCGTCTCTGCCTGAATTCCATAAGACGGAGGGAATCCCCGGCAGGAATGCGACCCCGGGTGTCAGGGGGAACATTCAGTAAGAGGTTGGCATTCCTGCCCACCGAGCCGAAATAGATGTCCATCAGTTCCTCAACGCTCTTGAGGGAATTATCGGTATCGGGGTTGTAAAACCATCCTGGCCGGAGGGAGACATCGGCCTCGACGGGTATCCAGTACGGGGCTCCCCGCTGTCCGGAGTTGAGAATGATGGTGGACGGCGCTCCCCTTCCCGGTGTGAAACCTGAAGTGTCCAGGGTGGACCAATTTGTTTCACCGGCGAAGCCCCTTTCATTGCCCACCCATCGGCAACCTGGCCCCACATCGCTGAATATCAACGCTCCGGGCTGATGCTCCTGCACTGTGCTGTTGAACAGGGACCAGTCATAGGGTGAAGAAACCAGGTCCCCGCAGGCTCCGTCAAACCATTGCTCGAATACGGGTCCGTATGAAGTGAGCACTTCCGTGAGTGTATTTGCAAACAACCGGTTGTATTCCGGCGTGCCGTAGGCGGGATTGTTCCTGTCCCAGGGAGACAGGTAAACCCCGAATTTCAGGCCGTATTCCCTGCAAGCAGCGGATAATTCCGCCAGCACATCGCCCTGGCCCGAGCGCCAGGGACTGTTCCGGACGGTATGATCGCTGTAGCGGCTGGGCCAGAGGCAAAAGCCGTCGTGGTGCTTAGCGGTGATGATGATACCCTGCATGCCGGCATTTTTAGCGGTCCTGGCCCACTGCCTGCAATCCAGTGCCCTGGGATTGAAAACGGCCGGATCCTCTGCCCCGTTGCCCCATTCCACCCCCGTAAAAGTGTTGGGACCGAAGTGAACAAACATATAATACTCCATTTTTTGCCACTCCAATTGTTCCGGTGTGGGAACCGGTCCATGGGCCTTCACGGGGGCAGATTGTCTGCAGCCGGATATGAAAATTGAAAAAAAGATACAAAAAAAGGGGTAAAGAATTTTATTTTCCATGGGAAATATTTACCTTTGTCAAATATTTACGATAATCATTAATTTCTTTTCTAAATTACAAAATATTTACGTATGAAACATGTTATCATTGGCGGTGTGGCCGGAGGAGCTACAACTGCAGCCCGCATCAGGAGAAATGATGAAAATGCAGAAATCATCATGTTTGAAAAAGGGAAGTACATTTCCTATGCAAACTGTGGTTTGCCTTATTACATAGGTGATGTGATCAAAGACCGGGCTAAACTTTTTGTTCAGACACCAGAAAGTTTTGGGAAACGTTTCAATGTGGACGTCAGGGTGAACTCGGAAGTGATAGGCATCGATACTGAAAAACAACTTGTTACGGTCAGGAATGCAAAAGGAGACGAATACAGGGAAAGTTATGACAAACTTCTTCTTTCACCCGGGGCCAATCCCGTGAAACCTCCGCTGCCGGGCATAGATTCGGAAGGTATCTTTACCCTCAGGAACGTGGATGACACGGATCGTATCAAGGAATATATGCGTTCCCACCCCATCCGCAGGGCCGTGGTCGTAGGAGCTGGTTTCATTGGTCTGGAAATGGCAGAAAACCTGCATGCAACAGGCGCTCATGTGGCCATTGTGGAAATGGCCGAACAGGTTATGACTCCTATAGATTTTTCCATGGCCGGCCTGGTGCACCAGCATCTTTACCAGAAACATGTAGATCTGCATTTGAACCAGGCAGTGCAAGGATTCATCCCTGTTTCCGGGCCGGATCCTTCCATTAAGATCAATCTTAAAAACGGGAACGAACTTGAGGCCGATATTGTCATTCTTTCCATCGGGGTCAGACCAGATACGACCCTTGCAAAACAGGCCGGAATCACGCTGGGCCGTACTGGAGGTATACAAGTGAACGAATACCTGCGGACCTCGGCAGAAAATGTTTATGCCATTGGGGACGCCATAGAATTTCCCCACCCTGTAAGCGGCGAACCCTGGCTCAATTACCTGGCGGGACCGGCCAACAGACAGGCCAGGATTGTAGCAGACAATATGGTATCCGGGGACCGTATAAAGTACGAAGGTTCCATCGGCACTTCAATAGCCAGGGTATTTGACCTGACTGTGGCTTCTACCGGGCTTCCGGGCAAAAAACTCAAACAGCTCAATATTCCCTATCTTACTTCCACTACACATTCTAATTCTCATGCAGGATACTATCCCAATGCCCTGCAGATGAGTACCAAAATTACTTTCGATCCGGAAACGGGACGACTGTACGGAGGGCAGATAGTAGGCTATGACGGAGTAGACAAGCGTATTGATCTGTTGGCACATGTAGTTAAAAAAACAAGGAAGCATATACGATCTGATTACCATGGAACACGCCTATGCCCCGCCTTTCTCATCGGCAAAAGATCCTGTTGCCATTGCCGGCTATGTGGCATCCAATATTTTAAGCGGCAAAATGAAACCGGTTTACTGGAGAAAAATGCAAAAAACCGGACCCGGAGAAGTAACCAAACTCGATGTGCGTACGGCTGCTGAAAATAGTCTGGGAACCATTTCCGGATCCGTAAATATTCCCGTAGATGAACTCAGGAACAGGCTGGACGAGGTTCCCCGTGACAAACCTGTATATGTATTCTGTGCTGTGGGACTGAGAGGGTATCTTGCATCCAATATATTGATACAGAATGGATTCAATAACGTTTATAACCTTAGTGGAGGATATAAGACTTACGAAGCCGCAGCTGAATCGGAAAAGAAATCCATTCCCATCACTCCGGCTTTCTCTGCACCTTATTCAGACTCGGGGGATCCACTGGCAAAGAACAAAGCCGCTGCCTCTTCAAAAGCAGCCACCATTGAGGTGAATACCCTGAAAATTGATGCAACAGGACTGCAATGTCCCGGTCCCATCATGAAAATAAAGAGCAGCATTGATTCCATAGTTCCTGGGCAGAGGGTGGAAATCCAGGCTACCGACCCGGGTTTTGCACGTGATATACAGGCATGGTGTCAGACTACAGGGAATGTGCTGGTTCAACAGTCAGACAGCAAAGGAGTGTTCACTGCTGTTGTAGAAAAGAAAGAGCGTGGGATTCAAGCTCCTGCAGCCCCTGAAGGAGGCAAAGGGAAAACCCTGATCATGTTCAGTGATGACCTGGACAAAGCTCTGGCAACCTTTGTGCTGGCAAACGGAGCAGCCGCCACCGGGGAAAAAGTCAGCATATTCTTTACTTTCTGGGGACTTAATGTCATCAAGAAAATCAAGAAACCTGCCGTCAAGAAAGATATTTTCGGGAAAATGTTCGGGATGATGTTGCCTTCGCACAGCGGCGCACTGAAATTGTCCAAGATGAACATGTTCGGCATGGGACGGATCATGATGCGTCATATCATGAAAATCAGGGGTATCGATTCCCTGGAGGACCTTCGCCGCCAGGCCATTGAAAACGGGGTGGAATTCATTGCCTGCCAGATGTCCATGGATGTGATGGGAGTGAAAGCGGAAGAACTGATGGACAATGTGATCATAGGAGGAGTTGCCACCTATATGAACAGGGCCGTACAATCAAATGTTAACCTGTTTATCTGATCCGGGGCATGAAGGATTCAATATGCATGATGAAAGACGTCCTGATGGCTTTCAATGAATTTGAAAAAAGCCTGATCCAGGCTCATTCTCTCTCGCTCAACGAAGCCATGGTGCTCTGTTTGCTCGGAGAATGCGAAAAGGAACCCGGACGTCTTTCTGCCTCGGCTATTGCTGAAAAAACAGGCTTTTCTGCCTCACACACTTCCAAAGTGCTCAGATCGGCAGAATCCAGGAAATGGATTATACGTTCCCTGTGCTCGGAGGACCGGAGAAAGATGTACTTTGAGCTCACCCCGGAAGGACAGAAAAAGCTCTGGCAAATAAAAAATACCCCGGTGGAAATCCCTGCTCTGTTGAAAAAGCTGTTTTAGTTTTTTTTTGTACTTTCGGCGAATAATGAGTCAAAAAGGTATTCGCAATTATTCTAAGATAGTCGTTTTTGCACTTGCATCTTCCATTTTCCCTGTACTGGCTTCCTGTGAAAGGAACATGGACATGCCTGAACGGGAACCGGTGCATTTCAGGGAAGTGTTGGCGCAAGACACCTTTGCTTTCAAAGACCTGCTCTCTTCCCTGGTGAGCATTTATCCCAACTTCAGCAATCAGTACGGCGGACAACTCGAACAACTCATGAGCCTGCTGGATACAACGGGAAAAGTACATAGTACCGCCATATCCTACCTGACCAAAGATCCTAACGGCAATGAAATCCTGGCATCGGGGATCGTTCTCAGGCCCCTGGACAGAGAGTCCAGGGGCCTGCTCCATTTCTTTCCCTCGGCTAAAATTGACAAAACCACGACCGGCAGTGAGTTGATGATAACCTTTGAAGGCATCCTGAGCTTTTTCGGTTATACTGTGATAGTACCGGACATGATAGGATACGGTGTAAGCAGCGACAGGGAATATCCTTTTCTCTTTGCCGACAATACGGGACAGGTGGCTTACGACATGCACCTGGCTGCAGCCGAGTACTTTCAATCCATTGGGCTTCCCTTTCCCAGGAAAGTAACCATAGGAGGTTATTCCATGGGGGGCATGGGTGTTGTAGCCCTGCACCGGCACATTGAGCAATACGGTACAGATGGATTTGTAGTAGAGAAGTCCTATCCAGGAGGGGGTGTATATGACCTTGGCATGGCCGTGGATATTCTTACCAAGACACGCTACAGTACATTCCTGTTCATCCCATACATGTATGTCGCCATGAACTATTGGTATGGACTGAACATCGACTACAGCGAGGTTTTCATAGACCCGTTGCTTTCAAACATGGATGACTGGCTGTCGCGGAAATACCTGGCCGTTGAAATGGCTCAATTCTTATCTCCCGACATTACAACATACATGCATCCCGACATGTTCACCCCGGAGAAAAATGCTTCGTTCAACAAGGTGGATTCCTGTCTCAGGCTCCACTCGGTGATCGAAAAATGGGCTCCCAGGGCCCCCATGACCATAATCCACACGGTGAATGATAATATGGCTCCCTTTGAAATCGCAGAGAAGATGTACAACAACTTCCTGGAAAAGGGAGGCAACGTGAACCTGATCAGGGCCGACGATAATCATTTTGACAGCGGGATTGCCTATTACATTTCCATGATGCTCTACATGCTTATCAAATAGGCGTGCCCTATAAGGCGCTGCACCACAAACCCGGGAAGCTTTTTCTTTAAGCCGAGGCTTTTGCTCTGTTTAGTCGCTACGCCATAAAGAACGGAGAGCTTTTTTCCTTAAGCCGAGGCTCTCCGTTCTTTATAACGTAGCGACCCTGCCATTGAATAGTATTCCTGCTCAAACAACCGCACGGTGATCTTCAAGGTGGTGCGCCAAAGACTTTTGGCGCTGATAAAAGGCTGCTTCGCAGCACCACTAATTTTTCAGTATATTTTGCGGGAGGTGGTAAGTAACAACTATGTTACAAAAACGCATAACAGTCCGTTAATGTGTAAAATAGAGGCATATTCGCACTTTTCGCAACTTACTACCTCCCCCGGTTTTTGCGATTTTTCGTTATTTTGG
>Ga0079066_1047728_pt1 | contig 13297 bp, 11 predicted proteins | sample ADurb_Cas_02_Slu_FD_73457 | JGI IMG/M metagenome (GOLD analysis project Ga0079066, IMG submission 73457) | Active sludge microbial communities from Illinois, USA, of municipal wastewater-treating anaerobic digesters - ADurb_Cas_02_SludgeMetaT... | ecosystem: Engineered > Bioreactor > Anaerobic >...
GAGCGTGCCGAAAGCCTAAAAAGAGGCAACGATTTAGCTCGTAGCTGGCGTTTTTCGGCAGAAAGCTCCGCCTCCGTTTTGTATAGAGGGATATCGAATGGCGCATATAGATCGGCATGAAGCCACATCGCACCCATCCGGTATTCCTGCTTAAACGTAGGCGTTTTCGGCAGAATCCACACAATGGCAACAGCGGCTAAAAAGAACAAAAGCACAAGAATAGGCCTCTTCGTCTTATAAATTTTCAGGTTGGAAAACTTCATCATCTGGTATATTCGCGCGAGATTATTAAGGCGTTAAAGTTTGTAAAAAATAAAAATTAATCCAACGTGCTATCGTTTAATTGTTTTTCCTAAATTTATAATCAGTTAACAATCAAAAAAAGCTCGGCCCATGAAATATGCAGTTTCTTCTATATCAGTGATTCCGATGCGCAGAGAACCTTCGGAACGCAGTGAAATGGTCTCTCAGCTCCTGTTAGGAGAGTGCCTAACTATCATCGAAGAGAAGGATAGCTGGCTATTCGTAGAGAATGCTTTTGACGGATATTGCGGTTGGGTTGATGCCAAAACTATCACCCCAGTATCCGAATCGTACTTCAACGAATACATCGAGCATTCCGGCTACGAGGCATCACACGAAATTTGCCATGCCTACGATATGAACAGGGGCGACCATATCTTGATACCCATCGGAGCAAGCTTAAACTACTACAACAAAGAAACCAACGAGTTCGAGATTGCCGATAAAAGGTACAAGATAACCAGTTCCATAGATGTTACCAACCACAAAAGGAGCAACCAAATTGTAGATATGGCTACTGCGCTACTAAACACCCCCTACCTTTGGGGTGGTAGAACCGTATTTGGAATAGATTGCTCTGGGTTAACGCAGCTTCTGTACAAAATCATCGGCATTAAGCTCCCTCGCGATGCTAGCCAGCAGGTGAACGAAGGTATAACCATCAACTTTGTATCCGAAGCCCAACCTGGCGACTTAGCCTTCTTCGACAACGATGAGGGGGCGATTGTTCACGTAGGCGTACTTGACGGTAAAGGCAACATCATCCACTCTAGCGGAAAAGTTCGCAAGGACATCTTCGATCAGCAGGGTATTTTCAACAACCGTCTAGGCAAGTACACCCACAAGCTTCGAGTTATCAAAAGAATTATCGAGTAGCAATGCCCTACACATACCCCTATCCTAGAATGCAGGTAACCGTTGATGCGGTTATTGTTAGAACGCTCGACGAAGGCGACGAGGTGCTCCTTATAGAGCGCAAGCATGCCCCATTCGAAGGCTGTTGGGCAATACCCGGTGGCTTTGTGGATATGGACGAAACCTTGGCCGACGCAGCCAAACGGGAGCTCTACGAAGAAACCGGCGTTGTTGTCGACAAGCTATACCAGGTTCACACGTTCGATGCCGTAAATCGCGATCCTCGCGATAGAACGATAAGCACCGTTTTTTTAGGATTTGCCAACGGGGACTCGCTACTTAAAGCAGGCGACGACGCAAGTTCGGCAGACTGGTTTAGCTTCGATGCCCTTCCGCCACTCGCCTTCGACCACGAGCAAATTCTCGACTATGTAAAAAAGTACCTTGAGAAAAAGAAAATAGACTAAAAGGGCGGTAGTTCTCCTACCGCTCTTTTTTTAGCTCACATTTTCTCCAAAAAGTAAGCTGTTAAAACCCTAAACATCTCCTTTAATCAACAGCATACCATAGCAAAAGCATACGGCACATCTCAAAGCAAGCATCTTTCGGCAACACAGACACAGCATCCAATTATTGTTGCTAAATAAAAACTTATACTTTTGCAGGTTGTTTTTAAAAACGAAGAAGGCAGCCTAATGGCTGCTCAACGCTATGCCAAAAGCGTTAATGTTAGATTAGCACGGCTGGCTTTTAGAATTGGTAAAGAATCAGGCTTGCTTGGCGGATAAATGAGCAAGCACATTTCTCATAAAAAACAGGACTATGTTTTTACAAACTGGAGATAGAACGGCTATAATTGAAAAAGGTAGACATATCTCCTACAATGAGGTACACCAAAGAGTCAACGCAATTGCCTCGTTATACCCCAAGAACAGCAATGGCAAGGCAGCCATTTATTCCGAAAATAGATCAGGATGGGTTTACTCTTTTTACTCGGCCTGGTATAACGAGTACACCGTCGTACCTATCGACTTTATGGCTACCCCACACGAGGTTGCCTACCTTCTGAACGACTGCACCCCCGAGGTAGTTTTCTGCTCTAAGCAAATGTTGGAGGCCCTTAACGAGGCTCTTAAGGAGGTGCACTACACCCCTAAGCTAATCATTATCGATGATGTCGAAAACCTGCCAGTGCCAAACGAAAAGGTAGCGCTAAGCATAAACCCAAGCATGGATAAGACCGCGCTGATCATATACACATCGGGTACAACGGGGAGTCCTAAAGGGGTAATGCTATCGTTCCAGAACCTAATGGTAAACATCTCGGCGGTAACCCACGAGATCGAAATCTTAGTACCATCAGATACCGCGCTGGTATTGCTTCCGCTCCATCATATATTCCCTCTTATGGGTTCGATGATTGCATCGTGCTACCTTGGTGCGCGGATGGCTTTTTCGCCTTCAATGGCATCGGAAGATATTATCCGAACCATGCAGGACTACAAGGTTTCCACCATCATTGGAGTACCCCGCCTCTACTCGGCCATCCGAAGGGGCATTATGGATAAGATCAACAAAAGCCTTATTGCCCGCGGGCTTTATCGACTTGCGGCAAAGGTTAACTCGTACACCTTCTCGCGCATTGTATTCGCCACTGTCCACAAAAAGTTTGGAGGATCGATACGCTATCTGGTATCGGGAGGCGCAGCGCTAGACCCTGTTGTTGCACGAGACTTTCAGGTTCTCGGATTTAAAATCCTAGAAGGATTCGGCATGACCGAGGCTGCCCCGATGATTACCTTTACCCGTCCTCATAAAATCGTCGTTGGATCGGCCGGAGCACCGGTTGATTGCTGCAAGGTAGACTTTGTGGATGGGGAGATAATCGTAAAAGGTCCCAACGTTATGCAGGGCTACTACAACCGTCCTGAAGAAACAGCCGAAGTGCTTAAAGATGGATGGCTGTACACCGGAGACCTCGGCTATCTGGACAAGAACAACTACATCCACATCACCGGCCGAAAGAAGGAAATCATCGTTCTGTCGAACGGAAAGAATATTAACCCTGCCATTCTAGAGGCCGAGATCGAGGAGATGTCGCCATTAGTTAAGGAAATTGGCATATTCCAGAAAGGCGACCAGCTTAGCGCCATTGTTGTTCCCAACACATCAGTCCTCAAGGAGCTGGCAACAACCAATGTCGAAGAAACAATCCGCTGGGAGGTTATCGACAGGTACAACAAGGAAACGGCATCCTACAAAAAAATCATATCCTTTACCGTATACAACGGAGAGCTTCCACGTACTAGGCTCGGGAAAATCCAGCGCTTTAAGCTCGCCGAACTGGCATCCGAGCGAAAGGATACCGAAGAAGAGATCCCAGAGGTAAAGATTAAGGAGTACCTATGGATAAAAGACTTCCTTGAGAAGGAGAAGATGGTTAAGGTACGCCCCACCGACCACCTTGAGATGGACTTAGGGCTAGACTCGCTCGACAAGGTTAGCCTTCAGATGTTCTTGGCTACCACGTTTGGCCTAAAGATGGAAACAAACGAGATTCTAGGTTTTGGCACCGTCATTAAGCTGAGCGAGCACATCCGGGAGAAGAAAAAGACCATGAAGATAACGCAAATCAACTGGTCCGAAATTCTCCGCGAAAAGACGAAGTTCAAAATGCCCAGCACCTGGATTACCGGAAGCATCTTCATAAAAACGCTAAAGCTCTTTTTCTCGGTATACTTCCGCCTAAGAAGTTCGGGACAGGAGAACATCCCCGAAGGGCCCTGCATCATTGCGCCGAACCACCAGAGCTACCTCGACGGTGTTTTTGTATCGGCATTCCTTAAGCACAGCCAAATTCGCAAGACGTTCTTCTACGCAAAGGCAAAGCACGTAAACAACAAGTTCTTGAAGTTTATTGCCAACAAGAACAACATCATTGTTGTGGATATCGACCAAGACCTTAAAGAGTCCATCCAAAAAATGGGCGAGGCGCTTAAGACCAACAACAACATCATGATCTTCCCAGAGGGAACCCGCACAAAAACAGGAGAGCTAGGCGATTTTAAGAAAACCTTCGCCATCCTGAGCTGCGAGCTAAACATCCCAATCGTACCGGTTTCCCTAAAAGGTGCCTTCGAGGCGCTACCTCGTGGCAGCCGTTTCCCAAAACCGTTTACGAAGGTAGAGGTAGACTTTCTGCCTCCGATATACCCCGAGGGGCACACCTACGACACCCTTGCCCAACAGGTTCAAACCCAGATTGAGCTATTCCAACGATAGCCACAAGGCACAATAACGGCAAGAGCGACAACTTTCATGGGTTGTCGCTCTTGCCGTTACTACAATAAGCTTCTGCCTAAACCTGCCCTACTGCTGCCGATATCGCCTTGGCGGCCAAATACCCGGTAGAGAAGGCCGCCTGAATGTTGTAGCCGCCCGTATCGCCATCGATATCGAGAACCTCGCCTGCAAAGAACAGCCCCTTGCACACCTTCGACTCCATGCTCTTTGGCGAAACCTCTTTTAGGCTAATGCCGCCGGCTGTTGACATGGCTACCTTGAATCCGCCCAAATGATCTACCACAAACGGATATTCGCAAAACAGATTAACCAGCAGCGATCGCTCCTTTGCCGCTATGTTGGACAGGCAGCACGACGCTTCTATTTTCAGCTCGTCGAGCACGTACTTTACCAGGCTTTTGGGGATGCTATAATCACGAAGAAAGGTTTGTACGGTGGTGCTCCCGCGCTTCGAAACGACATCCAGAAAGCTGGCCCGAAAAGCATCGGCGCTAACGCCCGCATAGCCTACCTTCAGCAAGTCGCCCGCCACCATAGAGCGAGAGAAGTCTATAATGCCGGGACCGCTAATCCCCTTATGCGTAAACCCAATATCGCCCCGATGCTCGCCAACCTTTTTGCCATCGCGATACAGGTAAATGGGCACGTTATCGAGAGAAACACCCGCAAGCTCTTCCATTGCGTAGCTCGCCACAAACACGGGGGTTAGCGCAGGCTTAGGCTCTACAACAGTGTGCCCCAGCTGCTGTGCTAGCCTATAGCCATCGCCAGTAGAGCCGGTGGTCGGATACGAGCATCCGCCAGTAGACACCACCAAATACTCGCACGTGTAAGTATCCGTAGGGGTAGTAACAACAAAGCGATCGCCGTTTTTAGCCACGCCAACAACCGTACTGTTGCTGGCAACATCCACCTTTCGGGCTGCGCACTCGTTGAGCAGCACGTTAAGCACATCGCGCGACTTTTCGGTAGATGGAAAAACCTTTCCATTCTTATCGGTAATGGTTGGCAATCCTCTTTGCGAAAAGAAGGAAACGACGTCCGAGTTCGAAAATTCGTACAGAGCCTTCTTCAGGAAGCGCCCATTTCCACCGTACTTGGCGATAAAATCGCCGACATCGCCCTCGTGCGTAATGTTACACCGACCGGTGCCCGCAATTAGCAGCTTCTTGCCCAAGCTTTCCTTCTTTTCGAGAATAAGGGTAGAGCCCACAGGCAGGTTAGCGGCAGCAAATAGCCCCGCAGGACCGCCCCCAACTACAATCGTACAGTATGATTTATGCTTTGCCATAGTTGGATGCAAAGTTAATCCGAATAGCCGAATCGGCACCACGCTGCTCCGCGAACCTGCATCAGCGCCTCGATGCACCTCTCGGCTCGAAAAAGGACATCAGCCCTGCCGCCGATAGAATGTAGCAGCACGAAGCAAGTCGCCACGCCCTCCCCCACCTTTTTCGGCCCGAGGTTAGCCCCAGCGGGCTTACGGCATGGCTAATTGGCAATGCCGTTGGGCGCATCCGAATCCCCGCCAAGACTTTTCCTTCCTGCAATTCCGGTAAACGAGCCTTCCAATCTAAATATCGGGCCGAAGCTTTTGGTAGATGCACGGCCGAATGCAAAACCTCCATGCTCGGAAAAGGCATTCCTACCTAAAAGCCATTTCCGAGCATGCTCAGAAATCACAATCAAGCTTCAAAATCATTTCCGAGCATGCTCAGAAACTACCTTCGGACATAAATCGTATTTCCGAGGTTGCTCAGAAGCATAATCAACCCATTAAAATAATTTCCGAGTTAGATCGGAAACAACTTTCTTACAAGAAGCTGATTTCCGAGCATGCTCGGAAATCATTTTAAACCCTCAGCACCATTTCCGAGCACGCCAAATACATCCCCCAGCATCCGCCAACCCACTTCTAAGCCAGCAGCCGATGCCGCGGGCGTGGGTCTACGGCAAATGCTGAGATCCATCAGCCCCACAGCCGCACCGGAACTTCAAACAAACAAAAAGGGCCGCCAATCCGGCAGCCCTCCACTGTATTCTTATGAAGATTTTTACATTGGCTGAACAACGGCCTCGCCAACGTACTTGCCGGCAGCAAGCTTTTCGCGGCAGGCGGCAAAAGCCTTAATGGTACGCTCAACATCCTCGTGCGTATGAACGGCAGTTGGAATAAGGCGTAGGAGGATTTGCCCCTTAGGAATAACCGGATACACCACGATTGAGCAGAAAATACCGTAGTTCTCGCGAAGGTCGAGCACCAGGTTGGTTGCCTCGGGCACCTCGCCGTGCATGTAAACAGGCGTTACCGGCGACTGGGTAACCCCGATGTCGAAACCTTCCTTCTTAAGGCCCGATTGAAGGTCTTCCACGATCTCCCAAAGCTTAGCCTTAAGCTCGGGACGCGTTTGAAGAAGATCAAGACGCTTTAGCGCACCGAATACCATAGGCATTGGGAGCGACTTGGCGAATATTTGCGAGCGAAGGTTGTAGCGAAGGAAGTTGATGATATCGGCATCGCCGGCAACAAAACCGCCGATTCCGGCCATCGACTTGGCAAACGTTGAGAAGTAAAGGTCTATTTGATCCTGAACCCCGTAGTGCTCGCCAATACCAGCACCCATCTTACCCATGGTTCCAAATCCGTGAGCATCGTCAACGAGCAGGCGGAAGCTAAAGCGATTTCTTTTCTCAACGATTCCGGGAAGGTAGCCAAGGTCGCCAGCCATACCAAATACGCCCTCGGTGATTACCAGGATACCACCCTTTGTCTTTTCGGCATAGCTGGTAGCGTGCTGCAGCTGCTTTTCTAGGCTATCCATATCGTTATGGGCGTACACAAAGCGCTTTGCAGGCGACAGGCGAAGGCCGTCGATAATACAAGCGTGCGCCTCCGAATCGTACACAACAACATCGTTACGGCCAGCAAGGCAGTCGATGATGGATACCATTCCTTGGTAGCCGAAGTTGAGAAGATAAGCGTCTTCCTTATTTTCGAACTGAGCCAAACGCTGCTCGAGCTCTTCGTGCTTCGTAGTTTGACCCGACATCATACGAGCGCCCATAGGATAAGCCATCCCGTAAGCAGCAGCGGCATCGGCATCGGCCTTGCGCACTTCTGGATGGTTGGCCAATCCAATGTAGTTATTCAAGCTCCAGTTAAGCACAGGCTTTCCACGAAAGATCATATGAGGTCCAATCTCCCCTTCCAACTTTGGAAAAGCGTAGTAGCCGTGTCCTTCCTTCTCGTACTTTCCGATAGGACCACGGTTTTTTCTTATCCTCTCAAATATGTCCACGATTAAATATTTTAAGTTCTACAATAACTTAGTGCTAAGTTGCGTTATTTTAAGTACGCAAAACTATGCATTTTTTTGTTGCAACGTTCGTACATTGCCCATAAGTTGAGCGCCGAACAATTGTTAAGACAAAAAAATTTCACAGTTCATCGAAAAAAACTAATTTTGCCAATTATTTTACCATAACCATGAAAAGAAAGTACGAAGTCATCCTTATAGTATCGGTAATTGCTCTGTTCTTAAGCAGCTGCAGTGGGTTCGACAAAATACTCAAAAGCAACGACTACGAATTAAAGTACAAGAAGGCTATCGAGTATATGAATAAAAAGGACTTCTACCGTGCTTCTCAGCTCTTTGATCAGATCACAACGGTTTACCAAGGAACCAACAGAGATGACTCCGTTAACTACTTCATGGCCAAGTGCGAGTTTGGAATGGAAAACTACGAAGGAGCGGCCACCCTTTTCGACTCGTTTAGGAACAAGTTCCCACGAAGCGTTTTCACCGAAGAGGCCGAATTCCTGTTCGCGTACAGCTACTACAAGCAGTCGCCACGCGTAGAGCTCGACCAAACATCGACCAGCAACGCCATCATTCAAATGCAGGAGTTCTGCTACAAGTACCCACAAAGCGCCAAGGTTGTCGAGGCTAAAAAGATAATCAAGGAAATGAGGGAAAAGCTGATGGAGAAATCGTACATTAGCTCTAAGCTGTACTTCGACATGGGAGGCGAGTACTATAAATCGGCGATTGTTGCCATAAAACGAGCCATCAACGAGTTTCCAGACTCAAAGCATCACGAAGAGCAGCTGTACATGATTGTAAAAGCTTCCTACGAATACGCAAACAACAGTATTCCGGAAAAAAAGAAGGAGCGCTTCCAGGAAGTGGTAGACCACTACTACACCTTGATTGCGGAATACCCTGAAACCAAGTACAAGAAGGAAGTTGACGAAATGCTCAGCGTAGCAACCAAAATTATTAAGAACTAAACTTAAGTTGTAAATTCCATATGGACTACAAGAAAGCAGGCGCAGCCAGCACAACAATTACCCGCGATTCGCAAAAGATAGATGCCCCAAGCGGAAACCTATACGAATCGGTAGTTATCATTGCAAAACGCTCTAACCAAATATCGGTAGAGATGAAGCAGGAGCTAAGCCGTAAGCTCGAAGAGTTTGCCACCGTTTCGGATAATCTCGAAGAAGTATTCGAAAATCGTGAGCAGATCGAAATTTCGAGGTACTACGAAAAGCTTCCAAAGCCAGTACTAATTGCAACTCAAGAGTTTCTTGATGGCAAAGTATACTTTCGCCACAGCGGAGAAGAAGCAAAACAATAAGCACTACAATGCCTTCAGTACTTAAGGATAAGCACATAATAGTCGGAATAACCGGCAGTATAGCAGCCTACAAAGCTGCTATACTTATTAGGTTACTAGTTAAAGCAGGTGCCGAGGTAAAGGTAATAATGACCCCTATGGCCAAGCAGTTCATTACCCCACTAACCCTTGCAACGCTTGCCAAAAACCCAATTTTGGTAGACTTCTACAATCCCGAAAATGGGGATTGGAACAGCCATGTCGATCTTGGGATGTGGGCCGATCTATACCTCATAGCCCCAGCATCGGCAAATACCATTGGCAAAATGGCCAACGGCATTGCCGACAACCTTCTTCTTACCACCTACCTTTCGGCCAAATGTCCAGTTTGCGTTGCACCAGCAATGGACCTCGACATGTACGCCCATCCGGCCAACCTCAAGAATCTTGAAACGCTGAAATCGTACGGCAACAAGATCATTGAGCCAGCAGCAGGCGAACTTGCCAGCGGATTGGTAGGAAAAGGCAGAATGGAAGAGCCAGAAGCTATTGTTAAGTATCTCGAAGATTTTTTTTTTCAACCCCAAGAGCTTAGCGGAAAGCATTTCCTAGTTACGGCTGGGCCTACCTACGAAGCCATCGATCCGGTAAGATTCATTGGCAACTGGTCGTCGGGGAAGATGGGGTATGCATTAGCTGAAGAGTTGGCCGCTCGAGGCGCTAACGTTACACTTGTTAGCGGTCCAACCAACCTTTCCACCATCCATCCCAACATCAACCGAGTTAACGTAATTAGCGCCGAGCAGATGCACCAAAAGTGTATAGAGGCGTTTCCGCACACCAACGGTGCGATAATGTGCGCTGCCGTAGCCGACTACCGTCCCGAAAGCTACTCCGATGTAAAAATTAAGCGTAAAAGCGACGATTTAACCATCAACCTTACCCCCAATAAGGATATTGCCGCCGAACTTGGCAAAATGAAAACAGGCAATCAAGTACTCGTAGGTTTTGCCCTCGAAACCAACGAAGAAGAGCAAAACTCCTTCAAGAAGCTAAAGAGCAAAAACCTTGATTTCATCGTTTTAAACTCTTTGCGCGATAAAGGAGCAGGATTTCATCACGACACAAACAAAATTTCAATTATATTCAAGGACGGGGGAATTGAGCATTTTGATCTAAAATCGAAGGTGGAGGTTGCTCAAGACATCGTGAATCAGGTTGTTCGTTTTCTTTAACTTGGACATATTGAGATGAAAAAGCTGCTACTCCTTGCACTTGTTCTTTTTATCGGTAGACTTGCCCATGCGCAAGATCTGAGATGCAACATTTCGGTAAATGCCTCTCAGATACAAGGCACCTATCGACAGGTATTTCAAACCATGCAAACCGACCTTTACGAGTTCATGAACAACCGTTCGTGGAGCAACAACGTATACTCGGTAGACGAGCGCATCGAATGCAACTTTCTCCTTAATATCACCGAACAGGTTGGCCCCAACGAATACAAAGGAACCCTTCAGGTACAGGCGCGCCGACCCGTTTTTGGGTCGTCCTATACCACCGTGCTCTTTAACTTTAACGACAACGATGTTCAGTTCAGCTACCAAGAATTTAACAAGCTCGAGTTCAACGAAAATTCATATGGATCTGCGCTAACATCGCTGCTCGCATACTACGCCTATATTGTCATTGGACTTGACTACGATTCGTTCTCGCCCAAAGGTGGCACCGAGTTCTTCAAAAAAGCGGAGAAGATTGTAAGCAATGCGCAAACAGCTCCAGAAAAAGGGTGGAAATCCTACGAGTCATCAAGAAAAAATCGCTACTGGTTGGTTGAAAATCTTCTCAACCCAAAGTATTCTCAAGTTAGAAATGCCATTTATACATACCATCGGCTAGGCCTAGACCAAATGGGCACTAAAGTATCCGAAGGTCGCGACGAAGTAACCAACAGCTTACTTAGCATCCAAAAGGTGTTTAGAGACAAGCCCGATCCTCACCTATTTCTCCTAAAAATATTTTTCGATGCAAAATCTGATGAAATAGTGAACGTGTACTCGGAGGCATACGCATCGGAAAAACAGCGAGTATACCAGATGCTTTCCGAAATCGACCAAGCCAACGAGCCCAAGTACAAGAAAATCACAGAAGAGAAAAAGACAAACTAACGTTCAGCCATGCTCCAATCGCTATCTGTAGAAAACTATGCCCTAATCGACAAGCTCAACATTGAGTTTAAGCAGGGGTTGAATATCATCACGGGTGAAACGGGTGCTGGAAAATCTATTCTACTAGGTGCACTCGGACTCATTTTAGGTCAACGTGCAGACACATCAACGCTAAAAAACCCAGAGAAGAACTGCATTGTCGAAGGTACCTTCAACATAGAGAAGATGAACCTTGCGCTGTTCTTCGAAGAAAACGACATAGAATACGAAAAGCAAGCTGTTGTTAGACGGCTTATAACCCCTAGCGGAAAGTCGAGGGCCTACATCAACGACACCCCCGTGAATCTCTCCACCTTACGAGATTTAGGGCTAATGCTGATTGATATTCACTCGCAGCATGAAACGTTGCTTCTCTCCAATCAGGACTTTCAGCTAAACGTTCTAGATGTAGCAGCAGGTTGCAATACGCTCCTTTCTAAGTACCAGCAAACCTTTGCATCGTATAAGAAGGAGAACAGTAAGCTACAAGAACTTGTAGAGGAGCAAAAAAAGTCTTCTGCCGATTTCGACTACTATACCTTTCAGCACCAGCAGCTCGTTGATGCAAAGCTCACCGAAGGAGAGCAAGAGGCGCTCGAAGAAGAGGAAAAGGAGCTGTCGAATGCCGAAGCCATAAAGGTTGAATTGCAGTTTTGTAACGAAGCCATTTCGGAATCCGATATGGCGATCATTCACTCTCTAAAGAGTTGCCAGCAGTCGCTCAAGCGCATCAAAGATGTATTCCACAAATCCCAATCAATTTTAGAACGTCTCGACAGCGTTACCATCGAACTAAAGGATATTAGCGATGAGATAGAAGGAATCAACGAGAAAATAGAGGTGAACCCAGATAGGTTACAGCAGATAAAGGAGCGCCTCGATCTGCTCTATACCCTGCAGCAAAAGCATCGAGTTTCATCGATTGCGGAACTCATATCTCTACGCAACGAACTCGAAAGCAAGCTTTCTCGCATATCCAATTTCGAAGATCAAATAGAAAAGCAACGCATACTTACAGAAGAGCTACATGCTCAAGCAAAAGAACTAGCTTACCAGCTATCAGATAAGAGGAAGAACATTACAGAGCACATTCATACCCATATAGAGCACCTGCTCTCCGAACTAGGAATGCCGCATGCAAAAGTACAAGTAGAAATTATAGAAACAGAGTTAACCCGCACAGGCATTGACAGAGTAGAGCTCCTCTTTTCAGCAAATAAGCTACTCCCCCTTCAGAATGTTTCCAAAGTTGCCTCTGGTGGCGAAATGTCGCGTTTGATGCTTAGCATAAAAACCTTACTTGCTAAAAAGGGAGATTTACCAACCATCATTTTCGACGAAATCGACACGGGAGTTTCAGGAGAGGTAGCAGATAAGATGGGTACTATTATAAAAGAGGTCTCACAGAACATTCAGGTAATTAACATTACCCACCTTCCTCAAATTGCGAGCAAAGGCGACTACCACTTCTTTGTTTACAAGGAAAGTGGAGATGCGGCAACATCTACACAGATTAGGCAACTAGACGAACAAGAGCGTATAACGGAGATTGCCAAAATGCTCAGCGGCAAGAGTCTTACCGAAGCTGCAATTCAAAACGCAAAGGCTCTACTCAAAAGCTAGCACCACCATTCACATCCCCATCGCAGAAAGGCGATGAACATTATTACACCTTATTGGTTTAAGGGAAGAAATGCCGATTTAATCTAAGTTAATAGATGCAAGTCGGGTTCATCGGGCATTTATCCCTATATTTGTCATCAACTAAACTAAAAATCAATGTCATACAACCTACTGAAAGGCAAGAGAGGAATCATTTTTGGAGCACTAAATGATAAATCTATTGCATGGAAAGTTGCTGAAAAGGCACATGAAGAAGGAGCAACATTTGTTTTAACGAATACACCTGTCGCCCTACGCTTAGGCGAGCTTGACGAGCTGGCAGAAAAAACAGGATCCATAGTTATTCCAGCAGATGCAACTAACGTAAAGGATCTAGAGAAGCTTAT
>Ga0079066_1055180_pt1 | contig 12719 bp, 10 predicted proteins | sample ADurb_Cas_02_Slu_FD_73457 | JGI IMG/M metagenome (GOLD analysis project Ga0079066, IMG submission 73457) | Active sludge microbial communities from Illinois, USA, of municipal wastewater-treating anaerobic digesters - ADurb_Cas_02_SludgeMetaT... | ecosystem: Engineered > Bioreactor > Anaerobic >...
GGAGCCGAAACAACGCCCCAAAACCAAAGTAGAAACTTGTGCCTAAGCTCTTTATTATTGCTCATTTTCTCGATTTTGCGTGATGACAAAGGTATAAATCTATACAATTAATATAAAATTTTGTCTTGGCGTTTGAAATTCTTTATTTTGCACCCAATTATTCAATGGTATTCTGTACAAAAGTTGATTATGCAAGAAAACCTCGTTATTGTCGAGTCGCCTGCGAAGGCAAAGACGATAGAAAAATTTTTGGGAGAAAGCTTTCTAGTAAAGTCGAGCTATGGTCACATCCGAGACCTATCGAAGAAGAATTTAGGCATCGACATCGAGCACAACTTCTTGCCGGAATACATCATTTCCGACGATAAGATTAAGGTTGTACAGGAGCTTCGAAGCTTAGTAAAAAAGGCGAAGACCGTTTGGCTAGCATCCGATGAAGACCGCGAGGGAGAAGCCATTGCATGGCACCTTGCGGAAGTGCTGGAACTCGATCCTACGCAAACCAAGCGCATCGTTTTCCACGAAATCACCAAAGAAGCCATACAGAATGCCATAAAGACTCCACGTACCGTAGACCTTAACCTTGTGAACGCCCAACAGGCTCGCCGAATCCTCGACCGCCTAGTGGGCTTTGAACTTTCTCCCCTTTTATGGAAGAAGGTTAAGCCATCGCTCTCGGCAGGTCGTGTGCAATCGGTTGCCGTTAGGCTAATTGTAGAGCGCGAGCGCGAGATCATGGCCTTCACCCAAACCTCAAACTTTAGGGTTACCGGTCAGTTCGAGCCCAACAACAAGGAGTACACGCTAAAGGCCGAACTCGACCGCCGCTTCGAGGAGAAGGAGCAGGCCCACAAGTTCCTTGAGCGCTGCATAGGTGCCAGCTTCTCCATATCCAATGTCGACAAGAAGCCGGGCAAGCGCTCTCCAGCAGCCCCCTTCACCACATCAACGCTACAACAGGAGGCTGGCCGAAAGCTTGGTTACTCTGTAAGCCAAACCATGACCATCGCCCAAAAGCTCTACGAGGCCGGTCTTATCACCTACATGCGTACCGACTCGGTTAACCTTTCGGATACTGCCATCTCAGCAGCCGAAAAGGCAATTAAATCGATGTACGGTGTAGAGTACCACAACCGCCGCCAGTACCGCACAAAAGCCAAAGGGGCACAGGAGGCACACGAGGCCATCCGTCCTACCTACATGGAGAACGCCACCGTTGAAGGTACACCTCAGGAGAGAAGGCTCTACGAGCTCATCTGGAAGCGCACCATAGCCTCCCAAATGAGCGACGCCCTAACTGAAAAGACCACCATTACCATCGGTGCTCCATCCATAGAGGAAAAATTCGTTGCTGCTGGAGAAATCGTAAAATTCGATGGCTTTCTGAAGGTTTACAAGGAATCTGCAGATGATGAAAGTAACGAAGACGAAGCAGAAGTACTTCTACCTCCTATAAAAGTTGGAGAACAGCAAAATGCTAAGGAAATTAATGCTGTTCAACGCTTCGCACAACGCCCTCCACGCTACGCAGAATCGAGCCTAGTAAAAAAGATGGAGGAGCTTGGCATAGGCCGCCCATCAACCTACGCTCCAACCATATCTACCATCATTAATCGTGGATATGTAATTAAAGAGGATAGAGCAGGTTTCGAGCGCAACATTGAAACACTCACCCTCAAAAAGGACAAGATAACCGAAAAAGTCGCCAAGGAAAACTACGGCGCCGAAAAGGCAAAGCTCTTCCCTAGCGACATCGGAATGCTAGTAACCGATTTCCTATCGGAGCACTTCAGCAACATCATGAACTACGACTTCACGGCGAAAGTGGAGAAGGATTTCGACATCATCGCCGAAGGTAAGATAAAGTGGGAGGAGATGATCCGCAAATTCTACTCACCTTTCCATAAGGATGTAGAGCTTACCATGGAGACATCGACTCCAACTAAAGGAGAGAAGGTACTCGGCATTGATCCGAAAACGGGTAAAACCGTATCGGTTCGCATCGGAAGGTTTGGACCAATTGCCCAGCTTGGCTCATCGGAAGAGGAACCTGTATATGCAGGCCTACAGAAAGGGCAGCTCATTGAGACCATCACTCTAGAGGAGGCTTTGAAGTTATTTGAGTTCCCAAGGAATTTGGGTGAATATGAAGGGAAAGCCGTACAGGTTGGCATTGGCCGATTTGGCCCATACGTAAAGCATGCTAGCAAGTACGTATCTATTCCCAAAACCGATTCTCCAAGTGAAATCAACCTCGAAAGAGCCATTGAGCTTATTGAGGCTAAACGCAAGGCCGACAGCGAAAAGGTCATCAAAACCTTTAATGAAGAGCCTGAACTACAAGTGCTAAACGGTCGATTTGGACCATACATTGCCTTTAATGGGGCTAACTATAAAATACCAAAAACGACAGATCCAAAAGCACTAACACTTGAGGATTGTCGTACCATTGTCGAATCGCAAGCAACAACAGTCAAGGCAAAGCCAAGAGCCAAAGCAACAGGCTCAAAAGCAACAACGGCCAAGGCTAAGGCTTCAACAACAAAAAAGGCATCCTCAAAAACAGCGGCTCCTAAAAAGACAACCACGAAGAAAACCAAATGATAGTTGCCGACCACTTAATACCATTAGCAGATAGCCTACGAAGCCAATTCGAAAAAGGTTCTGTTGCCGATAAAGCATACTTCTGTAACGGGAATGAGCCAATAGAGAGCATTCCAGCAGGATCAATCACGCTAATTTTTGCCGATCAAGCTGCTAACAACAAGTATGCAAGCGAGGTCCTTGCTTCATTGGGACGAATGTTTCCATCGTGGGGTGAGCTTAAATTGGTCGTACTTGGCAGCCTTATCATATCCGACAACAGCTGCTATAACAACTCCTCGTTTGCCGAAGTTGTTGAAAAATTGCTCAAATCGGGACTATACCCCATAGTAATTTCTAGCGAGCAAGCCTATGCCAAGGTTCTATGCGAAGTTTACAGTAAAATATCGCCTTTACAGCTAAGCTTTATTTCACCAGCACTAAGCAATTGCCTACCCAACGGTCTCCCAAATATTATTGGAATAGCGAAGGACCTTCAGATGGGCAAAAGCAACAGCATAGCCACGATTGCAACACAAGCCTACTATACCAATAGCACCTGCGATACAAGCATAAAAGGGACGTACAACCAGTGTGTCCGGCTAGGCGCCCTTCGGGCCTCAATGCAGCTAGCAGAGCCGCTGCTCCGCGATTCCAACCTTCTTTTTATTGACTTAAATGCAGTTCGCCATTCGGATTTTGCCTCGACAACATCCCCTACACCAAACGGCCTATATGCCGAGGAAATTTGTAGGTTAATGCGCTATGCCGGATACTCCGACAACCTAAAGTCGATGTTTATTTGCGGCTTCGATACAGCAATGCTAACCAAAAACGAGGTAGACATCACTCTTTTAGCGCAAATGCTATGGCATGCCTTAGAAGGGCTATCCTCCCGAAAAAATGAACTTCCTGGCCTAACATCCTTTTCATCGAAAGAATTTTACATAGATATAGGAGAACAAGACCCGGTAACGCTCAACTTTTTGCAGAGTCAAAATACGGGTAGATGGTGGCTATACGTGCCCATGTCCAACGAGTCAGGGCGCTGGGTAGCCTGTGATGCTGAGGACTACGAACGCGCAAAGCACCATGAGTTGCCTTACCGCTGGATCAGCCTTTACAACCTTATAGGTTAACAACATAAAACAGGGACTCCCATTTCTTTACATAAAATAAGACTTTGGCTATCTGTTAATTTGTTTAAAACTTGCTTTTTTATTTATATTTACCATCTAACTAGAAATTTTATGAAGAGCGAGATTCGTAAGATAAGTCTTGTTATAGCACTAACACTTAGTTGGATTGGGCTGTTTGCTCAACAGGATTCTCAGTACTCTCAGTATATGTTTACCCCATATACGCTGAATCCTGCAGCAGTAGGTAGCGATAACTTGGCTCACATCTATGGCGGTGCTCGCCTGCATCAAATGGGGCTTGATGCTGAAGGAAGAAGAACATCTGCAGGATTTATTTTTCCATTTAACATATCAAAATTAAAAAATGGGTTTGGAATATTAGTTTCAGATGATAAATTTGCGTACAGTAAGAATTTGACAATTCGAGGGAATTACGCCCTCCAGTTTAAGTTGGATGATAAGGGAGTTAATAATTTGGGAATTGGGTTTGGGTTTGGAGTGTTAAACGGAGTATTCGACAACTCGTTAGCGAAGAATTCTACAACGAGTTTACCTTGGATAAATCCTGGTAAATATACTTCAACCTCAATAGACTTAGGAGTCGGCATTTTTTTTACAAGTTCACGCTTTTACTGCGGGATTTCTGCCAACCATCTGAACAGTCCAAAGATTCCGTTAGACAATTTAACGCATACCCTAAAACAGACGTTCTACGTAACAGCTGGGTATATGATGCCAATTGCAGAATCAAGATTCTCCTTCTATCCATCCTTCTTGGTGCAAACCGAATTCGTGGCTACACAAGTAGCGCTTTCTGGAGTATTAGATTACAACCAGAAGTTTTGGTTTGGCGGATCGTATCGAATTGACGATGCAGCAACAGCTCTAGTTGGGTTTAAGTTGTTTAAAAGTTTACAGGTGGGCTATTCCTACGACTACCTTTTCTCCTCTTTGGGGAAGTACTCGGAAGGTTCCCATGAGTTTTTTCTTACCTACTCATTTTCATTGAAGAGGGATAAGACCCCTTCAAGGTATAAGAGTATCAGATTTTTGTAATTTGTGTGTGAAGAACAATAATATTGCCTTATAAAGTTGTACCAATATGAGAAGATGTTTCCAATTATGCGCCCTCATTGCTCTTTTGAGTAGTTGTGGCCCTAATGTAGGTGGAGAACTAGTCGGTGTTGAAGGAAGGAGTGCGACACCAGAAACGCCCCCTTTTGAGATGATATTCGTACCCGATGGCTCGTACACCCAAGGAGTCGGGGATGAAGACCTTGCCTATGGTCTGACAGCAACCACCAAAACAATTACAGTTGAGGGGTTTTGGATGGATCAAACAGAAATTACCAACAACAAGTACCGCCAATTCGTTAACTACGTTATCGATTCGATATCTAAAGTTATGCTGATCAATGGGGGTATGGATGAATTTGGAATCTCGGAAGATGAATTCGGAAACCCAATAGAGCCGCCAGTTATAAACAAACGCGCTCAAATTGACCCTCGCAGCGAGGATCAAAAAGAAATTCTAAAAGATCTTTACTATCAAGGCGACGAGATGTTCTACCGCCGTAAGGAAATTGACACCCGTAAACTTAACTACGAATACTTTTGGTACGACATACCTCAAGCTGCTAATAAGAAGAACCGGTACAACTTCGATAAGCAAAAGTACGAGGGTACAATTGTTAAAGCGGACGGGAAGGTTGAACCCATACGCAACCGTGGCTCATTCATTATGCGCAATGTCGTAAACGTATATCCCGACACGCTTTGCTGGACAGCCGACTTCTCATACTCGTACAATGATCCTACAACGTCAACCTACTTTTGGCAGCCCAACTACGACGACTATCCAGTTGTTGGAGTAACTTGGAAACAAGCGTTCGCCTTCTGCGTTTGGAGAACAAACTACCTCCGCGACTTCTTGAGCGAGCGTGGAGAATCTCCAGTTCACGAATACCGTCTTCCCACTGAGGCTGAATGGGAATACGCTTCGCGCGGAGGAATCGATCTAAACATGTATCCTTGGGGTAACTACTATACCAGAAATCAAAAGGGATGCTTTATTGCCAACTTCAAACCACTAAGAGGCAACTACTCTGACGATGGAGGCGTTAAAACCGTCGCAGTAGCCTCGTATGAACCAAACGACTATGGTCTTTACGATATGGCTGGGAATGTTGCAGAGTGGACAAGTGATGCATACGACGAAAGCGCTTACTCCCTAACTCACGATTTAAATCCTAGCTATCAGTATAATGCTAAGCCCAACGACAAACCTGCAAAGAAACGCAAGGTTATACGTGGTGGCTCTTGGAAAGATGTGCAGCACTTCATTCAATCATCGGCTCGAACTTATGAGTATCAAGACACTGCACGCTCTTATATTGGATTCCGTTGTGTTCGTTCTTTAATGGGGGGTAATTTTTAAACTTGGGAATTATGAAAGGGAAATTAGACTTTGTACAAACAGAGGGTTGGAAGAATTTTATGGCAAAACTCTATGGATGGGGTGCTAGTGCCGTAATTGTTGGAGCGTTGTTCAAGCTAATGCACTGGCCGGGTGCTGGTCCTATGCTTGTAATTGGAATGGGTACAGAGGCTGTTATTTTCTTCTTTTCTGCATTTGAGCCAGTACACGAAGAGTACGACTGGAAACTTGTATTCCCTGAACTTGCAATAAAAGATGAGGAAAGCCTAGAAAGAATTAGAGAAGAGCGTAAGAAGGAAAAAGAGATTAAAACTCCTAGCCAAGTTAGCACAGGTGGTGCAACTAGCATGGTAAACATTCCCAATATTGACATATTAATAGATCAAGGCTCTATCGACAAGGTCAACAAGGGCCTCGGCGATCTTGCTAATGCCGCTTCAAAGATTGCAGACATATCTGGCGTTACTCTAGTTGTTGACGATTTTTCTGGCAAACTTCAAAAAGCATCAGCAGGCGTAGATGAGCTTAATGGACAAATTGGAACGTCTAGCAAAAAACTAGGAGAATCGGTTGACACTCTTAGCAACTCATTCCTTAATGGTGTTAGTTCTGTAAACCAAGCAGGAGATGCTCTTGTAGAAGGTGTTAAGCAGGCAACAAATACGCTCTCGCAAAGCCTAAAGGAAAGTGCATCTTCAATGACTAGCCACTTCGAAAAAGCAGGAAATACCATCGAAAGCACCATATCAGCAAGCACTAAAGAATTATCTGAGAAGATCTACCAATCGGCAGATGTTCTATCTTCTTCATTCGAAAAGGTTAGCCGCCAGGTTCTAGCCGACCTAGAAGCCGTAAAAACTGGCAATGGAAACCAACAAAAGAACATCGAAACGCTAAATAAGAATTTGGCAACACTAAATTCTATATACGAACTACAAATTCAAGAAACAGACAAGCATCTAAAGAATTCTAATAGCCTTTACCAAGGTGTAGAGGGAATGATTAAGGATATCCGCCTGTCTGTTGAGGAAACACAGAAATTCCGCCAAAGCATGCATGCCCTAAACTCGAACATCAACTCGTTGAACGATGTATATGGTAATATGCTTACAGCTATTCACGCTGTTCATAACAACTAAACTCTTACCAAAATTAGAATAAATCATGGCAGGAGGTAAACAGACACCAAGGCAGAAGATGATTGGGATGATGTATTTGGTGCTCACAGCAATGTTAGCACTAAATGTGTCTGCCGAAGTGTTGGAGGCTTTTGTACTTGTAGATAACGGACTAAACCAAACGCTAAAGAGTTTTCGATCAAAAAACGAAGACTACTACAACCTGATTGCTGCTGCTGAAAAAAATAACCCAGCAAAGGCTAAGAAATGGATGGATAAGTCCGCCATCTTAAAAGAAAAAGCGCTAGAACTATGCAAGTACATAGAGGAGGTAAAGGTCAAAATAGTAAAAACAGCTGACGGAGAAACAGCAGAAGCGGTATCGAGCACTGGAGTAGATGGCCATAAGGTTTTGGCAAAAAGTGACACCAGCGTCCCTGCAAATATTCTGTTAGGACCTAATGAAAACGGAGATGCTTACGAGATAAAGAAGAAAATAGAGAAGTTCAAAACAGAAATTCTTGGCTTGATCGAAGAAAAAGACCGTTTCCCCGTACTTGTACAAACCATAAATCGAATTCTTGACACTCAAGACCCACCTCTATCTAAAGATGGTGAGAAAAGAACTTGGGCATCTATCAGATTTGAAGGGGTTCCGCTTATTTCGACGCTACCTTTGCTATCAAATATGCAGGTTGACGTTCTCAACTGCGAAGCACTGCTACTCGACCACTTCTTTAAGCAGATTGATGCACAAGATGTTCGTGTTAACGCATTCGACGTTGTGGTAGTGCCAGAAGCATCTACAATACTAAAGGGTGAAACGTTTAAGGCTAGCGTAATGCTTGCTGCATACGACAAAACGCAGCTCCCAACCATATCGGTTAATGGAGCATCGTGCAAGATAGAGGAAGGAAAGGGTATCTACGAGGCTATTGGCAATTCACTTGGAGAAAAGACTCTAAAATGCCAGGTAATCGTAAAAGGACCAGACGGAACACCTCAAAAATACGAGAAGGAATATAAATATCAGGTTATTCAACCTATGTTTACCGTTTCTCCAACAAAGATGAACGTGCTTTACAGAGGGATTGAGAATCCTGTAGAACTTAGCGTATCTGGTGTACCAAACGAAAACGTTATGGTAGAAATATCCAACGCTTCTATCCGCAAAGCCGGAGGCGTATTCCTGGTAGAGCCAGGTGCAGGACGTGAATGTCAAGTTAGGGTTTTCGCAAAAATTGGCGCAACCAAAAAGCTTATGGGAACCTCATCATTCCGCGTAAAGCAGCTGCCGCCTCCAACTCCACGCCTTGACGGTGCAAGTTCAAAAACCATAAGCAAATCTATTCTTATGTCGTCATTAGGCATACGAGCAGAAATGCCACAAGATTTCGACTTCGATCTAAAGTATACAATCCGCTCTTTTGTGATTACAGGACGAAGTAGAGATGGATACGATCAGAGCGAAAGCTCGAATAGCGCAGCCTTTACCAGCAGCCAAAAAGCAATTCTTGCCAATGTTACATCAGGGCAAAGAGTATTTATTTCTGAAATAAAAGCAGTTGGCCCTGATGGTAGAGTCGTAGAGTTGAATGATTTAGTATATAAAATTCGATAGCCATGAAAATGAAGCTTTTTACTTCAGCATTTCTATTTGCATTTGGCTTTTTATGTGTCAACGTAGCTGTTGCACAAGATGAAGAAATCAAGAAGCCTAGTCTTGTGCCTTTAAGCCCATACACTAAAAACATTTCGCACGAAAGAACACCTCTTGACTTTCATGCTGTTCAAGAAGCTGACATATACAGTTCTTGGAGAGTATGGAGGATGATAGACCTTAGAGAAAAGCTTAACCATCCTCTTTACTATCCAACCGTACGAATGCGTAACAGGCACAGCTTTGTTCAGGTACTGGTAGATAGCATTAAGCACGGTGCAATTCGAGCTTACAGCCCCATAAACGACGAATTTACCGATACCCTATCGTTCAAAGAAGTAGCAGAAAAATTTGGAGCCGTTGAGAAAAAAGAAACAAGGCAATCTCTTTCTGGTGCTGACACTACGGTAACCATTCCGGCCGAATGGCGTTGGAGCGAAGTAAAGCAACTTCTTGTACTTGAAGAATGGTTTATAGACAAGCGTCGCTCAATACTTGATGTTCGCATACTTGGAATCTGCCCAATCCGCGTCTTTAATAAAACGATCAAAACAGGAGATGAAGAAGCGGAAACGGATGCAGAAGATGACAGCGAATTAAGTAAGGTTAAACTCTTCTGGATATACTACCCAGAAGCTCGCAAGGTACTAGGCCGTACAATGGCATTTAACCCACAAAATATAGGTCCAGAATATACCTATGACGACCTTTTACTAAAACGAAAATTCTCATCTTACATCACCAAAAAGGCTAACACCTACGACGATAGGAGCATTAGTGACTATACGGTTGGTGGAATTCCAAATATGCTCGAGGCAGAGCGTATTACCAACGAGATTATGGACAAGGAACAAGACCTTTGGGAATACTAGGGTATATATAAAAAACATAAAAGGAGGCTTAGCCTCCTTTTATGTTTTAATCCCAAGCCAACCAATAACCGATTACTTAGGTTTAAAGTTCGTCTCAACATCAGAAGCATAATTCTTAATCTCGTGCTCATTATGCTTATTAATAATCATTGTCGCATCATCTGTTTGGATAACAAGGTAATCTGTTAATCCTTCAACTATAATCGGACGATCGGTCTTATTCTCTATAATGCATCCTGTAGAGCGGTATGCAAGAATCTTATTACCAACCCTAACATTATTTACCTCATCCTTAGGCGAGTTATTGAATAGAGAGTTCCATGTGCCAACGTCAGACCATCCAAAGTCGGCACAATGAACGTAGACATTGCTTGCGCTCTCCATTATACCATAGTCAATCGAAACAGATCGGCATAGGCTATACACCTTAGCAATAAAGTCTTTTTCCTGAGGCGAATTATAGATACCAACGCCATCTCTAAACAACGAATCTATTTCGGGAAGATGAGTCGAAAAAGCTTTAAGGATCGACTTGAGGCTCCATATAAAGATTCCCGAATTCCAGACAAACTCACCGCTATCAACAAAAACTCTAGCAATCTCTCTATTGGGCTTTTCCGTAAACGTCTTTACCTTAAAGATAGAAGGATGCCCCTTAACAGCCTCATTATGGTTTATCTGAATGTAACCATACCCCGTTTCCGGACGATTGGGCGTAATGCCCAGCGTCATTAGAACATCCTGATTCTCGGTAAACACAAATGCCGATTCGACAGCCATAAGAAACTCGCTCTCGTTAAGGATCAGGTGATCGGCTGGGGTTACCACAATATTCGCATTCGGATCTATATTTAGGAGCTTATAGCTTGCATACGCAATACAAGGTGCTGTTTTCCTACGGAGAGGCTCAAGCAAAACCTGATTTTCAGTAAGCATAGGAAGCTGCTCCAATACAAGCTCTTTGTAAATATCATTAGTAACAACAAAGATGTTCTCAACAGGAATGATACGACTAAAGCGATCGAAAGTACTTTGAAGAAAAGTTTTCCCAACACCCAAAAGGTCAAGAAACTGTTTCGGAGTCGAAGTATTGCTCAACGGCCAAAAGCGGCTACCAATACCACCTGCCATTATAATACAGTAACGATTTGAAGCCATTACATCATTTTTTATGTTGCAGAAGCAAAGGTACTAATAATATCTTCCAAATATAAAATTGGTTAAGCCATCAATCTTCCGTACTTTTGCACATATAAAGCGTAGTAATGAACTTTTTTGCATCAATAGGCAAATACACCCTCTTTATCCACCGAGTTTTCTCGAAACCCGAGAAATGGAGCATTTACTATAGCAGAACCATCATCGAGATAGAGAAGTTGGGGATAAATTCAATCGGCATTGTACTTATTATATCCGTTTTCATGGGGGCGGTAATAACCCTACAAACGGCTTATAATACCACTAGCCCCCTACTTCCGACCTATATCATCGGGGTTGCTGCACGAGACTCCATACTCCTAGAGTTTAGCTCCACAATTGTTGCCCTTATTCTAGCAGGGAAAGTAGGCTCCAATATTTCTTCTGAAATAGGAACCATGCGCATAACCGAACAAATTGATGCGCTCGAAATAATGGGGGTAAATTCTGCTGGATTTCTTGTCATGCCAAAGATTATTGGCGCGATGTTCTTCTTCCCCGTTCTAACAATCCTTAGCATGGTAATCGGCATCTTTGGAGGATGGCTCGTGGGCGAGTTTACAGGGGTAATTACCACCATGGAATACATCAAAGGGATACAATGGGGCTTCATTCCTTTCTACGTAACCTACAGCCTCGTTAAAAGCGTTATTTTTGCCTTCATCATAACTTCCGTGGCTGCTTTTCACGGATACCACGTAAAAGGAGGCTCTCTAGAAGTTGGAAAGGCCAGCACCAAAGCTGTTGTTGTAAGCAGCATCCTCGTTTTACTCTTCAACCTAGTCATTACCCAACTACTGCTAAAATGATACGCTGCATAAACGTCTGCAAAACCTTTGACGACCGTGAGGTGCTGAGCAATATTGATACAACCTTTGAAAAAGGAAAGACAAACCTCATTATAGGTCAGAGCGGATCTGGGAAAACCGTTCTGCTAAAATGCATGGTAGGACTACACGAGGTTACCTCTGGCGATATCATGTACAGCGAGACCAACTTTTCAGCGCTATCCAACAAACAGCGAAGCGAAGAGCGTAAAAAGATTGGTATGATATTTCAGGGTGGAGCGCTATTCGACTTTGCCACCGTAGAAGGAAATGTGCTGTTTCCGCTAAATATGTTCACCAATATGAGCGAAGAGGAGAAGCTTGATAGAGCAAACTTTTGCCTCAGAAGGGTGAACCTGATAAACGTTAACCACCTTTACCCCTCACAAATAAGCGGAGGTATGCAGAAGCGAGTTGCTATTGCACGAGCAATTGCGCTAAACCCCAAGTACCTGTTCTGCGACGAACCCAACTCGGGCCTAGATCCCATCACTGCAGGCATCATAGACAACCTGATAAAGGAGCTAACCATAGAATACGACATCACTACCATTATTAACACCCACGATATGAATTCGGTGATGCAAATTGGAGACAAAGTAATGTTCATTCATGAGGGCAAGAAATGGTGGGAAGGTTCTAAAGATGATATTCTTGATAGCGACAATCCTGAATTGAAGAAATTCGTATTTGCCTCAGAAATGGCACAAATGGTAAAAAAATACCATAACAGGCTAAAAATGAAGTAGCAGCCTTACTTTATCTCTTCAAAGTCTACGTAGTCGCCAGTATCTCTTTTGATTTTCTTGTCCTGCTTAGCGTTTGAATTGGTAATGGTAACATCACCCTCGCGATGGTTCTCCTCTTGCGAAGTTTGCCTGTTGCC
>Ga0079066_1070908_pt1 | contig 12553 bp, 7 predicted proteins | sample ADurb_Cas_02_Slu_FD_73457 | JGI IMG/M metagenome (GOLD analysis project Ga0079066, IMG submission 73457) | Active sludge microbial communities from Illinois, USA, of municipal wastewater-treating anaerobic digesters - ADurb_Cas_02_SludgeMetaT... | ecosystem: Engineered > Bioreactor > Anaerobic >...
AATTTATCCGGACCGTCATTTTCCATGTCAACTTCAGAAAAGGGAGAATATACTAGCACCACCATCAGCTCTTTACCAACTTCTGGTTTAGTGCCCGTAAAGTTCACTGTCACTGCCAGTGATTTGCCATCGCTATCATCATCTTTGTCTTTGTCACAACTGCTGAGGAATAATACAAACACACCTGTCATTAGAACAGGAACCAGCAGAATTTTCTTGAATAATAAATCCTTCATAATTACTGTGTTTAAATGAAACATAGGTTTAATAAAACATACAAAAAACGTCATCTCAATCATGCCTTGTTATGCCGAGAGGCGTCTAAGTGCCTGTGTTTCAATATGAAAGACACGTCGCTTCATTCAACATGATACTTGATCTATAAGGATAACGTAATGATTTAAAATATGTTACCTTTTTTTGACAAAAACTGAGGCGGGGAGCCCTTCTATTACTCTCTATGCAGTAATCATTTAATTGTGTCAAAAACATTATAATCAAATGTAGATGGAAGCGCGGGTAGATGCAGCGAGACACTTCATTAATCAGGTATACCGCTCTTTTTATACGAGATATGTTGCAACAATAATGCAACCGTATAAAACAAAAGGAGGTTAACGCTATGCTAACCTCCTCATTCACTGGTGGGCGATGTAGGGATCGAACCTACGACCTCCTGCTTGTAAGGCAGGCGCTCTGAACCAACTGAGCTAATCGCCCGGAAAGAGAGTGCAAATATACGCTCTATTTTTTATTCCGCAATAGCGGTTTTAAATTAAAAACCGACTTCCGGGAAAGGCAAAACCGTTTTTGTAACTGCCACACAACAACATTGTGAATCATTTTATTATGACTGTTAATTATACGCTTTGCCCTGATAGTTCCGTTATTAAAGAATATATTTATATTAGCTTTTTGGTCATTTATGACCTTGATTGAGCTGCGATTGTAAGGTGATAACCTGAGGGTTGTAGACTCAATAGTTTGATAAATAGTGTATTATGATGCCTAAACGCTGATCCTGACTGTCATGAAACAGATACACCTGTCAACCCTGGTGCTTGCACTTCTTCTCGCTCTGCCTCCGCAATCAGCTGATGCGCAGGTTGGCCCGGGCGGAGTAGGCACACTCACCAATACGCAACTCTGGCTAAGGTCAGACAGCCTCATTGCGATAAAGCCACTCTATTTTGTAACCAGCTGGATTGATCTCTCCGGCCAGATGCGTGACTTCAGTGCAGTGGTCATGGGGCAGACCGTTCCTACCCTTTCACTGAACAGCATAAACGGTTATCCGGCTGTCACATTCTCCGATCAGGGCGGAGTGGGAGGCGACTTCCTCGGATATAACGGATCACTGGGCATAACAGGATCAGATGCTGCAACGGTGGTGATAGTTGCCCGCAATACCACTGCTGCCGATGAGCAGAACGGAGGCCTCTACATGGGGCAGAAGAATATAGGTGGCACAAATGCAGTCAGGAGCTACGGACTTGAGTATAGTGATGCTGTCAGATTCAACGGCCAGAGCCAGGTCTTTAATGACGGCCATACGCCAGATGACTGGAGAATAATCTACTACACAAACCCTGCAGGGGCGTCTGTCTCTGCCTATAGGGCATTTCTCAACGGTACCCCGCTGACAGGTAACTCAACCTCCGACTTTGTGCCTTCACTTGTTTCCAACTTTACCCTTGTTGGAGCAACCCAGATGAACGGAACCTATAACCCGGCCGGTTATTTCAACGGTGACATGACAGAGATAGTCGTCTTCTCAGGCCAGCTGAACGATGCTGAACGGGTTGTGCTTCAGAACAGCCTTGGCGCAAAATACCTGCTTCCGATAGAAGATGACCATTATGCCTGGGAAGCAACCCATTCTCATGATGTGTCAGGCATTGCCGCATTTAACGGCACAACCTTCACCAATGCATGGTCAACAGGTATGCTTTCAGTAACTACTCCTACCGACCTCAGTGAAGGCGAGTACCTCTTTTTCGGACATGACAAGGCAGGGGCCAGGACATGGACAACCACAGAGGTGCCTGCTCCCGGCACTTACCGGCTGCCAAGGGAATGGCGGTTTGACGAGACTTCAGATGTCGGAACGGTGACAATCAGTATCCCGGCATCATCACTGCCGGCACTGCCATCAGGCTACCCGACGGTTGGAATACTTATTGATGATGACGGCGATTTCAGTTCCGGAGCCACAATGTATCGAACAAACCTGTCGGGAGGCAACTACACTGTTGACCTGAACATAGCTGACGGCCAGTACCTGACAATAATTGCATTCCGGCCGGAGGTGAATTTTACCGTACCGGCAGGATCAGGACCAGAGAGTGATACTCCGGTCACTGTGCAGGTTTCCCTCAACTATCCTCACACCTCTGATGTCACAGTCAGCTACTCTGCAACCGGCGGAACGGCAACAGAAGGAACTGACTATACGCTTGATCCCGGTTCCGTGACAATTCCGGCAGGGTCACTGACTGCCACTTTTGCAATCAATGTCATAGATGATGACGTGGTTGAGCCTTCAGAAACCATAATTACCACTCTCTCCAATCCTTCCACGGGGGTATATATTGGTACTCAGAACAGTTATACCTATACTATCCTTAACGATGACACCGTCTACGCTGCATTCTCCTCAGCCACTGCTTCTGGTCCTGAGGGTAATGGGCCTGCACCGGTATCATCACCTGTAATAGTGGTCAGCGGAGGAATTATCACCGTTCCGGGAAGCGTTATTGTGACAGTTTCAAATGGCACTGCCTCATCGGACGACTGGTCTCAGACCGGCAACATGATTACCATACCTGCAGGCGACTATACAACGCCGGTTGCAATACCAATACCAGCATCTGTACTGACTATTCAGGGAGATCTCACGGTGGAACCTGATGAGACCGTTAACCTGAACATGAATACTTTTGTGACTGTTGCCGCAGGTCCTGTTGTGAGCTCTGTTTACACCATCCTCAATGATGACAACTCAACAGCAAGCGTCACTGCCCCGACAGCGGTCATTCAGGAAGGCGGACCAGGTGCAGCAGGAACAGGCACCTTTGTATTTGCTTTCAGCAATCCTGTTTCAAATGCAAGGACAGTATCATACACTGTAACAGGAACAGCAACCTCCGGCACTGACTATGTTGCACTTGCGGGATCATTTGTGATGCCGGCAGGTGCACTGTCATATGATCTTACACTGACTTCCATTGCCGATCTCCTCGTTGAGGGTGATGAAACGGTAAGGGTCACCATCACCGGAGTCTCAGGAACTCCGGCAGTTGACGTTGACGCAACACCAGCTGAGATTACAATCGCTGATGATGACCTTCCTGTCATTCTGTTCTCCCCGGCAGCAGTAAGCATGACTGAAGGGTCAACTGCTACCATCGAGGTCTGGCTGCAAAATGCACCCGCAGGCCCGGTAACCATCAACGTTTCTTCCACGATGACAGGGCTGTTGAATATCAGTCCGGTTTCACTCACATTCAATTCATCGAATTTTTCCACGCATCAGGTGATAACCCTGCAGGCAATTGAGAATGTATACCTGGGCGATGAGACTGACAATGTAATATTGGCAGTGGATGATGCTCTTTCGTTTGATCCCTTTGATGACTTGCCTGATATTATTATTCCGGTCACCATTATCAACAATGATGTGGCCTCTATAGTGGTTAATCCCACAAGTGTCACGGTTGGTGAAAACGAAACCGCGACCTTCACTGTGGTTCTGTCAGCAGCGCCTCCGTCCGGCAACGTTGTGGTTGATCTGGTCAGCAACAACACCGGGGTGGCTACCATCGATATTGCCCTGCTCACCTTTACGGCAGGAGATTATAATGTTCCCAGGATCATCACCGTATCCGGCGTGAACAACTTCACGGTGCCGGATGAATCAACAACCATCTCCCTTGTCGTGAATGATGAATTGTCATATGACGGGTATGACGGAGTGACCGCCACCGTCAATGTCAACGTCACAAATGATGATCTGGCAGGGTTCACGGTCACGCCTCTTACGCTGACCATTGACGAGGGAGGTCCTGCCGGCCAGTTTACCATTGTGCTGAATGCCCAGCCACTGACTGACGTGGTTTTTGACCTCGTCAATGCTGATCCGGTTCATATCACCCATGTTTCGCAGGTGACCTTTACACCGGAGAACTGGAATGTGCCGGTTGTGGTCATGGTCACAGCCATCGAGGATCTTCTGGATGCTGACCGTACTGATGTCATTGCTGTCACAATCAATCAGGCCCTGTCTGACAACAGTTTCGATGCATTGCCGGCACAGGATGTCACAGTACATATCAGGGACAATGATCCGCCTGTTATTACCGGTTGTCCTGACAATATTACGGTCAATACATCCCCGGGCGAATGTTCAGCCACAGTCAGCTGGACTCCTCCCGTGTCAACAGCACCGATGACATCCACCCACCTTCCGGGTTCGGCCTTTGCTTCAGGTGTGACCACGGTGACCTATACGTCAACCGATGCTGACGGTATGGTTTCTACCTGCAGTTTCACGGTAACCGTGAATGATACCGAATCGCCTGTTATCAGTTGCAAAAACATAACGGCAGATCTCGATGCTTCCGGTAATGCAACCATTGTCCCGTCAGATGTTCTGTTGTCTGCTCCCACGGACAACTGCGCAATTGCCGATGTCACGCTCAGCCGCTCCTCCTTCACCTGTGAAGACCTGGGTCAGGTTACCGTTACGGTAACGGCAACTGACGCAAGCGGTAATGTGGCACTGTGCGAGGCAGTCGTAACCGTTGCAGATCCGTTTGTCACATCGCTGAATGCCGGTCCTGATGCGGAAATATGCACTACGGAACCATCATATATCATCACAGGTGCATCAGCTACCAATATGACCCTGTCATGGAGCACATCGGGCAGCGGCAGCTTCAGTGACCCGGCAGCACTCAATCCGGTTTATACCAGGGGTACAACTGATCTTACAGAGGTGGTTCTGACCCTGACCGGGTCAAAGATAAATGGTTGCGGGGAGACACTGACTGATGCCATGACGCTGACTTTTGCCGGTGAGCCGTCAGCCAATGCCGGAGCCGACAAGGACCTCTGCAGCGGAACCGCCGATGTTGCCCTGTCAGATGCAACGGCATCCAACGGGATAATATCCTGGAGTACATCGGGCAACGGCACCTTCAGTGATCCGTTAATTGCCACTCCGGTTTACACCTTCGGAAGCTCAGATACAGGTCCTGTCACTCTTACCATGACGGTCACAAGCGCATTATGCGGGACCGTGAGTGACAATCTTACAATAACCTTTACCCCTGAACCTGTTGCAGATGCCGGTCCGGGAGGATCAGTATGCCGGAACGAGGCCGGGTTCCAGGTAGCCGGCGCTTCCCATGCAGGAGGCACAGTAACATGGAGCAGCAGCGGGGACGGCACTTTCAGTGACAATACGGCAGATAATCCCTATTATACTTTCGGCGAAGCAGACTTTGCAGCAGGATCAGCAACACTCACAATGACAGTTACAGGTGGTGGAGCCTGTGGCACGGAAACCTCTTCAGCCACTGTTACAATCAACGCCCTTCCTGTGCCTGAAATCGCCAGTCAGCAGCAGATTACCTGTAACGGTCTTACTGACGGTGCAGTACAACTGGCCGCATCCGGCGGACTTGAACCTTATGCTTACAGTATCGATGGAGGAGCATTCCAGGCTTCCGGTGACTTCACGGGCCTGGCTGCAGGAATCCATGTGTTCGAAGTGATGGATGACAATGGCTGTGTTGCCGGAATCACTGTGGAGATTACCGAACCATTGCCGTTTACGGCTGTGATTGACGGTACTGATGATGTAACATGTCACGGCAGCTCTGACGGTGCAATCTACGCAACCCTCTCAGGAGGAACTGAACCTTACAATATCAGCTGGGCCGGGCCGGACGGATATACGGCATCCACCGCAACCATTACCGGCCTGGGTGCAGGTACCTACACACTCACTGTCTCAGATAGGAATAACTGCGTAACACTCAGCTATATAGAAGTGATTACACAGCCTGATGCAATTGAGATCACATCCGTCGTGATTTCAGATAACAATGGCTACGGAGTAACCTGCCCCGGGTCTGCAGACGGTTCAATAACCGTGGCAGTACAGGGAGGAACGCCTCCGCTTGTTCTGGAATGGACAGGTCCTGACGGATTCACATCTGACCAGCCTTCAATCTCCATGCTTGGTGCAGGCGAGTACAGGCTGACCATTTCAGATGCGGCAGGGTGTACCCTCACAGCAGACTATACACTTACTGCACCCGAAGAATTGGATATTTCGGCCATAACGACTGATGCCTCCTGTCCTGATACGCCTGATGGAAGTATTGACCTGACGGTCTCCGGCGGTTCGGGAACTCTCATCTACCTGTGGAATGACGGTGCAACTGTTGCTGACAGGACAGCTCTTCTGCCCGGAGACTATACCGTTGATGTGACTGATGCCAGCGGATGTACCACAACCTTTAAGGTCACTGTTGGTGTCATGGGATACGACTGCCTGAGGATCTATGAGATCATTACACCAAACGGTGACGGCAGGAATGATACATGGCAGCTGCGCAATGCATGGCTCTACCCTGATGCCGAAGTCTTTGTCTATACGCGCTGGGGCAAGCTGGTCTATCATTCAAGGAATGCCACTGACGAGTGGGACGGCACTTTCAACGGAAAGCTCCTGCCAAATGACTCGTACCATTATGTGATTCACCTGAACGACGGCTCTGAGCCGCGTACTGGAATAATCTCGATCATAAGCAAGTAACCAGATAACCGGAAGGAGAAATGAAAACTTTGAGAATAGTAGCAGTAGTTGGCCTTCTGGCGGTTATACCTGTCACCAGAGCGCAGCAGTTCCCGATGTACAGCCAGTACATGATGAACGGCTTTCTTCTCAATCCATCGTATGCCGGAAGTGACTATTACACCACATTCGGCCTGACAGTCCGCGAGCAGTGGCTTAACCTACCTCACGCCCCAAGCACCTATGCTGCAGCTTTTCAGACCAGGTTGCTGAATGACAGTTACATCACGAAGTCAACTGCAGTCAGAAAGAAGATCAGCAAGCCTACAAAGGGGGGAAGGGTAGGAGTAGGAGGTTATCTCTTCTCGGATCATAACGGTATCATGCACAGGACAGGCGTTCAGCTGGCATATGCGTATCATCTCCCTGTAGGAGATGAGCAACAACTCTCTTTCGGGTTGTCGCTCAGCGCATACCAGTATTTTGTTGATATCGGTGGTGCCGTAATGCCTGATGACGTGCAGGATGAGTTGCTGAACAACTATGATCAGGTGGTTTATATCCCTGATGCCAATTTCGGGGTCAGTTATACCACGAGGAGATATTATGCAGGTTTCGCAATGACCAACCTTTTCAGGGGTACGCTGATGTTGGGCAATGGCAGCGAAAACAGCCGCTCCGAGCTTGGCCATTTCTTCCTGACCGGAGGTATGAGATTTTTCCCGGGAACAGACTGGATCATCGAACCGTCGGTAATGCTCAAGTCATCGGACATGGTGTTCAAATCGTTCCAGGTTGACCTTACGGGAAGGGTTTATTACAAGGATGATTACTGGCTGGGGCTCTCGTACAGGACCGGCGACGCAGTGATACTGATGGCCGGAGTAAAGGTGGACAGGTTCTACCTGGGTTATGCATTTGACTTTACTCTCTCAGAGATCCGCAGCTATACCTACGGGACACATGAGCTGACCCTGCTTGCCCGCTTTGGTGACAACCCGAGGCGGTACAGGTGGATCAACAAATACTGATGAGGCACATCATACCCTTTTTACTTATTGTCGCAGCCTGCCTGAGCTGTGACCCGCTTGCCAATTCTGTCAGCGGCCGACTGGCTTTCTCTTCAGACACCATCTCATTTGACACCCTCTTTTCCGGATATGGCTCGGCTACCCTTGAACTCCGGATAAAAAACCTGGAGGATACCCCTGTACTTATAGACCGCATCTGGCTTGGCGGAGGTTCCGGCTCACCATTCAGGATAAATATTGACGGTCAGCCCGTTGCAGAGGCTCAGAACATTACGCTTGCCAGAGGCGACAGCATCTTCATTTTTATCATTGTGACAATCGATCCTTCCGGTAGTGATCTGCCACTGGCTGTCACCGATTCGGTGAATTTCCTGTCGGGAAGCCATTCCGGCAGGGTTATTCTCGAAGCCTGGGGTCAGGATGTACGTCTTGTCACGGAGGATATAACCTCGCCGGCTGTATGGAGTGAAGGAAAGCCTTATGTCATCACTGGCCATCTGCTGGTTGACACCCTTGTGACGCTGACACTTGAACCGGGAACAAGAGTCTACATGCATCACGGGGCGGAGGTGACTGTGGCTGGCACACTCGTTGCAGCCGGAACGCCCGAAAAGAGAATAACAATTGCAACCGACAGGCTGGAAAAGGAATACAGGGATGTGCCCGGACGGTGGAAAGGTGTGAAGTTTCAAAGCTGCAGTCGAGGCAACATATTGAATCATACAGATATACGTAATGCTCAGATAGCTGTTGAAATTGAAGGCCATCCTGCTTCGGTTCCGGACCTGACCATGAACAGCACCACCCTGATGCATAACAGTGTTGCCTCACTGGCAGCCAGTAATGCTGATCTGTTTGCAGTCAACTCCCTTTTTGCCCATTCGGGTTTCAGTACCGTCTCGCTCTCTGAGGGCGGCAACTATGAGTTCATTCACTGCACCATCAGTAATATATGGGAGTACAGTTTCCGCTATGAGCCGGCGCTTCTGATAAGTGCCGGCGACGGAACCATGCCGGCAGTGTCAGTAATCAATTCAGTGATCAGCGGCAGCCTGCCAGGCGAGTTGTTGATAGACGCGCCGGCGGCTGAAGTGGAATCGTGGTTCAGGGCTGACAGCTCACTTATAAAGGTTGACACTCTGACTGCTGACTGGTATTCAACACCTTTGTTCAGAAATGTTATCACAACTCAGTCTCCCCGCTTCATTGATGAAAATTCATGGGATTTCAGGCCTGATACGCTCTCACCCCTCCTTGACCGTGCAGGGAAGAGTGAGATGAAGCTATGGCCTGCCGATATCCGGAACAAGCAGCGACCAGCCTTCGATGGTCCCGATATCGGGGCGTTTGAAAGACAGGAAGGAGAAAAGCGGAAGGAGAAAGAAACCGGCATGGCCGGCATGCATGTCAGGCATTGACAAATGTGACTATTGGTTGTATATTTGTTCTGCTGCTATTTTAATCAGTGCATTATTCATCGTGTGATGAGGGTAATACTCTCAGTTATGGCTTTTCTTGCAATGATGCTGTTGCAGGCATCCGGCCAGGATTTCAGCGTGATGTTTTATAACGTTGAAAACCTGTTTGATACTGTTGATGATACCACAAAGAATGATGAGGAATTCCTTCCAGGTGGATCAAGGAGGTGGACAGCCTCGAGGTATCACAGGAAGCTCAGCGCTGTCGCGAGGGCTGTGGCGGTTGCAGGGGAGTGGGAGCTCCCTTCTCTGGCAGGTCTCTGCGAGGTGGAAAATGAAGAGGTGCTGAGAGATCTTGTTTACGGTACTATTCTTTCAGCCGGCAATTACGGAATTGTCCACAGGGAGTCACCAGACCCCAGGGGTATAGACCTGGCGCTTCTTTACCGGCGTGACTGTTTTTCATTTGTAGAGGCTGATGCATGGCTCCCTGCGGATGTAGACAGCATGCCAGTCCTGACGCGGAATATTCTCCATGTGAAGCTCACCGCGGGAGCTGATACGCTGCATATTGTTATCTGTCACCTGCCGTCACGGAAAGGAGGCGTGCTGGCGGCTGCTGACCTGCGGGAAAGAATGGTCAGGCTGGCAGGCGCCGGGATTGACTCCATCATGAGCGCCTCAGGAGGGAGGGCGGCGGTAATAGTCATGGGAGATTTCAACACCGCTCCGGGTGAGCCGTTGATGGAACAATTTGCCAGGGAGGCAGGTCTGGTCAACCTCTCGACTGAAACGGCCGGAGAGGGGAAGGGTTCATACAGATATCAGGGAACCTGGGAGATGATTGACCAGATACTTGTCTCAACCCCGATGACAGACAGCACGAACGTCTTTTATGCATTGCCCGGCACTTTTCGTGTAGTGGATGCCCCCTTTCTCCTTACAACTGACGGCACTTACCCGGGCAAAAAGCCCTTCCCGACCTATGGGGGTTACAGCTATTCAGGAGGGTACTCCGATCATCTTCCGGTGACTGTCAGGGTATCAGTAAGGTGATTGTCATACCGGCTCCAGTCCCATCTCACGTCCTTTCCGGATCATGAATTCACGGGCGGCCTCGTGATCATTGGGGATGATTCCGTCGAGTATGGCCTCTTTGATGGCAGATTTAATGACTCCTACCATCGGGCCCGGAGGTATATTGAATGTGGCAATTATCTCTTCACCATCAACCGGAGGCTGGAATGTCCGGATGGCATCCTTCTCATCTATCTCCTTCAGTTTGTGGCGCACCAGCGCGAAGTTCTCACGATGCTTCAGCACCTTCATTCTGTTGCCGGATGTGATGTCCGCCTCGCATAGCAGCATGAGATCATCAATATCTTCACCGGCTTCGAAGAGGAGCCTGCGCACGGCCGAGTCAGTGACTTCATCCTGGACGAGTGAGACAGGTCTCAGGTGCAGGCCCACGAGCTTCTGCACATATTTCATCCTGTCATTGAGAGGAAGCTTCAGGCGTTTGAAGATTTCCGGAACCATTTTGGCTCCTATGAATTCATGTCCGTGAAATGTCCACCCCGTGCCCTGCACGAACTTCTTTGTGACAGGCTTTGCCACGTCATGAAGGAGAGCAGCCCAGCGCAGCCAGAGGTCACTGCTCTTTTCTGCCAGATTGTCAAGGACTTTCAGGGTATGATGAAAATTATCCTTATGTCCCTTACCATCCTTGTCCTCAACACCTCTGAGCCTGGCTATTTCCGGCAGGATGAGTTCGAGCAGACCGGTCTGCTCCAGCAGCAGAAACCCTGCTGAAGGCTTTGCAGTGGTCATTATCTTGTTCAGTTCGGTGGTGATCCTTTCAGCCGATACAATCTTTATTCTTTCTGCATTGCTCCTGATCGATGTCAGTGTCTCATCAGCGATCCGGAAATCCAGTTGCGCGGCGAACCTTACGGCTCTCATCATCCTGAGCGGGTCATCGCTGAAGGTGGCGTCAGGGTCAAGCGGTGTCCGGATAATTCCGTTCCTGATATCATCAATTCCCCCGAACGGATCGAGCACTTCGCCGGGATTATCCCTGTTAAGGCTTATTGCAAGGGCATTGATTGTAAAGTCGCGCCTTTTCTGGTCATCTTCAAGTGTCCCCGGAGAGACAGATGGCTTGCGGGAGTCGGATGAGTATGACTCTTTCCTTGCGCCAACAAACTCGATGTCAGAGTTCCGGTACCTGAACGTAGCCGTGCCGAAGGTCCTGAATACGGTCACCTTGATGTCGCGGCTGATCTCGCGGCCAACTGCGCGCGCCATTGCAGGCCCGTCACCAAGAACTACAATGTCAATATCCCTTTCGGGGTTCACCCTCCCCATTATATGATCACGTACAAAGCCGCCGATGACATAGGCCTCCACGTTTTCTCTGTCAGCCACGCCAGCCACTACCTCAAAAATTCTGTCATCAGGGAATATCTTCATTGTATGTATGACATTTTAGCCGAAACCGGTGACAAAATTACAATATATAGGTTAACTTGAAGAAAATTTGATCTCCATAAGCACCCGGCACACCAATTGTAAAGCGTGAACAATATGCGCAATAATCTGTTAAACAATAAAAAGAACAAATATGGCAGAACATTTGACAAAAGAGACTTTTCTTGAGAAAGTATTCAATTATGAGCAGAACAAGGAGTGGAAATACAACGGTGACAAACCATGTATAATCGATTTTTATGCTGACTGGTGCGGCCCATGCAGGATGGTTGCGCCTATCCTGGAGGAACTGTCGAAGGAGTACGAAGGCAAGCTTTATGTGTATAAGATTGATACAGAGGCAGAACAGGAGCTTGCGTCAGCATTCGGAATAAGGAGTATTCCCTCGTTGCTCTTCGTTCCGATGGAGGGTCAGCCTCAGATGGCAATGGGTGCCCTGCCAAAGGAAGCGTTTGAAAAAGCCTTCAAGGATATATTTGGAATAGAAAAGGATCAAATTGTTAATAAATAATCTGTTTTTTTAACAATTTCCTGCAACAATATCGTAAATTAATCGTTCTATTTGTTGAAGGTAGTTTTCAAACAGAAGAGTTAGTTTTCTGGAATTTAGGTTAGGGTTTCGAGTTGAAGCTCCGTCACTTACGGCGGAGCTTCCTTGATTTTATACCCCGGGAAGTTCAGAATGAAATACCGGCTGCAGGAATTACCTGAGTTCTTCCATTATCCCGTCAATTTTCTCACCTGTCTCGCGCAGTCGGCGCCGGCATATCTTTATGAGCTCAGCGGCTTTCCTGACATTCTCTGACAGC
>Ga0079066_1070710_pt1 | contig 12546 bp, 11 predicted proteins | sample ADurb_Cas_02_Slu_FD_73457 | JGI IMG/M metagenome (GOLD analysis project Ga0079066, IMG submission 73457) | Active sludge microbial communities from Illinois, USA, of municipal wastewater-treating anaerobic digesters - ADurb_Cas_02_SludgeMetaT... | ecosystem: Engineered > Bioreactor > Anaerobic >...
CGTTCTTTAGTTTTACTGTATTAACATTCAGATTAACAGTGATATATTATTTGTGCAAATGTTTTATTATTTTTAAAACCGAAATAACATAATGTTTTCTGTTTGGTGTACTCAGTTTTATCTTTGCGAAAATGTTCTCCGTAAGGAGGAGAAGCGATAAAAGCGTTTTTTATTCTAAAGCATGTTTCAATCGGTTATTGAGCGATTAAAAATAAACCACTATATTAGTCATCTCTTAATTAGCCCAAACCATGCCCCCAAAAAACTCTAAGAATCTTGATATAGTGATAATTGGAAGTGGCAATGTTGCTTTTCACCTTTCGAGAGAGTTGAAAAGAAACGGCCATCGAATTGTTCAAATCTTAGGCCGCACCAAGGAGAATGCGGCCGGGTTGGCAAAAATTCTGCAATGCGAATATGTGCTTAATGCATCGGAAATTAACAGGGATGCGCAGCTATATATGCTTTGTATTCCCGATTCGTCCATAACACTTTTGTCAGGAGAATTGCCCAAACTCAAAGGAACGGTTGTGCACACCAGTGGAAGTACAGCATTAAATGTACTGTCAAAAGTGTCAGATAGTTACGGTGTGTTCTATCCGTTCCAAACATTTTCCAAAATCAGAGAATTGAATTTCAGCGGTACGCCTTTTTGTATTGAATCCTCCTCGCAGGAGGTGCAGAATTTGCTTTTTGATGTTGCACAATCCATTGGAGGCAAACCGCTGAACATGGATTCGGAAACCAGGCGGTGGTTGCACATAGCGGGTGTTTTTGGCTGCAATTTTGTTAACCATATGCTGGCAATCAGCTATTTAATCGTTCAGGAAAAGGGCATCCCTTTTGAAACCCTCAAACCCTTGGTAATGGAAACTATCGCCAAAGCGTTTGATGTCAATCCTGTTGAAACCCAGACAGGTCCAGCCATCAGGGGCGACTCGGATTTAATCAAGAATCATGTGGCATTGCTCACCTCCCTGGATGAGGATATCCGTGATATATACATGGCGATGAGCACCAGCATTTTAAATTTTAAGCAGGATAGGTAGCACAGATGTTAACAGCCAATGAAAAATTTTAAGGAACAGCTGCACCATGTGAAAGCTTTTGCATTCGATGTTGACGGTGTTTTTACCGATGGCACCGTGCTGATTCACCCTTCGGGTGAGCTGCTACGCACTTCCAATACACGCGACGGGTATGCCGTGCACAAGGCCATTAGGCAAGGCTTTCCTGTGGCCATCATTTCGGGTGGCACCAGCGAGTCGGTTCGCGAGCGCTTCAAGGGCCTTGGAGTTGCCGATATCTATCTGGGCGCATCCGATAAGGTGGAAGCATTGAATGATTTTTGCCTGAAGCATGGAATTGAGCTTTCGCAAATCCTGTACATGGGCGACGACCTGCCCGATTATGAGGTGATGCAGAGGGTGGGGTTTCCCACTTGCCCTGCCGATGCTGCTCCCGAAATTGTGGAGATATCAACTTACATCTCATCATTTGGCGGGGGTAAAGGCTGCGTTCGCGATGTGATTGAGCAGGTGCTCAAGCTAAAGGGGCTGTGGTTGATGGATAAAAACTATATGCAGTAAAGCGATGTTTAAAAGTGTGCTAAGGGTAGTAAGGTTTAAAAATTTGCTCATCGTTGCAGCAACCATGTACCTTATGCGTTTTTTCATTATTCAGCCCTTACTGCATCGCAAGGGAATGGATTTACAACTTGGCGAGTGGACCTTCCTTGCCCTTTGCCTGGCCACGGTTTTCATCACCGCAGCGGGTTATGCCATCAACGATTATTTTGATACCAAAACCGATCTGGTGAATCGCCCTCATACGGTAATCGTTGGGCGCGACCTGTCGCATAGGCTGGTGATTATTATTCACTGGATATTGAGTATTTTGGGCATCATTTTGGGCTTTATTGCTTCCATAGGCGTTGGAAAACCCCTCTTTACCCTTTTCTTTATCCTTATCGTTGGGCTGCTCTGGTTCTATTCAACCCTCTATAAACGTCAGTTTCTCATAGGAAACCTGATCGTAGCGGCACTCACGGCTCTTGTACCTTTGTTGGCATTGCTTGCTGAGCTAACCAGGCTACACGTGGCATACTGGGATAGGATAATTTTAAACAACTCAATATTCAACGATGTGGTTTACTGGGTGGGCGGGTATTCACTATTTGCTTTCCTGCTCACGCTTTTTAGGGAGATAGTGAAGGATATTGAAGATTTTCAGGGCGATATTGAGTATGGACGTAACACCCTGCCTGTTGTCATGGGGGTTAGGAAAAGCCAAATAGCGGCATCGGGAATTCTCCTGTTTACAATCGTTTCACTTGCCTACCTGTTTGGAGCATACCTTAACTTCCTTCCCGATGGTCAATTCGATTATTTTACGTTCATATACCTTATCGCGGGATTGATTGTTCCAATCTTCGTGCTTCTGGTGAAATTGCTTTTTGCAGAGGAAAAGAAGCATTTTCATACTGTAAGCACCCTGTCGAAGTTTGTCATGCTCATTGGGTTAATCTATTCAATTTTTTTCCGATTTATGGTGGCTTAGCCAAACGATTATATAGCAGTATATTGACCTAAACCCTGTTTGTGAGATGATTCTGAAGGATAAACTAAATGGGAAAAAAATCGTTCTTGGCTCCAAGTCGCCACGTAGGCAACAGCTGATAAACCAGCTGGATATCCCGTTTGAGGTCAGGGTAACCAACGATGAAGATGAGACCCATCCTGAAGGTTTGCTATATACAGAAGTCCCCGAATATCTGGCTAAAAAGAAATCCGACAGATTGTTGAATAGCCTTAAGGATAACGAAATACTTATTACATCCGATACCATTGTTTGGTGTAAAAACCGAATCTTGGGTAAACCTGAGAGCAGGGAGGATGCCATTGAAATACTGGGGCAACTATCCAACGACCGGCATGAGGTAGTTACAGGGATTTGTTTGGCAGGTCTTGGTAAAACGAGAGTATTCCATGTGTCCACCACCATCTTTTTTCGCAAGCTTAGCCAGAGTGAAATAGAGTATTACGTTGATAATTACCGCCCCTACGATAAGGCCGGGGCATACGGTATTCAGGAGTGGATTGGCTGCATTGGGGTTGAGCGGATTGAGGGTTCGTTTTACAACGTCATGGGGTTGCCGTTGCAGACATTGTATGCCGAATTGCTGGCTTTTGTCGATGGTTGAGTTATTTAAAACTTTTGTAAAGTTTTATTGGTTAAACTAATTTATTGTCAATATAAAAAACATTAAGAATGAAGCGTTTATCATTTATTGTAGCGTTTAGCCTACTCCTATTCCCTTCCGTTTACGCTGACGAGGGTATGTGGATTCCGCTGCTGGTAGGAAAGTATAATCTGGATGCCATGAAGGCAAAGGGATTTAAACTTACGGCTGAGGATATATACAGCATCAATCAGCCCAGTATGAAGGATGCCATTGTAATGTTTGGCAGGGGATGTACGGGCGAGTTGATTTCGCCCAACGGGCTGTTGATAACCAATCACCATTGCGGGTACGGAATGATTCAGTACCACTCTTCGGTTGAACACGATTACCTTAGCCAGGGGTTTTGGGCCATGAGCTTGGAAGAGGAGTTACCCTGTCCGGGACTGACGGTTACTTTTTTAAATCGCATTGAAGACGTTACCCAAAGGGTATTGCAGGGTGTTGAATCGGATATGGACGAGGCAATCCGCCAATCTATGATCCAGGCCAATTCTAAAACCATTGCCGATTCGGCCATTGCCAATAGCAACCTTACCGCAAGCGTGGAGCCCTTTTACTATGGCAACCAGTACTTCCTCTTTGTTTACGAAGTCTATTCCGATGTGCGCCTGGTGGGCGCACCGCCGTCATCCATCGGGAAGTTTGGCGGCGATACCGACAACTGGACCTGGCCCCGCCATACCGGCGATTTTTCCCTTTTCAGGGTTTACGCCGATAAGGATAACCAACCCGCGCCATACTCGGCTGAAAATGTTCCCTACAAGCCAAAGCGATATTTTCCCATATCTACTAAAGGCATCAGTGCAGGCGATTTCACCATGGTGTACGGTTATCCTGCTCGAACCGAGCAGTACATTACTTCACAGGCAGTTCATCAGGTGGCCAACGTTTCAAATCCGGTTAAAATATCATTAAGGCAAACCCGCCTGGATATTATGAAAAATTATATGATGAGCAATGATACCGTTAGAATTAAGTATGCCAGTAAACACGCCGGAGTTGCCAACGCATGGAAAAAGTGGATAGGCGAGCGAAACGGCTTGATTAGGTTGAATGCCATAGAAAAAAAGGAAGCGTTGGAACAGCAGTTTTCCCAATGGGTCAATGAAACACAGGAAAGAGTTGAGGAGTACGGGTACCTGCTACCCCGATTCAGCGAGTTATATGGTCAGCGGGAGCATTACCTCAAAGCTGACGACCTGAGAAGAGAAGCATTTGCTGCGGTTGAAATCAACCGTTTTGCACTACAATTTACCCGGCTGGTTGAGGAATATTATACCGGTAGCGAACCCGACTTGGCACTGATAGAGAAGCAGAGTAAGGGTTTAATTGCCAGCACCCGAAGGTTCTACAAGGATTACTATTCGCCCATCGATAGGGAAATCTTTCAAATGATGATGAGATACCTGTCTGAGCATCTTTCCGATAGTTTACAACCAAAGGCACTTAAGGGCCTTATTCAGCAATACAATGCCGACTGGCAGAAGATTACGGCCAAATACTTTGATGAAAGCCTGTTTGCCGATAGTACCAAGTTGATATACTACCTTTCCAATTTCGACAGGAAGGCTGCCAATTACATGAAAACGGATTTGGTATATACGCTAAACGCACAGTTTGACAGCCTCTTCAATGAAAAGGTGGTAACCCCATTCCAAATGGTAAACGATGAACTGACAGTGCTGTATAGGACATACATGAAGGGGCTGATGGAGATGCAACCCAATAGGATTTTTTATCCCGATGCCAATTTCACTCTAAGGGTTGCCTACGGCAATGTTGAAGGGTATTCTCCATGCGATGCCGTTGATTATCTTTACTATACAACACTTGAAGGGGTTGTTGAAAAATCGCAAATGGGTGTTTACGATTATGAAGTGCCCGCCAAACTATTGGAATTGCACAAAGCGAAAGACTATGGCAGATGGGCGGTGAACGGTACCGTTCCTGTGTCCTTCAGTGCCACCAATCATACTTCGGGGGGCAATTCGGGTAGCCCGGTAGTCAATGCCCAAGGGCATCTGGTGGGAGTAAATTTCGATCGGGTGTGGGAGGGAACCATGAGCGATATTATGTTCGACCCTGCCATGTGCCGCAACATATCCATCGATATTCGCTATGCCCTTTTCATCATCGAGAAATACGCCGGGGCAACCCATTTGATAAGTGAAATGACTCTTATCCAGTGATATACAAATAATCATTGTAGAATACGGTAAGCAGATGTATGGGAATCAGGGTTTTAATTAAGTGTGATAAAGCGGAGTAATGGACAAAATTGATGCTATTTTTTAGACGTTTCGTCCTAATGGACATTTTTGATGCTGTTTTTTCGTCCTTATATAAAAAGCGATACGATTTGTAACCACCTTTGTAACGTCTGTACAAACGGAAACAGGCTCTGCTGGGGAGCAACCTGTCAGGGATACTACAGGCGTGCGACAAAAAATGTCAATGCGATGAGGGTGTTTCACAGCGTAGGGGCACCCTCATTGATATTTTTTGAGCTCTCTATGCCTTTAAAAACCCATCCAAGAATTTTCTTTTACGATTGGGTGATAGGCCGTTGTGACACCTCAACTTGTTTTTCAGGTCTGCAAAGTGTCCGTCTATGGCGTTGGTGGTGTTGGGGATATTGAGTTCCATGTGGTCGTACCAGGTGAATAGCCATGGCAGGTTGTTTTTCAGGCTGCGGTATGCGCTTCGTAGTCGCTTGTGGGTGTAAAAGGATCGGTTCGTTTCCGGGTTAACGGTTCGTTCATTCAGGAAGCACTCCCACCGGGCAAACCATAGCCGCAGCGCCCCCTCGAAGGACTCCCTGTCCGTTTGCTTCATCAGCTCCACGACCCCCATCAGCTCTTGTGCGGCCCTGAGCCTGGGCTTCTTTGTCAGGTAGCGGCGTATGATGGCCGCCTGATGGAACTGGCACATCTGCACGGGTAGACCAGGGAATAGGGGAATGAGCCCCTTTCGCCCGTCGCAGACAATGCCTAGAACCGTATAGCCACGTTCCCTGAGCGTGTCGATGCCTTGCTGGTAGAGGGCGTTGGTCTCATACTTCACGTAGTACCTCAGCAGGTTCTCCTTGGTGTAGGCATCCTTGAACAGCATGACCCCAAAACTCCTGCCGAAGTAGGTGGTGTCCATCAGCACGACGACTCGACGTGGTGCCCTGGAAGCGTGAGGGACTGCGTACTGATCCAATCGACGCTGAATCGTCTTGGGGGAACACTTGTACTTCTGTGCCAACTGGGCATAGGTTTGTTTGCCCAGCATGTACTCCTGCCATAACTGTTCATTATCAATCCGTTGTCCTCCTAAAAACTGCTTACCACAAACATGACATTTGTATCGCTGGGTCTGGTTAACATGCCCATTCTTCTTGGTGATAGTACTACCACAGTGAGGGCACTTTTTTTATTCATAGCCTTTGATTTGCGTCAAAGGTAAACATAGCAACGGTTTCAAGAGATTTGAGCATCAAAAATGTCTATTAAGCCTAAATTTAAATAAGGTGTAACAGCTGAGCTAAGTTTTTATATTATAATACTTCTGGTTAAAAAAAGCCGCCTCAGGATGAAGCGGCTTTTTTAAGGTATTTAAGAAGTTTTGTAAATTAATTACTTTTAATAAAACTTCCTATAGGGGGTAACTGATTACTGCTTTGTGAAAACAAATTCGAAAGGACCACCAAAAGATCCTTCGTCAACAGTAATTGCAAAATACATCACATAGGTACCATCGCAGGTATTTAACTCACCCGAACCGGCATAGCTAAAATTGTGATAGCCAAAAGCAATTGAGGCCAACACAGTTTTTACAGCGGTAACTTTAAAAGTCAAAGGATCTATTACCATTTTTAGCGGTCCCAAATCTTCAGTTACACCGTCCATAGCCGCAAGGCCACTTACATAAACGATGTAATCATCATCAGGATCAGCGGTAATGGTTACAGGACCTTCTGATTCCCAATCTTCACTGACCACATAGTAACTTCCGGTAACGTTGGCTACATCGTAGCCGCAAACAACTGCAACATTGAATGCAGCACTTGAGTAGTAAGTTTTACCACCAACAACGGTTTGTACCTCAAAGTTGAATACATCAGCTGCTTTTATTGAGTCTAGCACCATTCCCAGTTTATCTACGACTTCAGCCAGTGTAATGGTAATATCACTGGGGAATGAACTGACACTTGTAATATTTTCCCGTTGTTTGTTGCCTTTAAATGAAGCCACAATATTTGCTTGACTTACACCTGAACCTTCCAAAACAAGGGTGAACTTGATGAAAGTATTTTCGAGGTCAAGTACGTCAAAAGTAGCAGGGTTCAAATTCTCAATACCCGGAACCGGTGCTACTCCCCTTGGGCCGGCAGGGTCTTCAACCACTGTTTCGCAGGCAGCGAACAGTAATGCCATTATGGCCAGCAGGCTTAAAAATTTTATTTTTTTCATATCCTAATCGTTTTAATGGATTAAAAATTAATACTAGCGTGTGCCACCGGCCCACCAAACATTTTCAGTATAAACATACTGCCCATCACCATAAGCCTCGCGCACATTCACATTAGTGGTAACATCGCTGGCTCCGTATGTATAACGTTTGGGGAATTGAGCTGGATTAAATGGATTGCTTAACGCAATAACATTGTCTCCCATAGCCACAAGGCGGCGATAGTCGTTGTATGCTTCAACAGCTTCCTCTTCGAAGAAAGCTAAATACTTCTGAACCATTACTTCCTGCAAAGGATTTGCATCGAAAAGAGGTTCAACTTGTGTGGTGAAATAATTTGAAGCGTCTGAAGCAGTTAAATCAATATTCACTTTTTGGAAAGCTGCTGTAATGCCCTTTTCCAAAGCTTCTTTGGCGTTATTCAAATTTGTTACTCCACCCAGACGAACGTAAGCTTCTGCTTTTAGGAACTCAAGTTCGTGGTAGCTCAAGAGGTATGTTGGAGCTGTGATGTTTGAGATAGCAGAAATGCCGTAAAGCCCTTGCTTTTGTTGTGGCTCACCGTTAGGAGCAAAGATTAAATCGTCAGTACCCGGATATTTTTTAAAGAATTTGGCATCCCTTGGATCTGATCTTGCAACCAGTTTGTCATGTAAACTTTGGCTTGCTCCAAAATAGTCCCTATCGGTAAAGAACATGTAGAATGGACTTTTGGTGGTTGTGCCATTATAGTTGAACTGGCATTGCTGTGCAGCTGAAGTAAACGACTGGTTGGCAAAGGTAATTACGTCCTCATATTTAGCACTTCTAAGTGAAAGTCGCATGGTATATCTGGCTTTCAAACCATATGCGAATTGCTTCCATCTAGCAATATTGCCTCCGAAAATAAAATCCTGGCCTCCTAATGTTGGGAACAGACATTCTTTCTCAAAGTTGGCAATTGCATCATCCAAAAACTGCATGATATCCCTATAGATATCTTCTTGTTTATCCAGCTTGGGAGTGTAGATAATACCCGGTTGTAATGCTTCACTCCAGGGAACATCGCCCATTAGGTCGGTTAAATAGGCTAAGTTGTATGCCGTTAAAACCTGAGCAATACCAAGAGTGTAGTAGTTACCTTCCTCGGCACCACCTTCAGAACACCTTTTTATAATCGTTTTAAGCGTAAAAAGGTTGTTGTAAATTGTGTTCCACGAGTTGTTATAGGTAGTTGAACTTGATGGTTCATTGGTTCTGATCTCAGCGCTGTAACTCTGATTCCATATACCAACATTATGCTCAATGTAAACACTGGCATAGAAAGCAAGGTCGCTTCCGGTAATTGAAAATGCAGAGGTTACCATCGCATCGGTTATTACCAGATGTGAACCAACTTCAGTTGGGTCGTTCACATTTTTATTGATTTCATCCATTAAGTCCTCGGAGCATGACCATAGACCCATCACAAAAAGCCCGGACAACAGGATGCTAACTGTTTTTTTCATAATCATAATGTTTTAAAAAATTAAAAAGTTAAGTCAATACCAAAACCATAGCTGGTTGTTTGCGGCAAAGAGAATCTCTCAAACGAACCACCCATGTTGTTGTTCCCTTGCGATGTTTCGGGGTCAAGATTTCGAAGGACAGTCCAAATCAGGATATTACGTGCATATAGTGAAATGCCAACATTAGCAGTTTTGTAGAAGTTTTTGGGTAATTGATACCTAAATGTTACTTCCCTTAACTTCACAAATGAATTCTCGTGAATATAATACTCATCAATGTTAGTTAGCACGCTGTTAAATAAATCCTGAACTGCGTATGGATCGTTAGGTCCTCCTCTGACAATATCATTGGGAGTACCATCGGGTTTAACACCGGGATAAATAAAGGTAGATTCCCTATCCTCGGTTACTGCTGACATGCCGTACAAATCAAGCAAGCCATTGGAGCCCGAATACATTTTACCGCCATTCTTCCATTCGAAAGTAGCGCTAAGAGACATCGACTTGAATGAAAAACTGGTTGTTCCGTTAAGAATAAACTTGGGAGAAGCTTCGCCAATTACAGCAGGTTCTCCGGCCATTGGCATACCATGATCCCATGCACCCGGGCTATCCTTAACCAGAATATTACCATTGGCATCACGAGCGAAAGAAGAACCATAAATTACAGGATAAGTGTTTCCAATTCCGGCACGTACCTGCGGAGTAACAAAACCACCCAAGAAAATGCTTTCTACTCCGGGAGCAAGTTCGTCAACCATGTTCACAACATTTGAGTAGTTTAAGTTCAAATCCCACTGGAAATCTTTTGTTTTTAATGGGGTAGCGTAGAGCATGATCTCGTGAACAGTAGTTGAAACAGCACCGCCATTCATAATAAGTTGTGATGCTCCGGTTGAACCGGCAAGGGGTACCGGGAAAATCTGATTGGTTACATTCTGCACTGAGTAGGTATAGTCGATACCCAACCTATTTTTGAAAAATTTAAGGTCAAGACCTACTTCATACGATTTGGTGTTCTGGGGAACAAGCAGCGGGTCATACTTAGTGCTGGATGGCACATAAGCATTAATGCCTCCAATAGGATATTGAATTGGTGCACCAAGCCAGAAACCTCCGCCATAACCTGGTGTTACATAGTAGTCTTCATAAAAACTTCCTGCTTGCCCAACCTCAGCATACGATACTCGTGCTTTGGCAAAAGAGAGCCAAGAAATATCTCTTAAAGCATCTATTTCGGTAGCAACAAAACCTAATGAAACCGATGGATAGAAGAATGTGCGATTATCACGAGGCATGGATGAAACGTAATCCTGACGACCGGTGGCGTTCAAATATATCATTGATTTCCAGTTCAACGATAAGTTTCCAAAGAAACCAACAGTACGATCCTGATACTGCGATTCATCAGCCGTAACTATACTGGCATTGTTAATGTGGTTCCAACCACCAAAGTTGAAATCAGTTCCCGATTCACTGTAATACTTCGAAGTCCCATGGTTAAACTCGTTACCAACCATCAAGTCGAATGTCAAATCATCGCTGATGCGCCAATCGAAAGTAGCAGTGAGCAGGGAGTTAATCACATTGTTACTTCTTCCGTAGTTGTCAATGACTCCTTTTGAGTTATTTCTACTACCGTAGCCAAAGATATCCTGTAGGTGTGTTGTGTATGTATCAGCACCTATTTGGTAACGTACATTTAGTCCCATATTATCGGCAACATCGGTATTGAATGCAACGAATGCATTACCGAAGAAACGATCGGTTTTCTCATTGAAAGTATTATTATGGGGTACCCAGTAAGCATTATCAAAACTACCTCCACGGAAATAAATCTGACGGTAGGGATCCCCGGGACGGTGATAGGGTACTCCTTTGAGGTTATAGCTTGATGGTGCAGCTAACACACCTGTGAGAGAACCGTCGTTGGCCCCTGACAGCTTGTCAACATTGCTCTTTGAATAGTTACCACTGAAACCAACGTTGAAATGGGTGTTTAACTTCCTTTCGGCGTTAGCTTTGGCATTGTAGCGGCTCAGACCTGTTCCCTGAGCAATACCCCCTTGATTGGTATGGCTAAATCCAACTGCAAAATTACCCTGTTCAGCAGCCTGTGATATAGTCAAAGAGTTGGTAAGCGAATATGCTGTTTCAAAATAGTCGTCCCAGTTGTTGTAAACAGCGGGTGCCAACCATGGGTCAAGACCAGCCAGAGCAAGCTGTGGAACGTAGTATTTACCCGGCTGGGGTCCATATTCATTGGTGTATGTGTTTACTGTGTTACCACCGTATGTAGGGTCGTCGGGTAGATCCTTAATCTTTGGTCCCCATGACATGGACGAGTTAGGGCTATACACACCGTCAACGCCCTGTGCATAGGTTGTTTGATAATCGGGAGTACGCGAAACCTGAGCAAAGTTGCTATTGTGGTTGAAATTTACAATAGTTCTGCCCAATTCGTTTTTCTTACCACCCTTGGTGGTTATTACCACAACGCCGTTGGAAGCACGAATACCGTAAAGAGCAGCAGCAGCTTGCCCTTTCAGAATGTCGATGCTTTCAATGTCGGCGGGGTTAATGTCAAGTGCCCTGTTCGAAACGTCAGCACCTGTAACACTGTTCCCTGTGGAATAAGCGGCTGTAGAGGCAATCGGCATACCATCAACAACGTAAAGAGGAGTGTTGTTTCCGGTAAACGACCTGGCACCCCTGATTACAATTTGTGATGATGCTCCGGGCATACCGCTTGATGGCTTAATGTCAACACCTGCTACCTTACCTTGAATGGCGCCAAGCAGGTCAGCATTCCCTGTGCGGGTAATGTCCTCATCGGAAATTTCCTGCACTGCATAGCCCAAAGCTTTCTTCTCCTTCCTGATACCCAAGGCAGTGACCACTATCTCTTCTAGGGCCAAAGCTTCAGATTCAAGAACCACATCGATAACCGTTCTCCCGGCAATGACAACTTCTTGGGTTTTTATCCCCACAAAGCTGAATACCAATGTGGTGGCATTCTGGGGAACATTCAACGAGTACTTCCCATCCACATCGGTTGAAGTACCAACAGTTGTTCCCTTAACTACTACGGACACCCCTGGTATGGGCATCCCATCATCGGCACTGGTAACAGTACCGGTAACATGCACTGTCTGCGCTTGTAGAAAATTAATGCCTACAAACGCTACCAATGCAAGGATTACGCATAGTCTTTTCATAGAACAAATTTTAGGTTAGTTGGCATTGCGTACTTAATAACCAATGAACCAAGATCTCCTGGAGCAATTGTAGTTGGAAAGAAGTTTGTTACATGCCGATTTAAAGCACTAGATCCTGAAAATCTAAATGGTGACATGTAAG
>Ga0079066_1023051_pt1 | contig 12518 bp, 10 predicted proteins | sample ADurb_Cas_02_Slu_FD_73457 | JGI IMG/M metagenome (GOLD analysis project Ga0079066, IMG submission 73457) | Active sludge microbial communities from Illinois, USA, of municipal wastewater-treating anaerobic digesters - ADurb_Cas_02_SludgeMetaT... | ecosystem: Engineered > Bioreactor > Anaerobic >...
TTGCCGCTGATAAGAGGTCGGCTGCCGTCGCTTAGGCCGTCTGAACAGAAGGTTGCGCGCTTCATCATGGACAATCCGCAGTCTGTGGTCAACATGTCATCGGTTGAGCTGGGCTCATCGGCGGGCGTCAGCGAGTCCACGGTCATCAAGTGCAGCCAGAGGCTGGGGTTCGATGGATTTGTCCAGCTTAAGCTGGCGCTGGCGCGCGACCTGGCGGTCGCGCCTACCACTGCTTTCGGCGAGGTGGAGCAGGGAGACGATGCCGGGGTGGTCATACAGAAGGTGTTCCACGCGAACTCCGTTGCGCTTTCCGACACGTCCAGGGTGCTCGATCCAGCACAGCTGAGCGCCGCTGCCGCCATGATCTCCAGGGCCAGGGCGGTATCGTTCTTCGGTATGGGCGCGTCGGCGGTTGTGGCGCAGGACGCCAAGCAGAAGTTCATGAGAATCGGGGTCCTCGCCGAAGGCGAGATTGATCCGCATTTGCAGCTGACCCGAGTGTCGCTCCTCGGACCTGATGACGTGGTAGGGGCGGTTTCCTACTCGGGCGAGACCGTCGACACTCTGGAGGTTCTTCGCCTCGCCAAACAGGTCGGTGCGAAGACCATATGTATCACTAACCATCCTAGCTCCAGCGCAGCCGAACACTCCGACGTGGTCTTGGTGGCATCGGCAGCCGAGAGCAGCCTGCGAGGCGGTGCCCTAGCTTCCCGAATAGCTCAGCTGTCGGTGGTTGACTGCCTGTTTGTGCTGGTGGCCATGGATCGGTACGACAATGCCATGACTTGCCTGGTCAAGACGAGACGGGCAGTCGCAGGCAGGAAGGGGAAGTCATAGCCATGTACTCGCCTGCGAGCGCGAATGCACGTCCGGTCAAGGCGCTGATGGAATCGATGAGCGTAGAAGAGAAGATCGGCCAGATGATCATGGTTGGTTTTGACGGCCAATCGCTCACGCCGGAACTTGAGAGTCACCTGAACGAGATACACGCGGGCAATGTGATCTTCCTTGGGCGCAACTATGCGAATCCACAGCAGATGTGGGAGTTCACCAGCGCACTACAGCGCATGGCCTCCCGCCGCCCCGCCCCGGTAGGGCTCTTTACAGCCATTGACCAGGAAGGAGGCGTGGTGGCCCGCCTGCTCAACGGAGTCACGGTGTTCCCGGGCAACATGGCCCTGGGCGCCACTGCTCAGACGCACTACGCGCGGCGCGCCGCCGAGGTGACCGCCCAGGAGATGCTGCAACTGGGCCTGAACATGAACCTAGCCCCTGTTCTGGACGTGAACAACAACCCTGGTAACCCCGCCATCGGAGTCAGATCATACGGGGAAAGCCCGGAACTGGTTGCTGCTATGGGCGCGGAGGCCGTCGCGGCAAGCCAGTCTGCGGGAGTTCTGGCGACCGCCAAGCATTTCCCGGGCAAGGGCGATGTCACTCGGGATTCCCACATTGACCTTCCTCATGTCGCTCACAGCCGCGAAAGACTGAACCGGGTAGAGCTAGCGCCCTTCCAGGCCGCCATCGCGGCGGGGGTAGGCGCGATAATGACCGCCCACGTCACATTTCCCGCCATCGAGCCCGAGCCGCTTCTGCCTGCAACGATGTCGCAGAAGGTGCTTCAGGGTCTGCTCCGGGAGGAACTCGGGTTCAGGGGCATCATCATCACCGACGATCTTTTCATGGGCGCGATATCGAAGTCATACGGACTCGCGGAGGCGGCGATCAGGTCGATAAACGCCGGCGCCGATATCGTTCTCATGTGTCATAAGCCCGATGAACAGGCCATCGCGATCAAGGCAGTCTGGGAGGCCGCGCGTTCCGGGCGGATTTCCATGGATACGATCGACTCGTCGGTCCGTCGTGTGCTCTCGGTGAAAGCGTTGTTCGGAATCTTGACCCCGCCTGTGCTGACAAACATGCCAAAGGGTGTGCGTTCACTGGCCAATCGAAAGCTTGCGCTTGAGATTGCCCGCGAGTCTGTGACAGTTGTCATGGACAGGGATGGAATCATCCCATTCTCGCCGGGAGGGGGTGGCGCCGACGGAGGGGCATGCAAGGCTGGCCGCGACGACCGCAACGAGGTCGACGTGCTTGTAATCAGTCCCGACATCAAGAACCTCACCATGGTTGAGGACACCGGCTCTCACGGATCCCCGCTTGCCAAGGCTGTGCGCATGTTCGTCCCCGGAGCGTCGGATATCACGGTGTCGCAGTCGCCGTCGGATCAGGAGATTGAGGCCGCGGCGACCGCTGCCTCCGGGCGCGACTTGGTGATCGTGGGCACGCACAACGGGCATCTTTATCCCGCACAGGCTGCGTTGGTGAAGCGAGTGGCGCAGGCCGGGTCGCCTGTTGTAGTAGTAGGCATGCGTAACCCATACGATGTGAGGGACTTCCCCGAGATCGGGACCTATATCGCGGCCTACAGCTTCCGGGAGTGTAGTATGCGGGCTGCTGCAGAGGTCATATTCGGCTTCACTGTTCCGTCAGGGCGGCTGCCAGTCACTATCCCTGGCGTCAAGTAGCACCACAGATAGCGCTCGTTCGATTGATGAAGGACGTGAGTAGTAGTGAGCGTTACGGAAGGCCGAAACCCCAAAGCCCGCAACCTCGACATGCTGTCTGTGCGGGAGATCCTGCAATTGATGAATGAAGAAGACAGAACTGTGGCCGAAGCCGTCGGGGCGGTGCTCGACCAGGTGGCGGAAGCTGTCGACCTGGTAGTAAGCTCACTCGAGGCTGGCGGGCGGCTGTTCTATGCCGGAGCGGGAACCAGCGGACGGATTGCGCTCTTGGACGCGGCTGAGTGCCCGCCGACTTTCGGCACGCCTCCGGAGTTGGTTCAGGTGCTGATCGCCGGAGGCGAGTCTGCGCTTGCAAAGGCGCACGAGGGCGTGGAGGACGATTTCGAGCTGGGCATAGAAGACGCCGAGGCCAGAGGGATCACAGGTCTCGACGCCGTCGTGGGTGTATCGGCCAGCGGAAACGCCCGGTACGTGCTGGGGGTGCTGACCTACGCTAGGCGCGAGGGCGCGGCGACCATCGGTCTCACGTGCAACCCATCGTCCTCCATGGAAGACTTGGTAGATGTAGCCATCAAGCCTATTGTGGGGCCCGAAGTAGTGATGGGCTCAAGCAGGCTCAAGGCGGGCACTGCTCAGAAAATGGTGCTTAACATGATCAGCACCGCGTCCATGGCGAAACTGGGCCGGGTGTATCAGGATCTCATGATAGAGCTTCGCCCTGCCAATCGCAAGCTGGCCGGCAGGATCAGGCGTGTCGTATCTATAGCCGGCGGAGTGGATGACGATACTGCGGGGCGCTTGATCGAACAGGCGGGCGGGAGCCTGAAAGCGGCAGTGTTGATGGCGAAGAATGGAGGAAGACTGGATCACGCGCAGGCTGTACTAGATCAAGCGGGTGACAACCTTCGCGCTGCTCTGGAGCTTATCGAGACGGCGAGCATCGAGGAACGACTAGAACAGCGGTGAGTGTTCGAGGTGAGTGTTCGGATGGTGGGACCCACCGAGCCAGTCAGAACCGAGCCAATCAGAGTAGTCGGCCTGATGTCGGGGACGTCCGCCGACGGAATAGACGCAGTGCTGGTGGAGATATCAGAGCAACCCGGTCTGCGACCGCAGCTACAGCCAGGGTTGCTGCCGGGGACACTCTCTATCCGCACATTGGCGTATGCAAACACGCCGTTCGATGCCGAACTCCGGGAGCGAGTGTTCGAGTTGTTCTCGCCGCCGTCCTCGACGGTCGACAAGATATGCCGGATGAATGTGGTTCTGGGAGAAGCGTTTGCCCAGGCGGCGCTGGGCGTGATACAGTCTGCAGGGCTTTCGCCGAAAGATGTTCACCTCGTGGGGTCGCACGGACAGACCATCCAGCATATGCCGGCTTGCCATGCAACGCTGCAGATCGGGGAGGCAGCGGTGATCGCTCAGCGAACGGGGATCACCACAGTGTCGAACTTTCGCGCCCGCGACATGGCCGTCGGCGGCGAGGGAGCGCCGCTAGTGCCTTACTTCGACTGGCTTGTGTTCCGCCATCCCGGGCGCACTCGCGTGCTTCAGAACATCGGCGGGATAGCCAACATGACGGTGTTGCCGGCCGGGTGCGGGCTGGAAGACGTCTATGCTTTCGATAACGGGCCCGGGAATATGATCATCGACTACATGGCGAACACGCTCACGGCGGGTAGGCTCCACTACGACGAGGACGGCGCCGTGGCCGGGGCAGGCAAGGTTAACCACGAGCTGCTGGGCCAGCTGATGGAACACCCCTTCATACTGCGCCTCCCGCCCAAGACGAGCGGCCGGGAGGAATTCGGCGCACAGTTCGCGCATGACCTGATCTTGAGGTGGAGGCGGGCGGGGCTCGCGGATGAGGACATGATGGCCACCGCCGCCGCTTTCACGGCCGAGGCGGTCGCGTGGCACCTGAAGAAGTACGTCATCCCTCGAAGCGGCCTGGGCGAAGTGATTGTGAGCGGAGGGGGCGCTTTCAACCCCGTTTTGGTACAGATGATACGGGATCGTGTAGCGCCGGTCCCCGTGGCTTGCGCCGATGAATACGGAGTGTCGAGCGATGCCAAAGAGGCCATCGCTTTTGCCGTTCTGGCTTATGAGACCATGCGCGGCCGCCCGGCCAACGTTCCGGGTGCTACCGGGGCAGCTGAATCGGTCGTTCTGGGATGCATTACCCCAGGATGCCGCGGGGCGCAGTGGCGGGCGCGGGTACCGGTGCGGGAGCCAGCGCCGGCGGTTGTCAACTAAGGCTGCGACAACTATCCTGCCGCCCAAGGGCCCATGGGGCAGGGGAGGCGGATGGTCGGGAATAGGGATCAGATCATAAGGAGGCGCAGATCAGTGAGGAAGTCAAGGTTTCTACTTACGTGCCTGGTATGTGTGGCATTTCTCGCGGTTGCCGTTGCGGCGGGCCCTGGAGCTGGAGCTGCCGCCAAGACGGAACTCACATTCTGGAGCTGGCGTACTGAGGACATCGACGCCTACGCCAAGTTCATTAAAGCGTTCGAGGCCAAGAACCCTGGGATCACTGTGAAGTTCATACCGTACAAGAACACCGAGTACAATACGATACTGGCTACAGCGCTTCAGGGCGGCACAGGGCCCGACATCGTGCAGCTCAGGTCGTACGGAGGCATGGAAGCCCTCGCGGCTGCGGGCTACCTCGTTCCGCTTGACGCAGGCACTGTGCCGGGGCTGGCCAAATTCCCGAAGGATCTTCTGAAGGGGGCAACGAATAGGGGCGATGGGAAGACCTACGGGGTGCCGTTTGCCATTCAGACGATCCAGGTGATCTACAACAGAACCATCTTCGACAAGCTTGGGCTGAAAGAGCCTGCGACCTGGGACGAATTCCTGAAGCTCGGCGCGGCGCTGAAGGCCAAGGGTTACGTGCCGCTGGCCAACGGCGGCAAGGACGGATGGACTTTCGAGACCTTGTTTGGCGGGGTGGCGGCCAATTTCTACGGCGGCAACGAGTTTGCTGATGCCGTTATCGCCGGCAAGACCACGTTCAACGATCCCAGGTTCGTGTACGCCCTGAGGAAGATGCTTGAGCTGCGTCCCTACATGCCGGCGAGCTTCATGGGCGTCGCGTACACCGATATGCAGATGATGTTCGCGCAGGAAATGGCGGCCATGATGATAGGCGGATCGTATGAGATCGGTACTTTCGAGCGGCTCAACCCCAACCTCAAGATGGGGGTGTTCGCTGTTCCGGGAGAGAAGGCTGCTGACGGAGGGTACGTCGGAGTGTATGTAGACGGCTCATACGGCATTAATGCAGCCTCGAAGCATAAGGAAGAGGCACTTCGGTTCATCAACTTCCTGGCGTCCGCCGAATACGGCCAGATGTTCGCAGACGAGCTTTCGCAGCCGTCGGCTGTTCCAGGCGTCAAGCCGAAGCACCCGGTGCTGGCCGAGATGCTTGCGCTGGCCGAGAAGAGATCCGCGCCCCATCTGATGCTGGTAGGCTTCAGGTTCGAGCAGCCCAGCGGGTCGACTCTGCTCCAAAACGACCTGCAGGGAATGTTCTCCGACAAGCTCACACCGGAGCAGGTGGCTGCGGACATTCAGGCCGGCCTGGCTAAGTGGTATAAGCCGTTCCAGAAGTAAGCAACTGACAGCGGGCAGTAGTGGATGGCAGTGGATGGTCGCCACATACAACCCGACTTTGGGGGAATCAACGTGCTCGATCGACTGTTTCGTCGTCGGATCTATTGGCTCTTCCTGGCGCCCGCCCTGATCGTGTACACGGTCTTCATGGTGTACCCGCTGCTGTCGTCATTCGGCTACAGCTTCTTTCGGTGGAACGGGTACATCCGGGAAGGATTTGCAGGCCTGGCCAACTACTCGAAAGTCCTCTTTGAGAGCCCATACAGCGAAAGGCTGATAGGCGCTCTCAAGCACAACGTCATGTTCTTCACAGCCACGTTCGCGATTCAGACCACCTTCGGCCTCTTTCTGGCTGTTATGCTGAACCGGGGAGGGAGATTCCTCAAGGCATGCCAGGTAGCGTATTTTGCCCCCTACACACTGTCGATGGTGGTTGTAGGTTTTCTGTGGCTGCTTTTGCTCAACCCTACCTGGGGGCAGGTCAACAAGATCCTGGCAGCTATCGGCCTGGGGCGATTCGCCCGGCCTTGGCTGGGCGATACTGCCACGGCGCTGCACACGATAGTCCTTGTGAACGCGTGGCGGTGGCTCGGGTTTCCCATAACGGTGTACCTTGCGGGGCTTCAGGGCATCCCAGAGGAACTTCACGAGGTGGCCCGAGTCGACGGCGCTACTCCGTGGCAAGTATTCCGCAGCGTGACGCTGCCGCTTCTGGCCCCTACCATCGGCATGGTGAGCATACTTACGTTCATCTATGACTTCAACGCCTTTGAGCAGATCTTCGTCATGCAAGGCTCCAGCGGAAGCCCGTTCTACTCCACCGACGTGCTGGGCACTTTCTTCTACCGAACCGCGTTTGGCGACTCCACAACAGGCGGCGAGGTGGGGCAGGTAGGCCTGGGTTCGGCCATAGCGGTGCTGATGTTCCTGGTGGTGTGCGTTGCCTCCATCATCGGGGTCCGCCTCACGCGCCGACAGGAGGTGGAGATGTGATGATGAGAAAACGCGGTATGCTGGTGCTGTACGTCCTCTTGGGAGCGTACGCGGTAGTGGTGTCATATCCTCTCTTTCTCATGGTCGTTACCGCGTTCAAGTCCACCAGGGAGATCTTCTTCGCGCCGTTCGCTCTGCCCAAGAAGTGGAGCTTCGTCAACTTCGCGACTGTATGGCAGAGGGCCAACTTCCCGGTGTACATGAAGAACAGCATCATAGTCACCGGCACTTCCGTGGCGCTGATCGGGTTCATCTCATCGCTTGCGGCGTACGCCCTGGCCCGCTACCGGTTCCGGTGGAACAATGCGCTCTACATTTACTTCCTGGCCGGCCTGATGGTTCCCATACGTCTCGGAGTGCTTCCGCTCTTCCTGCTCATGAGGGACCTGGGCCTGCTGGACACGCATGCGTCGCTCATACTGGTATACGTGGCAAGCGGGATGCCCATGTCCGTCTTCATACTGACAGGCTTCTTCCGCACGCTGCCTCAGGAGCTCGAGTTCGCCGCGCGAATCGATGGCTGCACAGAGTTCCAGGTATTCTACAAGGTCATGCTGCCGCTGGTAAGGCCCGCCCTAGCCACAGTGATGCTCATCAACTTCGTGCCGCTGTGGAACGACTTCTTCTTCCCCTTGATATTCCTGCGTAATGACGCCCTGAAGACTATTCCCCTTGGAATGACTGTCTTCTTCGGGCAGTACGAGACCAACTGGGGCGTGGTATTTGCCGGCATGCTGCTCGCGAGCCTTCCTCTCTTGGCCCTGTATCTGCTGATGTCGCAGCAGTTCATCAAGGGTTTGACCGCAGGGGCGGTTAAGGGCTAGCACGGGGGCGGGCGACCCGTGCCGGATCAGCGCCGGGCCAAGCGGCAACATCGGCGCGAGGGCCGGACAGAGGCCTGTGCCAGGTGGGACGGGCGAGCATGGAAGTGCTATCGTTGGGAGAGATGAGGAGAGACAAGCCATGGCTCAACACCGAGGTGAAGGCAACGACCGGGGCCAGGGGCACGACTGGGGCCATCGGGAGGACCACAGACAGGTCCGGCGCCGAGACCAAGTGCTGGCCGGGATAGATGCAGTGATGGGTGGTGCCGACGTTGGCGCCTACGCTGCCGCTGAGGCCGTCGTCGACGCAGGTGCCCATACTGGCGCTGAAGCTGACGTCGATGTGTCGCGAGCCCTTGCCGGCAAACGGTTGGGCCTGATCACGAACCCCACAGGAGTGACGAAGTCCCTCGAGGCGACGCTGGATGCTCTTCACCGCGACAGGAGGTTCCAGCTTGTAGCGGCTTTCGGCCCCGAGCACGGCCTGAGGGGCGAGGCGCAGGACGCAGTGCATATAGGCGACTTCCGCGATGAGGCTACAGGGGTCATGGTGTACAGCTTGTACGGGGCGAACCGGCGACCTACCGCCGACGCGCTCGCAGACCTGGACGCGCTGGTATTCGACATTCAGGATGTGGGCGCAAGGTTCTACACGTATGTGTCGACCATGCTGCTGTCGATGCGCGCATGCGCCGAGGTCGGAAAGGAGTTCATCGTTCTCGACCGGCCCAACCCGATATCCGGCAACCTAGTGGAAGGCGGCATCCTTGACGAACGCTTCACATCTTTCGTGGGAGCGTGCCCAGTGCCGGTGCGGCACGGGCTGACCGTGGGCGAGCTGGCCAAGTGGGCGAACGAAACGCTCGAAATCGGCTGCCGGCTCACGGTGTGCAAAGTGACGGAGTGGAAGCGCCCGATGTGGGCCGACGAGACGGACCTACCGTGGGTGATGCCTTCCCCAAACATTCCGTCGCTCGATACCGCAACCGTGTATCCGGGCGCCTGCTTCGTGGAAGGCACCAACCTCTCCGAAGGCCGCGGAACCACCCGCCCGTTCGAGCTGATCGGCGCTCCGTGGGTCGATGGTCCGGCCCTGGCCGGCCGTTTGAACGGCTTGGGGCTTGCGGGGTGCAGGTTCAGGCCTGTCTTCTTCGAGCCCGCATTCTCCAAACATGCAGGCGAGGCATGCGGGGGCGTGCAGATCCACGTGCTTGACAGGGACGTGTTCAGGCCGGTTCGGACCGGGATCTACATTCTCGCGGCGATACACAAGCTCTACCCCGATCGGTTCCAGTGGATCGGCACCCCGGAGCAGCAAGCTGCAGGGCGACTACACATAGACCTCCTGGCCGGAACGGACGAACTCCGCCGAACGCTGGACTTGGGTGGATACGATCGAGGCATCGACGAACTGCTGACCAAATGGGACGCCGATGCGGCGCGGTTCGAGGCAGAGCGCAAGCGGTTTCTGCTTTACCGCAGCTGAGCCAGCGTTCGCGCCGGGGCCCCCGGTCTCAGTCCCAGGCTACCAGGCTACCAGTCCCCAGGTTCCAGGCCCCAGGTTCTCGGTCGACGCTGCATGCGCAGGCGCCCAGCGGCAGTGGAGTATGGGAAAATATGGTCTGTTCATATTCCGGACGCATTTTCCTCGATCTGTTCACGTTGGTGACGATGACTGCTGCATAATCTAACGCATAACTGTATGGAGCGGCAGAAGGCCGCTGACAGTGGGAATCATTGGTAGGTAATGCGTCAGCAAGATACAATGTGTAACATGATCACCCAGATGACTGGGCCAGTAACACCAGTTACTGGGGTTTTGCTCATTAGGCAATCCGGTCCTCGCGGTTTATGCACCTATGCGTCGCAATATGCATCACCTATCGTCCGATTTCGCGACACATCCCCGGAAATGCGTTCGAAAAATGAACGAATCATCAAAAGGCAAGCTCAAGGGCGTTATGGGCCGATGTGCAGCGTATGGCCTCAAGGCGGATCCGCTTACTCCCTCACGTACCCACCGAATCGTTCCGCGTCTTCCGTCATCGACTGTAGCTTGGCCATGACGTCCGGGGTCATGCCGGGCACTGACTCAAGATCGGCCAATCGCCGGAGGTATCCGAGGTTCCCGCGGAGCCTGACGATCGCCGCCGCCAGGCTGTGGCTGATTCCGGGGACGGTCATCAGCTCGGTCTCTGTCGATGTGTTCAGGTTCAGGGCGAGGGGCAGGTGGCATCGGCCGAGTTTGTCGTGGAGCAGGTAGTGCGGGAATACGACTTCACGGAAGGCGGCGAAATCGCCGACGAACCAGTTGTCGTGGTTGGCCGGCAGAAGTAGAGGGACGCCCTCGCGGGCGTCCCTCAAGTAGATGTGGTCTCTGCAGGGAACCACGCGCCGGACGCGTGCTGCAGACTTATGAGGCCCATGTGGCACTATGCCACAGCAAGATCGGAGCGACACAGTTGCGATGGCGCCTCTGTTTGGCCTGTCACTGCGGTGAGAGGCCGAAGCCGGACTCTTCTTCCTCCGCAGTATCGTCCGTGTCGAGCTCTAGGTCGGAGGCTTCCTGCGACTCCTCGGATTCGTCCGCTTCGTCCTCGACATCTTCAGTATAGGTCTCTTCAATCTGCTCCTCCACGGGAACCTCTTCGACCTCTTCCTTCTTCTTGCCGCAGCCTGCCAGTGACAGTGCGAGCAACAGCACCAGGAACAGCGTCAGGAGCTTCTTCATGATAACCCTCCATCCTGATACATGATATCTTGTACTTGGATTCGGAGTCTCCTCCTGCACCATTACCCATAATACCACGGTATTTCTATTTGTGAAGACCTGAATAGTTGAATGCTTCACGAAGCCGCTGTTGCAGCCTTCTGACGTCTTCGGGCCCTGTGCTTCGGTCCTTCTTGCGGGCAGCCATGAGCGCGCCGAACATCGGCACAACCACTTCCTCTGTCAGCACGGACAGCGCGGCTGCAGTCTCCAGAACGTATACCAGATCGGCGAAGGATTCCTCGATGTCTGACGAAAGCTCCCCTTCTAGAATGGCCCGGACCGATTTCAGCTGTTCCCGGGCGAGCCAATGGTCCTCACTGTCGAGGAAGGCGCGTAGATCATCAAGGTCATCCTGAGGGAGACGCCAGTCGGCAGCCCCCAGGTTTTCCTCAAGATGCAATACTGTGGACGGCCCGGTCAGAGCGCATACGACCTGCGGTTGGCTGAGGACCCAGGCTATGCCGACTTGAGTAGGCGTCTTGCGGTGTCTCTCCGCCAGAGCCGCCAGGCGGGCGGCCACTCGCAGACCCGACTCGAACTGCTCGCGCTGGAAGAGCGGATCATAGGAGCGTATATCGCCGGGTTCGAACACATGGCCGCGCTTGATCGCGCCTGTGAGCAGCCCTCGAGCAGTGACGCTGAATGCGATGGCGGCCACGTCGTGGTCTTTGCAGATCGGCAGGCGTGTACGAAGGGCGTCCCTGGCAGCAGCCGACAGCTCCATCATCACCGAAAAGGGTGTGCCGACGGTACAATACTCCTGTACACGATCAGGCGGCAGGTGGCTGACTCCCCACGCCCTGATTTTGCCCGCAGCTTTCAGGCTCTCGAAGGTGCTTACAACCTCGGCAACCGCGGCGCGCGGATCATCGTAATGGACCTGGTAGAGGTCGATGTAATCGGTTCCCAGGCGCCTGAGGCTTGACTCGCAAGATGCGCGGATCGCCTCAGGCGAAAGGTCGCTGGTCGCTCCCTGTCCTGCCAGGCCCACCTTGGTGGCCAGGCACACGTCGTCTCGGAAGTCCTTCATCGAGCTTCCGAGTAACTCCTCGGCGTCGCCGTACGCGCTCGCTGTGTCGAAGAAGGTGACTCCGAGCTCGTGAGCACGACGCAACACTCGCGCGAATTCGGCCCTGTCTTTGGCGCCATATGCCCCCGACAGGCCATAGCAGCCCACGCCGATCTGTGATACCTTGAGGCCGTCCCGCTCATAGTAGCGCATGTAGGCGCCTCCACTCCTGATTCATTAATGGTTCTACGTCGATGGGGTCGGCTCCTATGCCCTACGGGCCATATTCCCAATGGACACTGCCGAAAAAACGATATTGCAGTCTTGTGCGAATCGTGTATAATCCATTAGTGGTGATAGTAAACCGTCGGTTTACTCCCACTAAACTAGTCAACTCAAAGTTTACTACATTTAAACTCCAATCACAAGTGAGGGGCCCTTACCAATCCGCGCGCCAGCGCGTCACAGCGGGAATCCCGCCGGGAGGGGGTGGACCGGATGAACATCGGGAGAAGAATCCGAAACCTTCGGCTGAAGAAGGGGCTTACCCAGGAAGAGCTGGGCGAACGCACGGACCTCACGAAGGGCTACATTTCCCAGATTGAGAGAGATCTCAGCTCGCCGTCGATCGAGACCTTCTTCAACATCCTTGAAGTGCTAGGTTGTCCTCCGCGGGAGTTCTTCGATGAGGGGAAGCGGGAACAGAAGGTTGTGTACACCGACGAGGACCTGACCGAGTTCGTGGATGAGGAGCGCGGCTACACCGTCCA
>Ga0079066_1075383_pt1 | contig 12411 bp, 14 predicted proteins | sample ADurb_Cas_02_Slu_FD_73457 | JGI IMG/M metagenome (GOLD analysis project Ga0079066, IMG submission 73457) | Active sludge microbial communities from Illinois, USA, of municipal wastewater-treating anaerobic digesters - ADurb_Cas_02_SludgeMetaT... | ecosystem: Engineered > Bioreactor > Anaerobic >...
TCGGAAAGATTTCTACAGGTGCGCTTAACGACCTTGAACGAGTTACCAAGCAAGCCTATGCCATGGTATCGTACTACGGCATGAACAAAGAGCTCGGCAACCTAAGCTTTTACGATTCAACAGGGCAAAACGAATACATGTTCGGTAAACCTTACAGCGAAAAAACTGCCGAAACGATAGATGCAGAGGTTAAGAGTATCGTAGAAGAAGCTTATCAGCGAGCAAAGAATACCCTCATCGAAAATAGAGAAGGGCTAAATAAGCTCTCTGAACTTCTTTTAGAAAGAGAAGTAATCTTTAGCGAAGATCTAGAAGCAATCTTTGGAAAAAGAAAAGGAGCAAAAGAAGAACTCCTTAGCGTAAAACCCGTTGAAGATAAAAATTCACTCGGAGATATTAGCACTGCTGCTAATGAGAACGAATCAAAAACGGAATCCGAGACAGACGCAGAGTCTTCAAACAAAGAATCAAACGCATAGTTCGCTCTTTTAGGGCATACAGCTGTAGCTCCAAGAGGAATATGTAGAACAAGTAAAAAGAAAATAGTTAAACGTTTTGAAACTTAACAACTTTACAACCAGAGCTCTTAGTGGAGCCATATTCGTTGCAATTCTTGTATCAGGTATCATTATTGGGTATGAGACGTTCTTGCTCTTAATGCTCATTATTATAGGCCTTACCCTAAACGAGTTTTACATCAACGTAAAAAAAGGAGGCATAGCACCCAACTTCTCATTTGGGCTAATTGCCGGATTGGGTACTTTTATATCCTTTTTCATCTTTGCATTTGGAGGATATCAAGATGTGGTTTATTTAGCGTTTCCCCTACTAATTTATGTTGGGATATTTATTTCTGAGCTATTTAGGGATAAGCCAAACCCCTTCCTAAACGTTTCGATGACGCTACTTGGAGTGTTTTACATAGCCCTTCCATTTGCCATACTCAACTTTCTTGTATTCCTTCAATTCTCAAATCTCGATGGAGTAATTTTTGACTGGTACTACATTCTAGCCCTTTTCATACTAGTTTGGACAAATGACACCTTTGCATACCTAACAGGTATGGCTATAGGTAAGCACAAATTCTTCGAAAGAATTTCGCCAAAGAAGACATGGGAAGGAATTATTGGAGGCATATTCTTTACTTGTGCAATGAGCGTAGGGCTCTACTTTCTGTATCCTTACATCGCTCCACTTGGTAAATTAGGCTTTTCGGGGCTAACTTTAACAGAATGGATTGGACTTGCACTAGTTGTTTCTATATTTGCAGATCTTGGAGACCTAGTGGAGTCGATGCTAAAGCGTAGTCTAAACATCAAAGATTCAGGCAATATCATCCCAGGACACGGGGGCATGCTCGATCGTTTTGATGCCATACTACTGGCAGCACCTGCTGCATTTGTTTACCTGATGTTTATCATTGTTTAATAATTACAAGCACTTACATGCGCATTCACAAAGAAGGACATTCAATGCTCACTAAAACGCTACTGTTGATGGTTGCCGTTTTAGCCATTCTATTCTTTTTTACACCGCTTTACGTTTACGGAGCAAGCATTATCGTATTCGGTCTACTTTATATATTCCTTCTTCGTTTCTTCCGGTTTCCTCATCGTCCACAACTAGCTGATGATGGAGTTCTTTACGCACCTGCCGATGGAACGGTTGTCGTAATTGAAAAAACGTTCGAAGACGAATTCTTTAAAGACGAACGAATACAGGTTTCAATCTTCATGTCGGTTTGGAATGTGCACATCAACTGGTATCCTATAAAAGGGATAGTAGAGTACTTTAGGCACCACCACGGTAAGTTCATGGTGGCATGGCATCCCAAATCTTCTACCGAAAACGAGCGAACTACAGTTGTAATTAACAATGGATCAACCAAGATTCTTCTTCGACAAATTGCAGGGTTACTTGCTCGTCGTATAGTTTGCTACGCAAAAGAGGGCGAAAAGATAGAGCAAAACCAGCAAATGGGCTTCATAAAGTTTGGATCACGAGTTGACATCTTTCTACCTGTAGGAACCAAGGTTGAGGTATCCCTCAACCAAAAAACAGTTGGTAGCCAAACCGTTATTGCAAGACTTAAGTAAGCAAATCCTAAGATAAGCATAAAAAGGGGGCAAATGCTCCCTTTTTATGTATACATGCAATCCCTAAGAACACAGGTTAATTCGTATATTAGCTTAAAATTATTTCTGATGAACAAGCTTGCCAGGTATATTCTCATTGTCGCAGTTGCTTCAATCGTTGTATTCCTACTTTGGTATTTTAAATCGATTGTTGCCTACATCCTCATATCTGCGGTTCTTTCAATTATAGGGAAGCCGATGGTTAACCTGTTAATGAAAATCAAAATTGGCAAGTTTAAGGTTCCGAAATGGCTTTGCGCAGGAACAACCCTCATCCTTATATGGCTGCTTGTTGTCATCTTCTTTAAAACGTTTGTACCACTCGTTGTTAACGAAGCCAACAAGCTTGCAAACGTAAACGTCACCTCGTTGGTAAACGAGCTGTCACCAACCCTTTCGAGCTTCGAAGACGGATTATCCAAATACCTACCTGAAGCAAAAGAGCTTAACCTAGAGCAATCGCTAACCGATCAGGTTAAATCGGCAGTAAGCATTGGTTCGATATCTAGCATTTTTAGCCGATTCACCGAATTTATTGGGAACGTTTTCATTGCGGCCTTTTCCATATCGTTCATAACCTTCTTCTTCTTAAAGGACGAAAGCTTATTCTTTGAAGGAGTTCTGCTAATATTCCCATCTCGGTACGAACATAACGTAAACCGCGCCTTAGATGCCATTACCAAGCTCCTTATGCGCTACTTCATTGGTATTGTTACGGAATCTATCCTGATAATGATACTGCTAACCATCGGCCTACGAATTATAGGAGTTCCTATCGGACAAGGGCTAGTGATTGGCCTTATAGCTGGGATCCTAAATGTGGTTCCCTACATAGGCCCTCTTGTTGGCACCTTTGTTGGTATTTTCCTTACCGTTACAACCAATATTGACGTGCTATCGATGGCGCAAATTAGCCATCTAATCATTTATATAGCCATTGTGTTTGGAGTAGTACACCTTATCGACAACATTGTTTTTCAACCGCTAATCTACTCCAATAGCGTCAATGCCCATCCTTTAGAAATATTCCTAGTAATTCTAATTGCAGGAAGCATTGCTGGAATCATGGGAATGCTACTAGCCATCCCCACGTACACGGTGCTGCGCGTATTTGCAAAAGAATTTTTCAATAACTTTAGAGTCGTACAAAAGCTCACAGAAAACATTTAAAACCTTAAACAACAGGATTTATGAAAAGAGCGTTCCTTGCCCTGCTACTTAGCACGATCCTCTTTGCCTGCTCCAAAGAAGAGGAAACTCAGCATAACGTTACGGTATCGCGAGATGCAACAACCCTGATATATACATTTGATCTATCAGCCATATCGCCAGTCCCATCGAACACCTCTTTTGAGCTAAAGATATTCAGCAAAAGCGGGAGCCCTGTATTTACCACCAGCTTTACAGGACTAAAGTACGGCTGGAATGGGAAAACCTCTGACGGCAATGCGGTTGCCGATGGAATGTACACCTATATCATTAAGAACGCTGACAAAACGGTAAATCAGGACGGCTTCTTCTACGTTCTGAGCAAAAAGTAGCCCCCTCATCATGGAAAAGGTTGCAGCAAAGGCTAGGATCAATGCTATCCGAGGTGATATCACAACGGTTGTTGCCGATGCTATTGTCAATGCAGCCAACTCGTCGTTGCTAGGAGGTGGTGGCGTTGATGGCGCCATTCACCGAACAGGAGGATCAGCCATCCTTGAGGAGTGCAAAAAAATTGTTGCAAGACAAGGCCCCTGCCCTACCGGCGAAGCGGTAATAACTCCCGGAGGGAATCTTCCTGCCAGGTACGTAGTCCACACCGTTGGTCCAGTTTGGAATGATGGCACTAAAGGAGAGCCAGAAAAGCTAGCCAACTGTTATAGGAATTCGCTCAATCTTGCCGTAGCGTACGGCTGCAAAACAATTGCGTTTCCCAACATTAGCACAGGGGTTTACGGCTACCCTAAGGAAAAAGCAGCCGCTATTGCCATCAATGAGGTTCTAACGCTTCTACAGGAGAACGATAGCATAGAGCAAGTACTCTTTGTTTGCTTTGACGATGAAAGCAAACGAATATACGATCGGCTTCTAGACTCCATATAGCATATCACAATACCATACCTCCCTCTTTTTGTACAATCCCACAGCAATGCCGTTAATCGAAATTCAACACTACGAAACCTCGATTGGGGAGCTAATTCTTGGCTCGTTCGAGAATCGGCTATGCCTTTGCGACTGGAGGTATAGAAAGCAGCGAAAGCAAGTTGACGCTAGGATTATGCATGCCCTAGGAGCCAGCTATACCCTGGCCGAATCGGAAGTAATTGCAGCTGCAAAACTCCAGCTAACCGAATACTTCAACAGCAAAAGAGATGCATTTAGCATACCGCTACTGCTAATCGGAACCAGCTTCCAAAAAAAGGTATGGAATGCCCTGCTCCAGATCCCATATGGAACAACAGAAAGCTATTTAGAGCTTTCTAGAAGAATAGGTAGCGAAAAGGCTATAAGAGCGGTAGCTGCCGCCAATGGGGCGAATGCGATTTCCATCCTCATTCCTTGCCATAGAGTAGTAGGATCAAAAGGCGAACTGGTTGGCTATGCCGGAGGAATCCTTGCCAAGCGGGCTCTTCTTACCTTAGAGTATCCCTCCAAGGGCTACCATGGACAGCTCTTTTAGCGTGGTCCAATGCCCAAACGGTATCCCTCCAAATACACAGCATTTTTCGCTCAAAAAAGGGTTATGCTGACAACAGAAAGAACCTAGGCTAGATCAAACATGGTTCTTTCTACTCTAAAAAGAACCGTTTCTACGCTAGAAAGAACCGTTTCTACGCTAGAAAGAACCTTTTCTGCGCTAGAAAGAACCTTTTCTGCGCTAGAAAGAACCGTTTCTACGCTAGAAAAAACCGTTTCTACGCTAGAAAGAACCGTTTCTACGCTAGAAAGAACCTTTTCTGCGCTAGAAAGAACCTTTTCTACGCTAGAAAAACCCTTTTCTACACTAGAAAGAGCCTTTTCCGATCCATAATAATCTCTTTCTACGCTAAAAAGAACTCTTTTTGGAACAGAAATGGCTGTTTCTACCGTAGAAATAGATTGCATTGTGCACCATTACACCTCAAACAGCAAGGTATCCCCAAAGAGCGGAGCATTCAAGGGAAATACGGATTCAACAGATGCCTAGCGTCTTTGCCCGCCTACAAATATTCTATAAAATGTGCCATATAAATAGATCCATTATACTATATTTAACCAAAAGAAACTTAACGCTGCCAAAATGGAAGACAAGCAAAGGAAGACGGTGCTGCATAAAGTTTTCCAATTCTACTACGAAGGCTTTAAAAGAATGAGACTTGGACGAACGCTTTGGGCGATTATACTCATAAAGCTGTTTATCATGTTCGCCATTCTCAGGGTGTTCTTCTTTCCTAACTTTCTCAAAAAGAACTTCGACTCCGACAAAGAACGCAGCGAATACGTAATAGAACAACTAACCACACCTAAAAAATAGAATGCTATGGAGCAGATGGACTTGTCCCTTGTAGACTGGTCGCGGGCACAATTTGCCCTTACCGCTATGTACCATTGGATTTTTGTACCGCTCACGCTTGGATTGGCGTTTTTGATTGCCATTATGGAAACCTTCTACGTTAAAACCGGCGATGAATTTTGGAAGAAGACAACTAAGTTCTGGATGACCCTCTTTGGAATCAACTTTGCCATTGGGGTTGCTACGGGCATCATCCTAGAATTTGAGTTCGGCACCAACTGGTCCAACTACTCGTGGTTTGTTGGGGATATATTTGGAGCGCCTCTCGCCATCGAAGGCATAATGGCATTCTTTATGGAGTCGACCTTTATTGCCATCATGTTCTTTGGCTGGAATAAGGTAAGCAAGAAGGCACACCTTGCTGCGAGCTGGCTTACCGCCATTGGAGCCAACCTATCGGCACTATGGATTCTAGTTGCCAATGCATGGATGCAGTACCCAACAGGGATGCGCTTTAACCCCGACACGGCACGAAACGAAATGGAAAACTTTTGGGATGTGCTCTTCTCGCCCGTTGCCATCAACAAGTTTCTCCACACCGTAACATCGGGCTACGTAACTGCTGCTGTTTTTGTACTAGGCGTAAGCAGCTGGTACCTTCTAAAAAAGAGAGAAACCCTACTCGCCAAGCGCAGCATCGTTATAGCCTCCGTTTTTGGTCTATTGTCATCCCTTTTCCTTGTTATGACAGGCGATAGCTCTGCTAAACAAGTGGCCGAGAAGCAGCCTATGAAGCTAGCGGCCATGGAGGGCCTCTACGATGGAACGACCAATGCTGGTCTTGTAGCCTTGGGCGTTCTTAACCCTCAAAAAGAGGCTGGAGACAAGCGGCCGGCATTCCTATTCAAGGTTGAAATTCCGAGCGCTCTATCCATTCTTAGCTTTGGAAGCTCGAGCGCCTATGTTCCCGGTATAAATGACATCCTTAAAGGAGGATACATGTACACAAATACAGATGGCAAAAGTGAAATTGCAAAGCCAACGGCTGCCAGAATTAGCGATGGGAAAAAGGCAATCGCCGCATTTGGGAGCTACCAAACAGCAGCTAAAGCGGGGAATCGTACCGAAGCATCGCAGCATCTTGGCGTGCTTAACGACAACTTTAAAAGCTTTGGATACGGGTATCTAACCCATCCAAAAGATATCATCCCCAACGTACCGCTAACCTTCTACAGCTTCCACATAATGGTTACCCTAGGGTTCTTCTTTATTGCCCTTTTTGTGGCTTCGCTCTTCTTTGCCTTCAACGATATGCTCACGAAACATCGCTGGTTCCTATGGATCTCGCTATTGAGCATCCCCTTGGTTTACCTTGCAGGGCAAACCGGATGGATCGTTGCTGAAGTCGGCCGCCAACCGTGGGTAATACAAGACATAATGCCATCGGTAGCGGCAGTATCGAGAATAGATACCAGCTCGGTTATGGTAACGTTTATGCTATTTGTCCTAATATTCACGATGCTCCTCATTGCAGAGATCGGTATCATGCTAAAACAAATCAAAAAAGGTCCCGAAGGAGAACATTAATATGGAATACACACCTACACTACTACAGGAATACTGGTGGTTTATAGTTTCGCTACTAGGTAGCTTGCTCGTATTTCTACTTTTTGTCCAAGGAGGACAAATGCTCCTATTTAGAATAGGGAAAACAGCAGAAGAAAAAACGATGATCATTAACTCCCTAGGACGTAAATGGGAGTTTACCTTTACAACCCTGGTAACGTTTGGAGGCGCATTCTTCGCTTCGTTTCCACTCTTCTACTCCACCAGCTTTGGAGGAGCATACTGGGTTTGGATGGCAATCCTATTCCTATTTATAGTACAGGCCGTATCGTACGAGTACCGAAAAAAGCCAGGGAATCTATTAGGGTCCAAAACGTACGAGGTGTTTCTATTTTTAAACGGATTTGGAGGGACATTCCTACTAGGGACAGCAGTAGCAACCCTATTTACAGGGGGCAACTTTTACGTCAATAAAATGAACCTTGCTTCGGCAGGAAATCCCATCATATCGAGTTGGGCTAATCCGTGGCATGGACTAGAGGCCGTTGCCGATTACCGGAATATTCTACTAGGATTGGCGGTTTTCTTTCTGGCCCGCATTCTTGGGGCTCTTTATATTATAAATAGCATAGAGCACGAGACAATCTTTACAAGAGCGCAAAAGCTCGTACTACACAATGCGGTTCCCTTCCTACTCACATTTGTAGGATTTCTCATCTCCATCTTCCTAAGCGATGGTTTTGCCATAAACCCTGCAACAAGCGAGGTATACCTGCTAAAGTACAAGCTCTTTACAAACCTCATCGAGATGCCTGTACTACTTGCACTTCTACTAGCAGGTGTTTGTCTTGTTATTTGGGGCATAACCTCAACAACGTTGAGCGCAAAACGAAGCACAAAAGGGATTTGGTTCTGTGGATCGGGTACTATTCTAACGGTTCTATCGCTGTTATTGAGCCTTGGCTACAATAACACAGCCTACTATCCTTCTCAAATAGACCTCCAGAGCTCGCTAACGATTGTAAACAGCTCATCAAGCACCTACACGCTGACGGTTATGAGCGTTGTGTCAATACTCATCCCGTTTGTTCTTGCCTACATTTGGTATGCTTGGCGAGCTATGAATAGGAAAAAGGTAACATTAGAGGAGATGAGCAAGGAAACGCACACCTACTAAAATCGAACAACCATGAAGTACTTAAATGAAATACTTTGGCTACTTAGCCTACCGCTGCTTATCTACATAAGCTACAAGCTAAGCGAGCTTGCAATAAAGAAGCATAAGAAGATAGAAAAAGAATAACCTCCGATTTTTGATTTTATCGGGTATAAGCCTCGGCAACTACGGTAGCCGATGGATCGTCACCATATCCACGGGTAAAGCTAACCTTTTTAATAAGAAGAATCTTTACTCGTGGATCGTTTTTGTAGGCCCGCTCCTTTAAGTCAATAATGGCCATCCGTTGAAGGAACTCGTTGGAATAAACTTGCCGCAGAGAGCCGGTGTAGTAACCTTCAACAATTGCAAACTGACGGTACACCTGAACATCTTCTTCAGAATAGGTTACCCTTATTTTTGAGGCTCCTTCGCTCTCCTTTTTAGCCACAATGGGGTTCGAGAAATTTTCGATGCGCCCATCCTTATATAGAATTGCAGCCACCTCGCTTTTCTCTAGCTTCTGCTTCATTCGTTCTCCCTTAAGGCTGAATACAACGTACTTTCTATCGACCTTACGGATACTAACCTTAAGCGTATCGCCCATTACTGTCGCAATCATATCAGAATCGACGTATTTAGGCGCAGCAGCATCTACAGAGTTCTGCCCTTTGAGTAGAAGTCCGGTAAGCAAGAAAGCGGCCAAAAGCGCAAAGCGTAACAGGGTATGCATACGAAGAAATTTGCATAAAAATAGAAAATATTAGGTAAAAACATTCTTGTTTTCAAAAAAGGAGCAACCAACGGCTGCTCCTCCTATTGATACGAAATAAGAATGCTCCTACTTGCTGGCCATCTTTACGCCCACCCTACTGGCAACAAACTCTCTAAGCACGCCATCTAAATCGGGCTTACCAATTTCTGCCAAATCGTAGAATACGCGAGCACAAGGCTTTTTAATGTCAATAATGCGCTGTAGATCTATAGGAGTACCAATAATCACGGTATCGCAATCTGTACTATTGATCGTTTTCTCGAGGTCGTGCAGCTGCTGCTCGCCATACCCCATTGCTGGCAACACGCAGCCTATATTCGGATAGATCTCGTAGGTTTCTTTAAGCTTACCAACCAAGTAGGGACGAGCGTCAACTTCCTGCGAAGCCCCAAACTTACGTGCAGCCACAGTTCCCGCTCCAATCTTCATCTCGCCATGAGTTAGCGTTGGACCATCTTCGACGATAAGGCAACGCTTTCCGCGGATTAATTCTGGTTTATCAACCTGAATAGGAGATGCAGCATCTACCACAATAGCGTTAGGGTTTACCTTACGGATGCTCTCTCGTACCGTCTGAATTCCTTCGGGAGATGCCGAATCCATCTTGTTTATAACTACAGCATCCGCCATCCTAAGGTTTACCTCACCAGGATAGTAGCTCAGCTCGTTCCCAGGACGGTGGGGATCGGCCACAGTTATCGTAAGGTCGGGCTTGTAGAAGGCAAAGTCGTTATTGCCACCATCCCAGAGTATAACGTCGCAACCATCAGGATCATTCTCGGCCGCGCGAAGTATGGCCTCGTAGTCTACCCCTGCGTAGATAACATTACCACGTACAACATGAGGTTCATACTCCTCCATTTCCTCTACGGTACACTTGTGCTTTTTCAGATCTTCAACCTTAGCAAAACGCTGAACCTTTTGCTCCACAAGATTTCCATAGGGCATTGGGTGACGAACAGCAACAACCTTCAAGCCTTTAGCCATTAGGTACTCAACTACCTTCCTCGATGTTTGAGATTTTCCGCATCCCGTACGCGTGGCAACTACTGCAATAACCGGCTTTGTACTTTTAATCATCGTATCCTTTGGTCCTAAAAGCATAAAGTTTGCCCCATTTGCGTTAACAAGGGCGCTCATGGCCATCACTCTCAAATAGGGAACATCGCTATAGGAGAACACGCAATCGTCTACCTTTAAATCCTTGATTAGCGAAGGAAGATCCTGCTCTTGATAAATAGGAATTCCGTTAGGATAAAGTCTCCCTGCCAATTCAGATGGATACATTCGACCATCAATGTCTGGAATTTGAGCAGCAGTAAAAGCAACTACATTATACTGCTCGTTTTCGCGAAAGAATGTGTTGAAGTTATGAAAGTCTCTACCGGCGGCGCCGATAATTACTGCATTTCGTTTGATCATGGTTAAGACCTCCTTTTCTTTTGATGTAAGTTTTAAACTAAGCTTAAATATAATCTTTTTTAACTTTAAAAATGTTTTTTACTATTTTTTTTTGATCAAACGGCAAACTTATCCATTTTTTCGCCACAATGGCGTTAGATAGAAGGGGTATCCTGCCACTGCGTTCCCGAATTCGACCTCTACCTCTATACTTGCTTCTCCGTATTATAGTTCGATTGCATACGTAAAGTAAAGACCGTTCCTCCAAAGGAGAGGTGTCAAGACATGAGGTTGAGCCGAAGACAGCATAAACCAGCAAATTCCCCCTATATCAAGCCGTATGAAAGGATGCGACACCAGCGCCTACAAGCAGCAAACATCAGAGTGCAACAAGAAATTGCCCATTGACGAATAGGTTCAGAAAAAGGAACGTTTTACTCGAATCGAGAGGAATCGAACTTTAGAAGAATAAATAGGAGCATGGAGAACGACCACAGCGACGATCCTCCATAGCTAATAAAAGGTAACGGAATCCCGATTACAGGGGCCAGGCCAATTGTCATGCCCACATTAATGGCAAAGTGAAAGAAAAAGATGGAAAGAACTCCGTAGCCAAATATTCGGGCAAACGATTCGCGCTGCCGATCGGCAATAAGCATAATCCGGAAAAGCAGCAACGTAAATAGCCCCACAATAACGGCAGATCCGACAAAGCCCCACTCCTCTCCAATGGTGCAAAAAATAAAGTCGGTGCTTTGCTCTGGAACAAAGTTGTACTTAGTTTGGGTACCCTGCAAGAATCCCTTTCCAACAAAGCCGCCCGAACCAATGGCTATCTTACTTTGGTTTACATTGTACCCCCATCCCAACGGATCGCTTTCGATGCCCAACAGGTCATTGATGCGTTTTTGCTGGTGAATTGCCAGCACCTTATTAAAGACGTAATCGACAGAATAGTTAATACCTATGGAACCGAGTAATATCACTACAATAACCCACAAGCGCTTGATATGCCTAGCAAAGCCTACCACAAGCATTACCAGAGCAACCAGAACTGTCGAACCTGCTATAAAGTAGTAGAGATCAACCTCAGCGCCAACCTGAAGCGCTAAAGTGTACCCCAAGGCAGACAATCCGGCAACAATTAACCCAAGGAAAACCGCAGTTTTCATTCGGCGATAGGCATAGCCCGCAATGGCTAGCGCCGTTACGGCAAGCGCCATCACCACGTACACCTTGTCGAAAAGCAGCGAAAAGATAAAAAGTACGGCAGCAGATATAGTAACGGCGAGCACCCAACCCGGCATACCCTCCTTATAGAATAGCAGAATTAACGAGCAGTAAACCAGCATCGACCCCGTATCGTGCTGAAGCATGATGAGCAGTACGGGAGGAAGCACTACTGCAGCAGCCTTCAAGTAGCCTCTAAACGTATTCAGAACAAAGTTGTACGAGCACATCACCCGAGCAAGTAGAAGCACGGTAGAAACCTTGGCAAACTCTGCTGGTTGGATTCGCAATCCCCCCAACTCGAACCAGCATCGCTGGCCATTCACCTCCTTACCCGCAACAAGAACCAGAATCAGCAAGAATATAGTAAACCCATAAAATATTTCCGAGAATGCGTAGAATAAGCGAGTATCGAGCAACATTATCACCGAAGCAATAACAAGCGCAGCAGCAATCCATAAAAGCTGCATACCGTACTTTTGCGAGAAGTCAAAAATACTTGCATGCTCCTCGTTATAAACAGCAGCATAGATGTTAATCCACCCAAAGAAAACAAGGAAAAGGTATATCAGTATCGTTACCCAATCAAGCTTTCCAGTTGTTGTATTACCACTATTTCTCACGCTTCTACTTATTATTAGTTGATGTACGCTTTATGCTAGGAAAC
>Ga0079066_1036818_pt1 | contig 12294 bp, 7 predicted proteins | sample ADurb_Cas_02_Slu_FD_73457 | JGI IMG/M metagenome (GOLD analysis project Ga0079066, IMG submission 73457) | Active sludge microbial communities from Illinois, USA, of municipal wastewater-treating anaerobic digesters - ADurb_Cas_02_SludgeMetaT... | ecosystem: Engineered > Bioreactor > Anaerobic >...
CCTCGATCTTTTGTGTAAAATCTGCGGGTTTACGGCCAATTTGCAGGAGCGAAGCTGCAAGGTTAGGGTTGTTTACCAAGTTTTGGTATACAACCAATCCGGTTTTTAACAGCTCGTTAAGATTGTCGGTTTCTACGAAGGAGGGCAGCAGCTTGCTTAGTTCAGGATTGCTTCTTGCCGGAATACGAAGCAGCTTAATGTCTTTACGATAAAAATCTTCTACGTAAGCTTTCTTTTCCTGGTAGGTTTTTGTAGCGGCATACGCTTCGGCCTGTTCCTTCTTTTGCTTTTCGAAGAACGATTCTACGGCGGTGAGCATTGTCATGCCTAGGTCTAGGCGTTCGTCGGTGTAGCCAAACTTTTTTAGCTCCTCACGAATTTCAGGGTTGCAGGTAATCACGGTAACGGTGTTACGAGATCGACCAAGCTGGTCTGCTAACGTGTTACTTTGTTTCATAGGTTAAGTTTAAACAGTTAATTAACGGTAAAAATAAAAATAAATGCAATATGTAAAATACATTCTGCCAAATGTTTTAAAGACAAGCCATTTCTTTTTCGCCATTTGGTGGTGCTTTTCGTCGGTTTGGCTCTTGTGGCTGTCAGTTTGACATTCTGTACCGCCAGTTTGGTGTTTAAACCTGTCAGTTTAGCGTTTTACGCTTCCAGTTTGGTATTCTTTATCTTTAGTTTGACGTTTATTGCTGTCTGTTTGGCGCTTGTGATGGTGAGTTTGGGTGTTCTTGCCTCCAGCTTGGCGTTGGAGGTTGTTGGTTTGGCGTATGCGCATTGGCTTGCCCTGTGGGGCTGTCGGAGAGGGGCCTATATGGCGCAAAAAAAAGCCGCCCCGGAGTGGGGCGGCTTTTAAAGGGATTATTTTTCTCGTTACTTCTTATACTCTGCAACGTTCTTGATTCCAGGTTTGCTAAAGTACTTAACAAAAGTACCTCTTACCGAAATTTGGCTTCCTACAGCAGGTACAGCAGTTCCGTTGAATAGGTTAATCTCGGTACGAACTGGTCCGGTAGGTAGTGCTACTGGAATACACTTGTTGATGTCAGTTTCATTAGCGGTAGGTGCAAGAACGATATTGGTACCATGTGCGCTTGTAAATCCGCTTGTTACTAGAGCGTATGATGGGCTTGAAACAGCTACTCCAACAACATAACCTTTTACCCAAACAAGAGAGCTGTCAATAACTCCGCTGGTGATTTCAGTTACATCTAAAGGAGTCGTTACTAGCTCACCTTTCTTGTAGGTAGCGTTATACTTGAAGTTGTCTACGCAGTAGGTGCTGTTGGCAACATCGGTACCGGTATACTTGAAACCAATGTAAACATATCCTTTATCAACGTATGGGGTTAAATCAATAGTTTGATTGTACCATCCGTATCGGGTGTCGGTTCCTACAGGAATCTTAAGATCTACCTTTGTACTTGTGCTCTTGGTAACGATCGAGTCTGTCATTACATAAACTTCAAGCGTTGAACTTGCATTGAAGTAAGTGTACATAAGATCAAAGTTTACTTTTTTCTCTTTAGCATCTCTAACGTTAAGGGCAGGAGAAACCAACCATGTTTCATAGCTTCCAGCTGTAGCTTTATAGGCAGTAGCTTGTGCGTATGTTCCCTGTTCTGATAGGTTGATTGTCCAGTTTAAGTCGCCAGTAACCTTTTGAATTGTCCATCCGTTTTTCTCAGCAGATGTTCCTTGCTTTGCAGTAAAGCTTTCAGATAACGTAAGGGCACCTTTAAGTTTTGCTTGCTCTTTGTCATCATCCTTCGAGCAAGAAGCGAAGGCAACCACGGCGCAAAGGCCAAGTGCAAATAGTTTTGTCTTCATTTTTTTGTTTTTAAGTGGGTTAAATAACTATTTATGGCCCGCCGTAATGGCGGGCTTAAAGTTAGCTTTATTTTACAACATCTTTGGTATCGATGATGAGTAATTGCCAAGTTCCGTTGTACTGCGACAGGATTGCCGTAATGGTTACGGGGCCTGTTGGTAGAGTGGTGCTGGCAAAGGTGGCGTATCCGCTGGTGTACGCTATAATTGAGTTTCCGTTGGCATCCTTAAGCTCTTCTGAAGTGTTAACCTTATCCTTGGCGTAGGTGTTTACTCCGCCGTTGGTAAAGGTTAGGTTCTTAAAGGTTACCAGCTTGTCTACCATGTTGGCCGTTAAGCTTGGGATGTCGTTTACGCTAGGGGTCACAGGTTTTAGGGTGGCGTCCTTGGTAAATATGTGGCTGGTAGCAGCGGCTTCGGTCATACGGCCAATTTTACCGTTGTAGATTGCCCCAATTTGGAGAACTCCACCGTACTTGCCAACGTGCAGCCCCTTACATTCTACAAAAACTTCCTGTCCGGGCTTGTAGGTTCTGTACAGATCCTTGCCGTCAATTCCGATGGAGATGGCTCCGGTTTCGTCCTGGATGTAGATCTTCTTGTAGATGTTGCCGGTTTGGTCGGAGCTGGTAACGATGCCTCGGATTACCACATTCTCGGTAATCTCTACAAGATCGCTATTGTACTTCTCCTTTAGCTGGGCAATGGTATGGGTTGCATTTCCGTCGTAAACCGGAGGTTTTGGAGGCTCGGTTACGCTAGGGTCGAAGGTGCCAATGTCCTTACGATCTCTAATGATGAGCTGCCACTTGCCGTTGTAGGCCGATAGAATGGCGGTTACGCTGCCGAGTCCCTTAGGTAGCAAATCCTGCGAAAAACGGGCGTATCCGCTGGTGTATACAATGCCTTTTACCCCTTTAGAATCGGTGAACTCTTGCGATGTTGGGTATTGCGATGTTTTGGAGGCAAACTTTTCCACGTCTCCGTTGGTAAAGAATATGCCATTGATGGTAATCAGCTTGTCGAGCATGCTTTCGGTTAGCTCGCCAATGGAGTTTACAACAATAGGGGCAACCGTCTTGTCGGGATTTCCGTTACGGAATATGTGGCTGAAGGCGATTGCTTGGGGCATTCTACCAATGGCCTCTTCGCCATTTTTCAGGTAGGGGTATCCGATTTGAAGAACTCCGCCGTACTTGCCTACGTAAAGGCCTTGACATTCGATAAAGATCTCCTGGCCTACCTTAAAGTGGGTGTACAGGCTGGTTGCATCCAACGAGATCTCGATGCCTCCAGTTTCGTCCTGCAGGTAGAGCTTCTTGTAGATGTTGCCCGACTCGTCGGTAGCGTTTACAACCCCTTTCAGGATTACGTTTTCGGTAATTTGGGCAAAGTTGGTGTTGTACTTGGCCTTAAACTGCGCTATGGTATGCGTAGCCGCCTTGTCGTACGTGTACGTTTTGGCAGGTGGCTCGTCGAATTCGGGGGTACATCCCGAGAATCCTACGAAAAGCCCGCAAAGTACGGCTAGTATATTTGCTATCTTTTTCATCGTTGTTCTTGTTGGAGGTTAATTAGAATTTATATCCAATGTTTAGGAAGAAGTTAACCCCTTGCAGGTAGAAGTACTTGCCAGGGAACTTGCTTACATTTCCATCCGTGTCGTATCGGCCCTGCTCGAATCCACCGGTCTTAATATCCGTGTTGTTTAGGATGTTTTGAACCGATAGGTTGATGTTGAGCGATGTCCTATTCTTGAAGTAGATTAGCTTGCCGATTGAGGCATCCCAAACAACGTTGCTGCTGAACTTTTCTTGGGTGTCGTACTTGGCCATGATGCTCTTTTCCTTACGAACAGGAGTTAGGTCGATGTAGCTGTTGTCGTAGTAGTTTACGTTGGTGTCGAAGAACCACATCTTAGGATGGAAGTAGCTAACGCCAAGGCTAAGGGCTGTTTGAGGTTGGCCGCTAACCTTGTAGCCATCGTAGAATACGGGTTGTTGGGTGTCGGCTTTGCTGCCATTCTCGTAGCTGGTGGTACCATCGGGGTTGTTCTTGTAGGTGTACTTTCCAACGTTTCCGAGGAACTCTATGGTAACTTGCGAGGTTACCTTAGACGATAGGCCGAATTCAACGCCCGTGTGCTCCTTATCTACCCCGGTTAGGATGTAGTTAACGAAGGTTTGGTATCCATCGTGGTAGAAGTTGTTGATCTCGATTTGATCGTTGAATTGGGTGTAGTATCCGGTAACGCGACCTTTTACAATACCGTAGTTAAAAATGTAGCCAAGGTCGGTAGATAGGATCTTGCCGTTCTTCATATCGGGGATGCGGGTATCCTTGATGCGAGGCGATACGTAGGCGTTGTATGCCAATGGAGAGCGGGTTTCGTATAGGGCGTTAAGCGTAATAAAATGCTTTCCGGTTAGCTTGTATAGGGCGTTAATCTTTCCAGAAATGTCGTTAAAGGTGTGCGTGGTTCCTTTTCCGAACGAGTTCTGAGGAGCGCGTCCATTCATCATGTTACCGTTGCGGTAGAACGAGTTGAAGGTGTACTTTACGCCAGCCGAAAGCTCCAGCTTTTGGTAGCTCATTACTCCCTGAATCCAACCGTTTGCCGATGTAGAGTGAAGGTCGTAGTCGAAGCCGAAGGTGTCGTCAACGCCAACTTTACGGTTAGGGTTGTTTAGGTTGTTTTGTAGCATGTTAGGGTTGTCGGGGAAGTCGCGCTCTGCAAACTGGTCGATATCTAGCCAGTACTTTCCACCCAGCAAGTCGTTGATGGTTTTGTAGTGTGCGCCAACGTAGCTGCGGGCTTCAACGCCACCAATCATTGTAATGTTGTCGTTCACCTTACTATTAAGGGTAGCGTTAAAGGTTAGCTCCTTAAAGTCGTTGTGCTGGTCTTCTACAATGTAAATTGAGCGTAAGTCGCCGCCTTGGCTTCTGTTTACTTCGTAAAGGTCGTCCCAGTCAATCTGACGAATGCTCTTGTTGGTTCTCCATATGTTAGCCAACTCTTGGGCTGTTTGCGGATTTGTTTCGTAGCTAGGAAGCTTTCTGTAGTAGTCTGGGCGGGGGTCGTTGGCGTTATACCAGTTTAGTCCGCTCTTCTTGTACATGCTCATACGTCCGGCAATACCTGCATTTAGGGTGGTTAGCGGACTAATTTTCCACTCGTACGATAGGAGCACTGTAGGCTCGAATGATACCACAATTCTTGCATTGCGCTTTTCACCGTTTTGGTATCCCCAGTTTGGGTTGTAAAGATTATCTCCGGCAAGGTCGTAGGCTTCCTGTACGCTACCTGCGCTGGTTCCTCTTTCGGTAGGCGAGCCAAAGGTTGAGATAGAAATGCTGTGGCGGCTATTAAAAATCTTTTCGGCGCTGAAAAGGTATGCCCAGCTGTTGTAGTAGGTTCCCTCAATATTTCCTTCCTTAGCCCAGCGCTGCGATCCCGAAGCGGTAAAGGCCCATCCATTCTTAAGGATACCTGTAGAGTAGGTAGCCATTGCTCGGGTAGTGTAAGCTCTGTTTGCAAAGGCGATGCTGGCCTTTGCACCAATTGCCTGGTGGCTTGGTCTTAGGTCAATGTTAGAGGCCCCACCAATATTTCCATACGAGTACGCGGTCATTTCCAATCCGTTTCCGGCATCCCTATTCCTAACGGCATCGTTCAATCCTCCAATAGACGAGTACTGGAAGTTTCCGCGCTCGGTGCTGTTAAAGTTGATACCGTTGATGTAGGTGGTGAAGTTGTCTTGGTCGTAACCACGAAGGTTAAAGCGCATGGCTCCAAACTTGAAACCGAAGTTGGTAAAGTACACATCGTCCGATGATGCTAGGAGCGAAGATACGTTTTGAGCGCCTCCCTCATCGTCAGCAACCTCTGTTTCGTCAAGCAAGATTGCGGTTTCGTCTTGTGCGCTTACCATCTGAACGGGAATGTCGCCTAAGTCTACCATCTGGTCTTGATTAACGGATACGTCCATCGTCTTGCTGACAATTTGTGATCCTGTAATAGAAAGTACTCCGCTTCCGGGTAGTACGTTGCCTAATTCGAAAACTCCCTGAGAGTTGGAGGTGGTGCTTGCTCCTGTTGATATCTTAACAGAAACACCAGCAACCGCTTTCTTGGTTTTCGAGTCTACAATCCTTCCTTTTATGACGCTAATATCGGCCATCGCGCTCAGCGATACGAATAGCGAAATAATTAGGGTGATTAACATTCTCATAATACGTGCTATTTTGATTTTTAATTTGATTTCGGGCTCGCTACTTTGCTGTAATGTAGATGTACTTTACCCCTGCTGCCTTTGATGGTACTAGAGTCGAGGTGCTTCCCCATATCATCTCTAGAAATTCGGGGTGATCTACATAAGGGTTGCGATTCTTTTGGAATGCTTCAGCCTTGTTGTTCCTTTCAATTTCTTTTTGGCTAACTGGGTCGTTTTTGCTCCAACGGAGCATCATTGTTACAACCCACTTGTCGAGACCGTAGTCGTTGGCATTAAAAACCTCTTCGGTTTTACCTGTGTTGTCGTACGCTTTAAGCTTATCTGCGTACCTTGTTACAAAGTAGAAGTATATGCGGGCAATGTCTCCTTTGTAGGCTTCAATAGGTTCGAATACTGTTCCGCTATAGCCTAGCGTGCTTTTTGCGCTACCAAGCTTGCTCCCATTCTTAGAGGTCCATGTAGCAGTTCCTACTTCTCCGTAGGGGTAGTTGCTTCTTCTTCCGTTAACATATCCGTCGGTAGGGAGAATGTGTAGGTAGTCGGAGTACATAGGCATTTCATCGTTAAACCAGCTTTTAGGAATTGTGTGTTCCCTATTGTAGCAGCTGCCTTCTCCGCTGTACGATCCACACTGATCCTGTCCTGGTTGGTATAGGTATGGGGCTTTCCCGGAAGGAATGTCGGAGTAGATATCCCAAATGGCACCTGTTCCATCTTTACGGATATCGCCAATTTTATAGGCTTCCCATAAATCGTTGTATGTTTTCGCAATGTAGCCTGTGGTGATTATTGTAGATAGGGCCTTTTTTAGCTCAATGCCCGTTTTCCCTGATGCATTTTGGTAGTATCCTGTAAGGTCGCCTGCTACATCTTCATTCGGAAGCTTTATGATGGCTATAAGCTTCGAAGCGGGAGCAATGCTGGGATCTGAAGCTGCAATGCTGCGCACAATTGTTTGCTTTACCCCTTTGCTGTCGGTGTAGGTGGTGGTTATGGTTATCGGTCCGGCAGCAAAGAATCCGAGCCGCGTTTCGGTGCTGGTGTAGGCGAGAGCGCCTTGTGCATCGGTAATTATGGTAGAGTAATTGGTGGCTTCTGCTTTAAACTTGTCGGAATAGTTTATCCCTACGCAAAAGTTACTTTGTTTCAGGTTGATGTTAACCGAATTGGTCGAGTTGTACGAAACTGTAGTGGTGCTCGATCCTTGATAAAGCGGCCTGTCAAAAAGGGGCTTTTTCTTATTGGTCGGAATTACGCTTATATCGTAGTCCCCAATGGGGAGTGAGACTCCACTGCTAGGAATCTCTGATGTTTTACTGTAGCTTTTTACAATCTCTCCTGAACTTTTTTTGATTTCCACAGAAAGGCTGTCCGGAATAACATTTGTTGCATCTGGAAGAATATTAACTTTTATAATTCCAACTTGTGGTGCATTCTCGTCATTTTCTTTGTCGAGGTAGCAACCACTGATAAAAAATGCCAGAGACAAAATCCCTAGCAGCGCTAATCGAACCCTCATAGTACCAGCTAACTTTTTCTTATATTACAGTTTGTTATGCGTCTATTCCTTTCGTTTTTTTGTATGCCTTTGCTCCAAAAAAGTGAAGAGGAAAAGGCCATAAAGTTATATAAAAAATGTGATTTGGTTAATTTTAAGTAAATAAATATTTTGTTTTTTACTTATTGTTAATTTTGAAGGGCTGTTGTGCACGTAATTTATAATTGACTATATACTCTTATTCGAAGTGAAAAAAGTTTCGATACTGTTGATTAGCATGTTATTGTTGTCCTCGTGCTATATTCACGAGGGGCAAGAAGATGCTTCAAAACCTATACCCATTGGACCTTCAGTTAAGGGCGATCATTTGGCAATGGGCAATCCTTCCAGTGCCACGAATAGCATTGCTAGTGCAGATAACTACTTAATGGTAAAAGACCAGTATGCTCTATCGTACAATAATGCGAAGAGAACGGCAAATTGGGTAAGCTGGCATTTAAGCACGGCTTGGATTGGTCCTATTGATAGGCAAGATGATTTTAGGGCAGACCTGTCTTTACCTTCTTCTTGGATAATGGTAAATGAGCGTAGCTATAGTGGTTCTGGTTTTGATAGGGGACATATCTGTCCTTCGGCTGACCGAACTCTTTCTATAAGTGATAACTCAGCAACTTTTTTGATGACCAATATGATGCCTCAGGCTCCTGAGAATAATCAAAAGCCTTGGGCCGATTTTGAGAACTACTGCAGATACGTTGCTAGTAAAGGGAACGAACTTTATATAATAGCAGGACCTAATGGAGTTGGAGGCTCAGGTCGCTATGGTTATAAAGAAAAAGTAGGGAATGAAGAAGTTGTTGTTCCTAAGTACACATGGAAGGTTGCAATTATTCTGATGAATGGGGAAAATGATGTTGTAAGGGCAGATGCCAAGACTCGGACAATTGCTATATGGATGCCAAACGATCAAACAGCCTCTAGCAAATCGTGGTATAACTATCGAGTATCGGTAGACGATGTCGAATCAAAAACGGGATTTGACTTTTTCTCTAACTTGCCGGATGATGTTGAAAAAGTGATAGAGGCAAAGGTGGATAATCTTCCTATTTAGGAATGCTGTTTTTTGCTACCCGATGAAAAAACTAACGCCGGCTTTGACCGGCGTTTTTTGTTCTCTGCCAATATGCTTACTATTGGGGAACCATTAGATAAATTCTACGTCAACTTCCTTTAGGTATTTTTGCTCGAGTAGATCCTTAATTCGCTTAATCAGCGAGCGTCTCATCTCAAGTTCAACCGGAAGTCTGGGGTCTTGGTTTGCTTCGTTAATTCGCGTACCAACAATGAAGGTTATTTCGTCGCTATCAAGTATTAGCTTGGCAAGTTCGTCGGCTGGTCCGTTGCTAAGGGGGGATTTGTCGCTGTACCTGTCGAGAAGGAGGAATGTTTTGCTAAGCGTGAGTATTCCTTCCGTAATTAAATCAACCCCCCGCATAGACGATGTTGGTGGTAGCTCATGGTCATTGGAGGTGATGTTGTCAACAATGGGTAGTCGGAACTCGCGCGATACAATATCGGCAGTTGTTGCTCCACATATTGCCTTTTTTCCTTCAAACTCTTTGATTTTGCTGGCTAATATTGAGTCGTTTTCGGGGTTAAAAGGTGGCCCTGAGCAAACCAGCAGTTTCCTAGGCGTTCTAAAGTAAATAACCACGCATGATGTGTCGTCTTTAAGCAAACCCTCGTCGTTTACGGCTGCCATGTTGACCAACTTTGAGGCTAACTTTTGGGCTGATATTTGAGGCTCTGATGAGACTATTTTATGCACGAACTTTATGGCATTCTTAATTCCCCAGCCTGTGGGGTAGTCGTCAGAGCCTATGCCGCTTTGGGTTATCCCATCCGACCAGAATACGATTCGATCTTCTTTCTGCGGGTCGAAGTTGCAGGTTAGTATTTCTTTGTTGATTTTTCGGCGTTCGCCTTCGGTGACAATACAGTGCCATTCTGGCTCAAATATTTCTTTTCCTCTTAGAATTAGGGTTTGTGGGTTGTCGAATTCAATTATTGATACATCTTTGTTAAGATCAATGTCTACAATGGTAAAGGTTGAGTAGCTGATCTGCCGCTGGCTGCAAATGGGCAGCGTTTTCATTATTATGTGGGCAATGGAGTTGGGGTTTTTATGCTCTTCGGTAAGGCTTAGCGCCATTGTAGAGGTTAGGGTTGCTAAGATGTTTGCTTTTACCCCATGTCCCATACCATCCGAGAGTGCTGCTACAACACGTTGTTTGCCTTCTGTTTTTTTTGAGAGAAACACATCGCCGCAAATACGCTCTTCAAAGTGCGATTTTTGGCTGCATGCTACTTCTATGAAGAAAGGAGAGTTGTTCATGGTGTAATTTGTCTAAAGATCTTCCTCCTTGGGTGTTTGCTTAAAGGTCTTGATTATGGAGTTCAGCATGCGTTCCGATTCCGCTGCACCTTCGCCAAGCAGAAATCCTATCTTTTGAACAATAGAAAGGTTTTTGTCGATTACCTCTGTTATGCGTCTTATTATTTCTTCTTTTTGTATTTCGGGCATCATTAGGTCTCTAAAGATTCCACCAACAAGATTCCCTTTCCCCATGCTGAAAATTTGGACGTTGAGTAACCGCTCTTTGTACTTGAAGTCTTTGTTGACGCTTTCGTTGGGGTTGTGGGTAACAAGGTGAAACTGGTTGTAGATATCTTTCGGTAGAAGCGATTTTACCTGTGCTCCAATCAGCCCAGGAACAACCTCGTTTATTTCCATAGCATCTTCGCCTAGTAGCTCTACGAAACTTTCGTTTGAGTAGGTGATTTTTAAGGCCTTGTCAACAAATACCACCCCAAAAGGAAGCTTTCGAATGGTTGCGTAAAGGCTATCCTGTGCTTCTTGGGCAACTATTCTTGCTTGATTGGCTTGTGCTTCCGATTCGATAAGTGCTTCCCTTGTTTTTGTGTACTTTTCGGCTTCTTGCTTTAGCATGTGACGCTGTTTAGCAATAGTTTTTTTATTGCTTAGCAGACAGATATCTGGCGTTGATAGACCGCAATAGCAGGCAATGGCCATCTCTTTGCACGAGTTGAATCCGCAAGCCTTACAGTCTAGATTGGGACTTTTTAGGTCCTTGTTGATCTCGCGGTATATGTCTTCAGCGATGTTGTCGGGGATATAATCTATTCGTTGGTTGTCTTCGCTAAATGATGTTTTTAGGGATATGTACTTGAACTTTCTTAGATTTTCGTGCCATTCATCTCGGTTTAGAGATTGGATTCTTTTTCGGGCAAACTTAATTACATCCGATCGTCGCATTTGGTAGTTTCTCCCCTTAGTTGTACCTGGGCCCATTAGGCAGCCATGGCACATGAAGCAGTTAAAATGGCTTTTTATATTGTCAATGTTTCGCTCAAACGAGTCGAGCATGCTAATGAGGTTTGTACTTTCCGATACGGTTGTTATTTCGCCGGTAAGCAGCTCTTGCGAAATGTTTGCGGCTTCCAAAAAGCCTGTTCTAATGGGGTAGAGTTCTCCTTCTGCTCCAAAGGGTGCGTCAAAGTCGGAGTATTCCAGCGTAGTTTCTTTGATATTGAGGTCGTCGAAGATTTCGCGCAGCTCCCTAAAGGTAATTACAGCGTCTACTAGACCAGGATAGCGCTTGGCTTCGTTCTTGCTCTCTACACATGGACCAATGTAAACAACCTTGATTTTGTTGGAGTGTATAAGCTTTACCACTTTAGCCGAGGCTACCATGGGAGTGGCTATAGGGGCAAGGTTTGGAACTAGTTCGGGGTAGTACTTTTCGACCAGCGATACCATCGACGGGCATAACGAGGTTATAAAGTATTTGCCCCTAAACTCTTTTAGGAGGCTGTTGTACTCTTTTGCAACCAAGTCAACTCCAAACGAAACCTCGTAAACGTTGGTGAAACCAACGGCACGAAGCATTTGCGAAAACTTACGATAGTCGGTAATGTCAGGAAACTCTGCCGAGATGGATGGCTCGCAAAGTGCTGCTACTAGCCCTCCCGAATTGATAAGCGCAAAGCATTCCTCAATAGACTTCCTATAGCTGATGGCATCTACCGGGCATGCTTCTTCGCAGAGCCCACATCCAATGCAGCGCTCCTTTATGATTTGAAGGTTTTCGTTGTTTTGTCCAACTTCAATTGCCTTTACGGGGCATGCCCTAATGCAGGCATAGCATGTCACGCACTTGTGCTTATCTATAGTATAGAGTTGGTTTTCCATCTTCTGTTTTTTTAGTAAGCGCAATGCACTTTCTAGTGCCAATTTTTCTGTTTAACATTGTGAATGAGATAACAACATTGTCGAAATTTTCATATATTGCGCCTATCTTCAAAGTTAGCTAATATTCTAATGTATTATGTTGTCGAGCTAGCTTTTGTTCGATTGTGTTGAATCTTTTTATTGCTCTTTTTTATAAAATTGATTTATGAAGTTGCCAGAAAAAACCATTGAAAGGCTTAGTGAATATCGACGTACACTTTTTAATTGCCTCTCTAATGGCAAAACGCATATATACTCGCACGAGTTGGCTAATTTGCATAGCAATACAGCCGTTCAGGTTCGTCGCGATTTGATGCTGATTGGCTTCTCTAGTATGACAAAAAAAGGGTATGATGTTAAAGAACTAATTGATCTTATCTCGCGTATCCTCGATAGTAAGGATGGAC
>Ga0079066_1048250_pt1 | contig 12289 bp, 11 predicted proteins | sample ADurb_Cas_02_Slu_FD_73457 | JGI IMG/M metagenome (GOLD analysis project Ga0079066, IMG submission 73457) | Active sludge microbial communities from Illinois, USA, of municipal wastewater-treating anaerobic digesters - ADurb_Cas_02_SludgeMetaT... | ecosystem: Engineered > Bioreactor > Anaerobic >...
CCGCGTTGCTGCTATCCGCAAGCAAATCGAGATTTCAACTTCAGACTATGATAAGGAAAAGCTTCAAGAACGTCTTGCTAAGCTTGCCGGTGGTGTTGCCGTACTTTACGTAGGTGCTGCATCGGAAGTAGAAATGAAGGAGAAGAAAGACCGTGTTGACGATGCTCTAAGCGCCACCCGTGCTGCTGTAGAGGAAGGCGTTGTTCCTGGTGGTGGTATTGCCTACATTCGTACTATTGCTGGTCTCGAAGATCTTAAGGGCGATAACGAGGACGAAACCATCGGTATCCAAATCGTTAAGCGTGCTATCGAGGAGCCACTTCGTCAAATTGTCGAAAATGCAGGTGGTGAAGGTAGCGTAATCGTTCAAAAGGTTAAGGAAGGTACTGGCGACTTTGGCTACAACGCTCGTTTAGATCGTTACGAAAACCTTTTCGAAGCAGGCGTTATCGACCCAACCAAGGTATCTCGCGTTGCCCTCGAAAATGCTGCTTCGGTTGCGGGTATGTTCCTAACTACCGAGTGTGTACTTGCCGAGAAGAAAGAAGAAAATCCTGCCCCAATGATGAACCCAGGAATGGGTGGCATGGGCGGAATGATGTAGTAAATTCTTCCATCTGTTAGATATTTGGCCTTGAAGGGAATCCTTCAGGGCCTTTTTTATTAAAATTACAGCATAATTTTCGGTTTCCCCTCAATTTTGCTAAACCAATAGCATCTAGACTTGTTTGGAGAGGTAGAGACTCTATAATCTATTGTATGATTGCAAAAACAACAAAATTGGCAGATGTGATAGACCTAAATCACCATTTGCTTTCTGTAATTCATAAGGCAGGAATAACCCTTGGCTTTGGCGATGCTACGGTGGAAGAAGTAGCTACAAAACATGGGCTTAATCCAGATTTTGTGGTGGCAATACTTAATGCCTACAACGATGCTACTTACTTGCCAGAGCAGCATTTGTGGTCTTTTTCGGTAGTCGAAATTGTTGATTATCTCCGTCGTTCGCATAAAGTTTACCTTGTGGAGCAGCTACCCGAATTAGCATTGCTCTTTGAAAAGTACGCTTCCGAATCTACATCAACACCGTATAGAGGCCTTTTGCGGAACTTCTTTGCGGAATATAGTACCGAAATGGAGAAGCATTTTGCAACCGAAGATGAGTATATGTTTCCCTATGCGCTTGCCGTAGAAAGCGCTCATAAGGGGGATGATATCTCGGAAGAGATGTCTCGACAGTTTAAGGAATATACTATTCACGATTTTATTACCGAGCATAATAACATAGAAGAAAAGTTAGCCGATCTTAAAAATTTGATTGTACGTCACATTCCTCAAGCGGAAGATAGCGTGCTTGCCTTTCAAATCCTCGAACGCCTTTTTCATCTAAATAGTGATCTTAACGATCATTCTCGTATAGAAGAGCTTGTGCTCATTCCTAAGGTGGTTAGGCTCGAATCGGAATTAAAGAGTTAAGCCCATGAGTTTATCAGTTGGAATACAGGTAAATCCGGAATTAATACAGTTGGGCTTAAAAGCGGTCATCGGCGAAATAGACACCAACATAAAGGTGGTACTAATTTCTGACGCTGATAGCCTGTTGCTATCTACCAATATGGGGGATTTTGATTTGCTTATTTTTGACATATCAACTTACAGGAAACTTGTTCAGAATTGTGGTTTATCGAAAATGAGCTTGTGTAATAAATCCTATTTGGTTTGTGGAGAAGCGGATATGGAAGAACAGAGCCTTCCTTCTGGAGTTGTTTTTTGCTCTTTGAGATGGTCTTTAAGCCAAATAAAGGAGAGGTTATTGCAGCTTATCTACTCTCAAAAAGAGCAACTTGGGGATGATGGCTCGGAAGAGATAACTAGTCGTGAACGCGACATTATTCGTGATATTGCCTTGGGGCTTTCCAGTAAGGAGATTGCTGATAAGAATTTTATTTCGCCACATACGGTTATTACTCATCGAAAGAATATTTCGCGAAAGCTTGGCATTAAGTCGATTTCGGGACTAACTATTTATGCAATTGTAAACAAGCTGATTAGTATAGAGGATGTAAAGAATATGGAGCTGTAGAGGTTTGCTGGAAGGTGTAAGTGTTAAAAGGTCAGATGAAACTCTTTTTTTTCGTTCTTCTTGGTAATTGAGATTCCTTTTTTCCTAATTTGCAGCGGAAATAATCAATCACGCATATACTATGACGAAGACTCTAACCACAAGAATGGTAACTCTGGCTGTTGCCACCTTGGCTATTGTATCGCTATGTTTTTCGGCGAATGCTCAAAAGGTTGATCGAATAACTCAGCTGGAGAATAAGATTAAGTTAGCAGAAGAAAAGGTCGAAAAGGCAGAGGCTAAAGTTAATCAAGCCGATAGCCTTATAAATGTAGGGAAAGAGCTGGAAAAAGAAGGGAAGCAAGAAATTAAAGAAGCTCAGGCTGACGAAAAGGCGCTGATTAAAGCATTCGACAACGAGATTGCTCCAATTGAAAAGCAGCTAAAAAGTAAGGATAGAGATGATGTTACTGCTGCCAAGAATGACAAGAAAGCGCTGGAGAATAAGTACAAGGCAGATTTAAAGGAAATAGAGACTCGCTATAAAGCTGCCGATAGAAAGATCCAAACCGGCATGAAAAATATTGAAAAGGGAAAGGAAAAGAAAGGACCTGCCGAAGATGCGCTTAAGGAGGCTCAACGAAGCCTTAAGGAGCTAGAAAAGGCTCTTGCCAAAGCATCAAAATAGGGATTTCGTCTCAATTTTAGAATAGTAGGGAGTATCCATGTGAGGGTACTCCTTTTGTTTTTGTTGACATCCACGAGTATTCTGACCGAGATATTTTATACCTTGCTTTCAAATTGGCTTAACATGAGAAAAATTATACTCTCTACCCTTGGATTGCTATTTGCTGTTGGCTTGTTTGCGCAGGAGCAGTATGTGGTATTGGTTTCGATGGATGGTTTTCGATGGGATTATTCTCAAATGTACCACACGCCCAATCTTGATAAAATGGCAAGGGAAGGGGTAAGCGCAAAATCGCTTGTGCCATGTTTTCCTTCAAAGACATTTCCAAATCACTACAGTATGGCTACAGGGCTTTATCCCGACCATCATGGAATAGTGAATAACTCTTTTTACGCACCAGAATTCAATGAATCGTTTTCGTTGAGCAACCTAAAAGCGAAGTACGATCCAAAGTTCTATGGAGGAGAACCTATTTGGAATACTGCTGAAAGGCAAGGCGTAAAAGCAGCCTCTTTCTTTTGGGTTGGAAGCGAAATTCCCATAAATGGGAGGCAACCATCAATTTGGAAGCCTTACGATGGTGCTGTTCCTTTTTCGGATAGGGTTGATAGTGTTGTTAGCTGGCTAAAGCGTCCTGTATTGGATCGGCCTCGTCTTGTTTTGCTATACTTTCAGGAGCCCGATAAGGTGAGCCATAATAATGGACCTATGTGCAAGGAGACTAAGGTAGTGGTAGAAGAGCTTGATAGCCTTATTGGTGTTCTTCGTGCTAAATTGAATGCGCTTCCGCATGCCGAAAAAGTAAGTTTGATTGTTGTCTCAGATCATGGAATGGCCCCGATCTCTATAGATAGAGTTGTTGAACTTGGTAAGCGCATTAAACCGGAGTGGGTTGATCAGGTTCAGGCGGATAATCCGGCTATGAATATTAAAGCGAAAACTCATTTCTTTGACTCAGTGTATAATGCGCTAACTTGTACCCCGCACATTAAGGTTTGGAAGAGTAAGGAAATGCCCGAGCGTCTTAACTATGGGAAAAATCCACGTACACTTGACTTTACGGTGGTGGCCGATAGCCTTTGGAGCATTACGTGGCGGCTTAGGTCTACCAAAGCGGAGGACTACTCTAAGGGAACGCATGGCTATGACCCGGAGTATAAAGCCATGCATGGAATATTCTATGCGTGTGGGCCGATGTTTAAACGTGGAACCTTAACTAGGTCGTTTGAAAATCTTAATGTTTACAATATTGTATGCCGGGTACTTGGAATTACACCTTCCCACAACGATGGAGATCCGAAAGTGCTCGATTGGATATTCGTCGATCCATCAAAAAAATAAAAGAGAACATTTGTTCTCTTTTTATTTTATAGTAAGCCAAGTTCTAACATTGCTTCTTCCGACATCATGTTCTTATCCCATGGCGGATCGAAGGTAAGAATTACCGTAACATCGGTAACGCCCGATGCCATGCGGGTCTTATCGTTTACATCTTGTATTACGGCCTCAGCCATAGGGCAATTTGGCGCAGTAAGGGTCATGCGTATTGTGGTGTAGCCATCTGGCTCTACATCTATTTCGTAGATAAGGCCAAGATCGTATACGTTAACCGGGATCTCGGGGTCGAATACCGTTTTTAGCTGCTCTACAATTCCTTTCTCTACTTCTAGTATGCGTTGGGCGTCCATCATCTTTTTAAACGTTTACTCGCCTTTGGTTTTGTAAGCTAAAGCGTAAAGCTTCATTTGCTTTATCATAGCTAGTAGGCCATTAGCCCGTGTTGGCGATAGGTTTTCCTTTAAACCAATTTTATCGATAAAAGTTAGCTCGTTATCGAGAATTTCTTGAGGTGTACGGTCGGAGAGCACTCGGATGAGCAACGCAATGATGCCCTTTGTGATAATGGCATCACTATCGGCAGTAAAGTGGATCTTACCGTTTTGGTACTCGGCGTTAACCCAAACACGAGACTGGCAGCCTTTAATTACGTTTTGCTCGTTTTTTTCTTTTTCTTCGATGAGCGGCAAGTCCTTGCTGAGCTCTATTAGGTAGTTGTAGCGATCCATCCAGTCGTCGAAGATGCTAAACTCTTCGACAATTTGATCTTCCACTTCTTGTACTGTCATGGTGTACTTTTTTTATTGTGCAAAGATAGGAATATGGTTAAAGAAAAGGTGCGCTGTGCTTGAGTTTCTGAGTTCTTTATATGTCTAAAATAGTCGGAAACCAATGGTTGTTTTATGCTACTAAAATGCTTCTGATGCGCTTAGCCTTTGGACACTGCTATTTCTTGGGGTAATGCTGTAGCTTTTTATGCGTCAGATCGTCTTTGATAAAAAAGAATTGTATGCTAGTAAGAAGATCTACAGTAGTCTTAATAATGCTCACCTTTTTTACTGCGACTGCAATATCTCGCGAAAAGCCTATTCGCGAAATGTCTATTACGCGCATTGCAGCAACCCCTCCTTCGATTGACGGCAAGTTGGATGATGCCATTTGGCAGCAGGGGACGTGGGAGGGTAACTTCTCGCAGTATATTCCTAACGAGAATGCAAAACCTTCTCAGGAAACGGAGTTTAAAATTTTTCATGATGATACCTACATATATGCTGCGTTTCGTTGCTGGGATACCGAATCCGAAAAAATTTCATCAATACTTTCGAGGAGGGATAATGCAGATGGCGATCTTGTTGGTTTAGAGTTAGACAGCTACAACGATCATATAACGGCCTTTTGCTTTTATGTGAATGCCGCAGGGGTTAAGTGGGACTATACCTCGTCGGATAATAACGGGCAAGATGCGAACTGGAATCCTATTTGGTGGGTAGAAACGTCGAAAGACTCTAAAGGGTGGTATGCCGAGATGCGCATTCCGCTTTCGGAGCTTCGCTTTAAGCCTGCACAAAACTCAACCTGGGGCATGGAGGCTATTCGTTGGATATTTAGGCTGCAAGAGCGCGATGTTTGGCAGCCAATGAGCCGTAGCCAGCAGGGATGGAATGCTAATTTAGGAACCCTAAAGTGGACAGAAAAACTGGACTCTAAGCTACCTCTTAATATAACTCCCTATGTTGTTGCACAAGCCGATAAATTTCTAAAGGATTCGGATGATCCATTCCGAAAAGATGGTCATAGCTATAAGGCAAACATTGGGTTCGATGCCAAATTAGGAATAAGCAACAGCTGGACGGCTGACTTAACCGTTAATCCTGATTTTGGCCAAGTTGATGCAGATCCTTCACAGGTTAACCTTACTGCTTACGAGATATTTCAGCAGGAGCGCCGTCCATTCTTTGTTGAGGGGCGGAATATTTTCACCTTTGGGCTTGGCGTAGGCGATGGGGATTTGGGTAGCGAAACCTTGTTCTATACCCGTCGTATTGGACGTCGTCCGCATCATAATCCAGATTTAGCAGATGATCAGTTTATCAAGCAACCTGAGTTTACAACAATAATTGGTGCAGCAAAAATTTCGGGACGCAACCCTAATGGGCTTTCGGTGGGTGTTATGGAGGCCGTTACTTCGCAAGAATTTGCGCGTATTGGCAATCGGCTATCCGAGTACAAAATAAAGGTAGAGCCGCTAACAAACTATGGGGTTGCCCGTATCTCGAAGGAGATGAACAGCGCAAATACCCAATTCGGAGCCATTGTCACATCTACAATTCGTAATCTGGATGCCAGCCATCTCGGTTATCTGCATAAGAGCGCCACTACTGGCGGCGTAAACCTGCTTCAGTACTTCGACAATAAGAAATGGTCGCTTAGCTTTAGCACCTACTTTAGCAGGGTAGATGGCTCGAAAGAGGCAATTCTCAACACGCAGGAGGCTGCCGGCCACTACTTTCAACGCCCCGATGCTCCTCATTTAAAGATCGACTCTTCGCGTACATCCCTAACGGGTAATGGGGGGCGGCTTATCCTTTCGAAGGAGTCGGGAAAGCTTAGAATGATGCTTTGTGGTTTATGGAAATCTCCTCAGCTCGAGGTAAACGACTTAGGCTTCGTTCGAAGCGTAGATAGGCTTACTCAAATATTCTGGGCGGGTTATCGGTTTACCAAACCCATGGGGATAATGCGTATGGCGAGCTTAAACCTAAACCAATGGGCCGAATGGACGTATGGAGGAGAATACCAAGGAATAGGAGGAAACATTAATGGCAATATCTCTTTTAAAAATCTGTGGTCGTTGGGGCTTGGCACAAACATCAACCTAAAGCAGATATCCACCGATCTTCTTCGCGGAGGGCCTTCGGTAAAGATGGATGACTACGCAAATGGATGGGCTGGTGTTAGCACCGATGAGAGCAAACCTTTTTTTGTTGAAGCTAATGCTTCTCTTGGAGCAAATATATCCAACTCGAGTAACACCTTTTCCGATTGGGGTGTGTCTTTAACCTATAGGCCTACATCGTTTCTGAATATTTCGATAGCTCCAGGATTTTATAGCGAGGTTAACGAGCTACAATATGTAGATAGGTTTGATGTTGGTCCTGCTCGGCAGTATGTGTTGGCTAAAATTGAGCAGCAAGTCTTTAGAGTGTCGTTAAGGGTGAACTTTAGTATTACCCCAAACCTTACATTGCAGTATTGGGGGCAGCCATTTGTAGCAACAGGCGATTACACAGAGTTCAAAAGAGCCGATAAGGTTATGAGCAACCGTTATGCTGAGCGATTCCATGTTTTTACCCCTAGCGAGATTGCTTTCAATTCTCAAAGAGATACGTATAAGGTTAACGACCCTAATTTTGGAAGCTACGAGTTCGACAATCCAAACTTTACCGCAACAGAATTCCTTTCGAACATGGTGTTACGTTGGGAGTATGCGCCTGGAAGTACCTTGTTTGTGGTTTGGTCGCAGAACAGAAGCTACAGCACCGGACTGGGGCGCACTCAGGTAGGAAAGGATGTCGGCGACCTCTTTTCGACATATCCGTACAACGTATTTCTTGTTAAAGCCTCATTTAGAATAGGGCGATAGATGTGTTAAAGGGAAACTACCAGCTGGGTTGCGTATCCAACTGGTAGGGTTTAGTCTCTTGATGCCTCTAGGCTTGTCACGATGTGTTAAAGCGATTAACTTCTGTATGGATATTTTAAGTTAGAAGCAAAAAACTCTAAAAAGCTATATTTTTATAGAAAAGGAGAGTTTGGACTTATTATAGGGAAGTTAAAGTGCAACTGTAGGGAATTTGGAGCAATTCAATTTGGACGTTATGTTATTCTATTGCGCTAATAGCATGATGAACGTCATTTTGCATCATTTGAATTAACATAACACAAATCGGTTTTGTATAAGTTTGTTATGTAAAAATATTGTTAAAAAAATATTTATTATAAAAAGTAAGCTTGTGTGTTGCTATACTTGGGGCTTATTGAAATATATTTACATCCGTTTGCAAAGAGGGAATTATTGGGATTTTTTGAATCATTTTAGGGTTTTGAGTTTAAGGGAAGAAGGGAATTAGATATCTTTTTTGAGGGATTATCTAGGGAATAAAATCACTAAAACATCTTTTGCAATCATTTTTAGTTGCTTGCAGTATTCGTACTGTAGGTGGCGCAGCATTGCTTTTTGCTTTGTCGAACATTTGAGGCTTGTTGAAATGGGTTTTATAATTTTTGAATCAATCAATCGTTTAACGCGATAATCTTGCAGATTAATGGATTCCAGCAGTAAAAGAAGCGCTACGTACGATATGCTCCGAGCGGAGGTTTTCCGTTTGCGAGGAAAGCTTAAGTCTGTGCAAGATTACTCGGAGCAGAACTTTAACCACCTTAGCAAGCGGTTGAAGGTGTACTTCGAGGAGATACAGAAGATTGCGTCGGATACGGCAGCTATACAGAGCGTAGTGGAGGGGATGGAAAATACTCAAGGCCATTTACAGCAGGATACGTTGAGATTAAAGGAGTACCGAAGTACGCTATGCTCCCTATTCCGTACGTTTCAGGTTATTCAGCGCCAGTGCTGGAAGCTAAAAGCAGAGCTCGATGCAGAGCGGAACGCCTTTAAGGCTTTGGCCGATGGAGCTGCTCTACATTGCTGTGGCTCCGATATGGCTGCAAGCCCTAATGTTGAGGTTGTGGAGCTGCTAGAAATGCAAGCTGCCGGTATCGAGCGTTTAGGTAGTAGGTTAAGCTCGCTTCTGGAGCCCATTTCGCAGGCTGTAAATGCATTATTCTTTATCAGCAAGTACTTCGATTTGGCCGAAACCTTCGTTGATGGAGAAAAGCGAAGCAACAGTTCGCTTGCCGCCCTAACGATTGCCGTAGAGAACGATTCGCGCATATGCTTGGATAGCATAGGTAGCCTCACCACGAACATACAAATGCACGATTTGGTGCGGCAGCGCATAGAGCATATTGACTATATCTACGAGACCATTATTGATGAGCTTAATGGTAGCGGGGATGCCGATGCTACAAGCTTAATATTCTTGCCAATTGTGCCTGAACTGGCTCGTCTTCACATAGCGCAGCTCGAATCGGCCAAGGAGGAATGCCTAGGAGCCTTTTTTACCATTCGCGATGTGCTGAATACGATTGATACGCGAATGGCCGACTCGTTGGAGGCTTATGTAGAGCTTACGTGCCTTGGAATGCTACACGATGCCGATTTTAACCACAGGCTAGAGCGCTTGATGGAGCATTTTATTCCTAGCTTACTTGCCCACGAGCAAAATTACATTCAGGCAGTAGGTGGGATGCAGGCATCCTTTCAGCGTATTAAACTGGGGCAGCTTAAGGCCCGAACGAGCATGGTTGGCTACCTAAACGGATTGGTCCAGAAGCAGCCTAATAATTCTGGTTTTAGAATTCTATACGACGAGGCTGCTGCTCTTATATCAGATATGCGTACAGCACTGCTTAAACTCGAGATGGAGGTGGCTAACATTAGCATGCTATTTACCGAAGCGGCTAGCCAGCTCGAGCAGGTAAGCGCAACCTATGGGAAAAGCCATAAAGCATTCTACAACACTTCGGTATACTCAACGTACGCAAAAAAGTGCGGCACTAAGGAGCACAGCCCTCTCCTGTCAGGATGGGCATACGACGAGAATACGCGCGAAGTGCATGGTCGGTATACCGAATTTTTTGGCGCCAAAATATCGGAAGTGGTCAACGATTTAGAGCGGCTGGCAAGTAGGCCAAGGCTGCTTAGCGCTTCGGAGGAAAGTATAAAGAGGGGATTCAAGAATATAGAAAAGGTGTATACGATGCAGAGCGAAAGGGATATTCATCGTCAACATTATCTGGGTTTTAAAGGGAATGAACCTAGGATGCCGAGCAGTGCAACGGCTGAACATGCTGCAGGCGATGATAACCTCGAGCTCTTCTAATGGGGGTATTAGGAATGAATGGGATGTTTTATTGCAGAGTGGCTAAGCAGGAGTAGGCCAGCCACCTATACAGTAAGGGTATAAACGTATTAGAGTTGGGAATTCTTAGTTTGAAACAAGTGCATTGCCTCTTGAAACTGGTCAATTTGGTTTAGAAATAGAAATCCCATGCAGAAACTAGCGGTTAAAGCTTGTGAATGTTAAGCTAAGTATTGGAAACTGCTGGCAAAGCTGCTGAAAGTATTTACAAAGGACGTCCAACTTTCGTCTAAGCTTCGAATACTTTCGTCTAAGCTTTGGAAATCTTCAGCTAAGCTTCGGAAACGTGCAGCTAAGCTAAATAGATTCCATTATAAGCGTCGACAAGGTAGAGCTAGAGCATGGAATTGGGATACAAAGAGGTAAGAGGGGAATAATTAATGGGAATTAATTTGGCTGTTGTGGATATGGCTGGTGTTCAAGAGGCATGCACTAAATTTTTGGCTACAACAACACACAATTGTGGTAATTACTATACAGTAGGGAATGAAAGCATTTAGCGTAAAAAGTGAAATATCACCTTCGGATGGTGCTACAGCCATTACCATAGAGGGCGCCCTAACGTTGGCCAATGGCTATGCGCTTAGGAATAGCCTGCTTGAGATTCTTCCTCAAGATGGCGATGTGCATATTGTTGTTCGAGAAGTTGATGATATCGACCTGTCGGGCTTACAGCTGCTGGTTGCGCTAAAAAAGCGGCAGCTTCGGCGTGGAAAAAAGGTGAGCTTTGAGGTAGCGCTTCCTACCGAGCTTAGGGAAATGGCTGTCCATTCGGGGTTTACCTTTTAGGTGGTGCTAAGTAGGACGGAACTTTTACTTGAAACTTGAAAAAACGAGAATACAGACTATGGGGAAAAGCATTTTAATTGTTGACGATTCCGAAAGTATTCGAGAGGTTGTCTCGTTTACGTTGGAGAGCGCAGGACATCAGGTAATGAAGGCTGAGAACGGTCAAGATGCGCTTAAGTTCCTCGATGGAACCAGCATAGATCTGATGATTACGGATCTACACATGCCAATTATGGATGGAATAGAGCTGATAAAAAATGTACGAGCCAATGGCAGCTACCAGTTTATTCCGATCCTTTTCTTAACCACCGAATCGCAAAACGAGAAGAAGATGCAGGCCAAGGAAGCTGGCGCTACGGGCTGGATCGTTAAGCCGTTTGTACCAGAAAAGCTCCTTGCCGCTGTTGCTAAAGTTGTGCGCTAATGGATCAGTTTAAGAAGAAGTTTTTCGAAGAGGCGTTCGACCTTATTCAGGATCTAGAGGACTCTTTGCTGATTCTGGAGGAAGATCCGGACAGCAGCTCCCATATCGAGAGGGTCTTCAGGGCTATGCATACGATTAAGGGCAACAGCGCAATGTTTGGCTTTAGCCACATCGACCGCTTTACCCATAACCTAGAAACGGTTTACGACTTTGTGCGACAGGGCAAGCTGAAAATTACCTCTCCGCTTCTTACGGCAACGCTATCGGCGGTCGACCAGCTAAAAACGCTGCTCAACGAGGGCGATACGGTCTCCGATGAGACGATGGCGGAGTCTTTGCGAATAACCGAACAGGTAAATTCGTTTATTGCTGGCACTGCAAAGGTTGGCGAAGAGGAGGACAGAGGGCTGGCGCTTTTGGCTAAGGATGCTGATATAGCCTCTACGTACTTTATCTCCTTTAAGCCTCATGCCGACATCTTCAAAACTGGAACCAACCCCCTCTACCTTGTCGATGAGCTTTGCAGCTTGGGCAGGAGCATTACCTATGCTCATACCGAGGCCATCCCGGAGCTGTCTTTGGAGATGGAGGCCGACTCCTGCTATACCGCATGGAGCATTTTCCTCGCCACAACCGAGGATGTAAATGCGCTATACGATGTTTTCATATTCGTGGAGGGCTCCTGCGAGGTTGATATTACGCTTCTTGCCGGTATCGACCTTTTGGGCAATACCCAGTTCTCCGACAGGATCGCCGAACTATATTTGGCGGGTGGCGCATTTAATGCTGCCGAGCTAAAGCACTACGCCGAGACGTTATGCACCTCCGAACAGGCTTTGGAGTGTGCTCAAACCGCAAGAAGAACGGTAACCACCAAGGAAAATACGATATCCAGTATCCGCGTTTCGTCGGATAAGGTTGATGGGCTGATGAATCTGGTTAGCGAG